>Ga0209344_10005292_pt1 | contig 11210 bp, 11 predicted proteins | sample Cruoilmetagenom6_FD_187293 | JGI IMG/M metagenome (GOLD analysis project Ga0209344, IMG submission 187293) | Oil polluted marine microbial communities from Coal Oil Point, Santa Barbara, California, USA - Santa Barbara Oil Seep Sample 6 (SPAdes)... | ecosystem: Environmental > Aquatic > Marine...
GGCGACCGTGGTCGGCGCGACCTTCATCATAGACCTGCCTGAACTGGGCGGCGCCAAACGAATCGAGGCGCTCGGGGTGCCGGTCTCAAGCCTGGTGTCCTACGAGGGGCATTGAGGGCGCGCGATGTTTCTGTGGCAGGGCTGATCCCGTGATGACACCATCCGACCGCTTTTCCAGAACGCCTGAGCCGCCCTATTACGCGGTCATTTTCACCAGCTTGCTGGCGGAGAAAGATGATGGCTACGGTGCCATGGCGGACGCCATGTATGCGCTCGCGCTGGAACAGCCCGGCTGTCTGGGCGCAGAAAGTGCCCGCGATGCAGACAGGCTGGGGATTACGGTGTCCTACTGGCGCGACGAGGAGAGTATCGCGGCCTGGAAGGGGCTTGCCAGGCATCTGGTCGCTCAAAAGATGGGCATTGAGCGCTGGTACACCCATTACGAATTGCGGGTGGCCAAGGTGGAACGCGCCTATTCGGGGCCTGAAGGACGCTTGGTTGATTGATGCCGCCCGTCTCTGAGTCCGCGTCAGCCAGAAATCACTTCCGCCCTGTCTGCGCCGACTGCTAGAATCATCGCACTCCAAACGGGGGAGAACCATCATGTTCATTGGTCACTACGCACCGGCCTTTATCGGCAAGCGCATCGCGAAAACCGTACCACTCTGGGTGCTGTTTGCGGCGGTGCAGCTGGTTGACATTGCCTGGGGCGTCTTCATCGCCAACGGGATCGAGCATGTGCGATTCATCGAGGGGTTCACTGCGTCGAACAGTCTCGACCTTTACGACATGCCCTGGACCCACAGCCTTGTCATGGCTCTGGCCTGGTCGCTCGGTGCCGGCTTGGTCTGGAGCCTGGTCGCGCGTCAGGAGAGGTGGCTCGGCGGCATCGTTGTCGGCGCCGCGGTTTTCTCGCACTGGCTCACCGATCTGATCGTGCATGTGCCTGACCTGCTGCTCTATCCCGGCTCGGATATCAAATTCGGCTTCGGTCTGTGGAATAATTTCCCGGTCGCGATGGGGCTGGAGCTGGCACTGTTTCTTGGTGCAATGGCGATCTATCTGACCGGCACGCGCGCGAAGGGCGGGTTCGGGCGGATCTGGCCCGTCATCGCAACGGTCCTGATGATCGGCCTGTTCTATCTCGGCATGACGACGCCGCCGCCGTCAGATATTGCCGTGGCCGGATACTCGGCCGTGGTGATGTATCTGCTGATCTGCGCCATCGCAGCCGGTTTTGACCCGACGCGCGAGCCCAAATAGCAAAGGCCGCCCCGACGCGTGTGCATCGGGGCGGCCCTGTTATCCGGCGCAAAGCCTAGCGATTGGTGATCAGCTCGCGCACATCGGCGGTGAAATCGACCAGCGAAGGCTGGTGGATATACATCATGTGACCGGCTTCATAATATTTGAAATGAACCCGATCCTGATCGAAACCAGGCTGGTTGAACATCATCTCGGCGGCGAAGAATGGCGTTGCCAGGTCAAAATGACCCTGGGCCACCAACACCTGGAGATCGGAATTCTGCCGCATCGCGCGTGCGATCCATGGCGCGACATTGATATAGCTGTTGCCACCCGACTGGCCGACATCCCAGTTCCAGCCGCGAACGCCGCCGATCGAGGAGTAGTACTCGGTGATATCGACACCGAGCGTCCGGGTGAAATAGTCCAGCATCGAGGCGGTATAGCTGCCGTCAATGCCGTAGAAGCTCGGATCCTGTTCCGGGCTGTCTCCGACGCCGTCGACTTCGCGGCCGGTATAGCGGCTGTCGAGCCGGCCGACCGAAAGGCCTTGGTCACGCAACAATTCGCGTTGGAAACGGCGCAGGGAGACGCGCATGTTGGCGCGCCGGAGGAAGTCTTCCGACAGGCCGGTGAATTGCGACAATTCCCGCACCACGCGGGCCTCGCGCTCGGCCGGCAGGGTAACGCCATGCATCAGGGCGGGCATGTATTCCTCGATTGCGAAGGTGCGGGCGGCATCGAGGAAGCTGTCGATATCATTGTTCCAGGCCGAACGGTCAACGCGGCCATGATACCAGGCGGTGGCGGCGAAGCCGGGCATCAGACCGACAAACCCGACATCATTGCCATTCGACGTGTCGTCGAAACGGAAATCGAGCACGGTCGAAATCAGTGCGACGCCATTGATAGAGACATCGGTGAAACCGCCTTCGAGCTGGTTGAGAAGGGCGCCGATCCGCATCGTGCCATAGCTCTCGCCGAGCAGGAATTTCGGTGAATTCCAGCGCTGGTGCTCGCTCAGCCACATGCGCATGAAGGCGGCGAGGCTTTCGGCATCTTCGTTGACGCCCCAGAATTCGCTGCCCTCATGTTCACCGAGCGGACGGCTCCAGCCGGTCCCGACCGGGTCGACAAACACCAGGTCGGCGACGTCGAGGATGGAATAGGTGTTTTCGACAATGTCATAGGGCGCAGCGCCGTCATCCTGGACGTCGGGAAGCACAAGACGTTGTGGTCCGAACACGCCCATGTGCAGCCACAGGCTCGCCGAGCCGGGCCCGCCATTGAACACGAAGGCGACCGGGCGTGTGCGCGGGTCGGTGGTGCCATCGGCGATGTAGGCGGTGGAGAAGATGGAGGCGGTTGGATTGCCGTCCTCATCACGCAGGAATGTCTCGCCAGCGGTTGCGGTGTAGCGGATACGCTGTCCGTCAACGGTGACGGAGCCGCGGGTTTCGTAGCTGCGCGGTTCCGGCGCGCTCGCTTCGTCCGCCAGGACTGGCGCCGCGACGACGGCCAGACTGAGGACGGCTGTCAGAAATCGGATCATGAGAGTTCCCCTGGTTGTTCGCGATCAGTCTAGGCTGTGCGCGGGTGGAGAGAAAGTTACCGATTGGTTGGTTGCAGCTGGGGTCTGGTCTCCGGCGACGGGATTTTGCGGCGCCGCTCCGGTCGGGGAAATCCGGCCCGGGCCCGCGGCAGCCGATGATGGAATTGCGGCGGGGTCCGCGCTATAGCCCGGCCATGAATTATCGTCACGCCTTCCACGCCGGAAATTTCGCGGATGTCGTCAAGCACGCCATCCTCGCACTTTGCCTTGAACATCTCGGGGCCAAGGACAAACCCTATCGGGTGATCGACACCCATGCCGGTATTGGTGCCTACGACCTGACCTCCGACGAGGCGCGGCGCAGCCCGGAATGGGTCGAGGGTATCGGCCGCATTCTCGGGGCCGAGATGCCCGATGATGTCGCTGCGGCGCTCAAACCCTATCTCGACCTGCTGGCCGAGATGAATCCCGGCGCCCTGACCGAATACCCAGGTTCGCCGGAAATCTCCGCCCGCATCACGCGGCCCACCGACCGCATGCAGTTATGCGAATTGCACGAAGCCGATGCGCGCACGCTCGAACGGCGCTATGCTCGCGATTGCCGCGTCAAGGTCGAGCATCGTGATGGCTACAAGGCCCTGAGTGGCCTGGTGCCGCCGAAGGAAAAACGTGGCCTGGTGCTGATCGATCCGCCCTTCGAGGATCGCGATGAGCTGGCTCACATGGCAGCAGCGGTCATGCCCGCGCTGAAGAAATGGCCCACCGGGACCTATGTCTTCTGGCGGTCACTGAAGAATCTCTGGGCTGCCGACCGGTTCGACAATGGCCTTGCCGAATGGCTGATCACTGAACAGGGCTTCGAGCCGGAGAAAATCCTGCGCGCCGATCTGTGGATCCGCGACCTGGCCAGCGAAGGCAAACTCGCCGGGGCCGGTGTGATCGTCATCAATCCGCCCTGGCAGCTGGAGGAAAAGCTTCTCGCACTAATGCCCTGGCTGGCCGAGACCCTGGCCCAGGGCGATGGTTATGGCTGGCGCGTCGATGGCGGGCTGACCGAGGAAGATGTGGAAGTGGGCGAAGACTAGTTTTCCGGCCAGAACATCGCCCGCAAGCCATCGCTCAGGGCGATCGGGAAAATGCTGGCATGGGTCTGGTCGTCCTCGACATCGGCCTTCAGCTCCAGATTGGGGTCACCGCGCTCGGTCAGCAATTGCGTCAGACGCATCATGTCGCTGACCATGGCGCGGCCGTTTTGCGGCTGTTCCTCCCAGGACCCGACGCTGAAATAGGCCTGTGTCGGGCGATTCAGCGGTGGACGCGGCCCGGCTTCGAGGCGGAAGATATAGTCGGTGTCGTACCAATAGCTCGGGCTGACGATCAGATAACGGTCAAACAGGTCGGGCCGTTGCAACAGGACATAGCTCGCAAACAGCCCGCCATAGGAATGGCCGACCAGGCCGCGATGCGCCGGCGTCACCGGATAGCTCGCCTCGACATAGGGGATGATCTCGTCGGCGATCACGTCGAGGAAGGCCGGCCCGCCGCCGGACAGGCGCTGATACTCGGCGCCATACCCGCCATCGGGCGAAAAGATCGGTGTGTAGTCGCGTGAGCGGTTGAGCCGGTATTGCGTCTTGTCCTGATAGGCGAGGGCGACCAGGACGAGCGGCTGGAGCTGACCGCGTTGTTCGAGATGATCCGCGATCAGTGCAGCAAGGCCGAAGGAATATTCCGCATCCAGCATGTAGATCGCCGGACAGGGCGTCTCCGGGGTGCAGGCGGGGGAGGCGTGGACGTAGATTTCGTAGTCGATGCCATTGGCGGCGGTTGGCAGGGGCTGGACTTCAGTCGCCGGCAGCGTGAAGGGCGCGGTCTGGGCCTGGGCGGCTTGTGTGAACAATGCGAGGGCGAGGGTGGCGAGCAGGGATCTCATGGATGGAACTCCATTTTCACATGTAGCTATTGTGTGACGCATGTAGCAGGCCTCTGCGAGCTTGTCACCCCGACGGGCGCGCAGGTGCCGGCAATGGCGGTGGTAAGCCCGCACATGGTGACTGTCGGCCAGGCCCGTGCCGACCGTCGGCTAGTTCAGCGGGCAGCGCATGAACCGCCAGTCGTGATGCAACGCTTGCGGCACCTCGGCTCCGGGGTAAGGGCGGATATCGAAGAAGCCCGCCGCTTCATACAGGCGATGGGCCGAGGTCATGAACGGGCCCGTGTCCAGCACCAGCTCCCGAAAACCGAAGGCACGAGCATCCTGCACGAGCCGGTCCAGGATTTTCGCTCCCGCGCCTCCGCCGCGGGCGGCTTCTGAGACATAGATGCGTTTGATCTCGCCGACGCCCTCGCTCACCTGGCGCAGCCCTCCCATGCCCACTGCGGTATTCCCGTCGAGAACCAGATAGAAGACGCCTGCTGGCGGCGTACCTTCGCAAAGCTTGTCCAACGCGGATTCGACATAGGCCGGGATGGTCATGCCCAGAAGCCCGGACAGCGACAGCGCGAACTGTTCTTCCACCCCTGCAGCAACCCAGTTGAGATAGGCGACATTGAAGCGTGTGAGCACCTCGCGGTCGCGTACCAAGTCGACTCGCGCGAACCGCAAGTTCATAGGCTCTCCCCCTGACACTGTCGCGACAGGGTATTCACCGACCAAGGGTCGCTACAAGGCGCAATTCCATTTATGAGTTCCGGACCTGGTCAGTTTGGAAAGATCAATCATGCCGCACCCCTATCTCATCCTCGATGTCTTCACCGGCCAGGCCTTTTCCGGCAATCCGCTGGCCGTGGTGCTGGAGGCCGATGATCTCGACGAGGTCGCGATGCAGGTGATTGCGGCCGAATTCAACCTGTCGGAAACCGTCTTCATCTCCGAACCCAAGGGCCAGGAAGCCGATTACGGCCTGCGCATATTCACTCCCAAGAGCGAATTGCCCTTCGCGGGGCACCCGACTGTCGGTGCCGCTGTCGCCCTGGCGCTCCAGGCCGGCGGTGAGCCGGGCAAGCGCCGGCGCTATGTATTTGAGGAGACGGTGGGCGATGTGACCGCCGATGCGCGCTATGCCGGCCCGGTAAAGGGCTCCGCCCGCTTCTTCGTGCCGAAACTGCCGGAACATGTCGGGGAACTGCCCGATCTGGATCCAATGGTTGAAGCCTTCGGTCTCAGGCCTGGCGACTTCCTGCAGACCGCCGTGCAGGGAGGTATCTGGTCGGCTGGTGTGCCCTACGCCATCGTGCCGGTGCGCTTTGCCGAGACCATGGCCGATATCACCATCAATACAGCGGCCTTTGAGTCCGCCTTTGGTGGCGAGACGCCGACCGGAGCCTTCGTCGTGGCCAAGGCGTCATCGACCGAGTACACGACCGATTGGCGTGTGCGCATGTTCGCGCCGCATCTCGGCATTCTCGAAGATCCGGCCACAGGCAGTGCGGCGGCGGCTTTCGCAGGATTGATTGCCGAGCAGGGCGGTCTGGGCGATGGCGATCACTCGATCAGCCTCTATCAGGGTCTGGAGATGGGACGGCCCAGCCATATGCGGCTGCTGCTGCGCATTGAGGCCGGCAAGTTGACCGACCTGATGATCGGCGGCGATGCAGTCAAGGTGGCCGAGGGCGTGCTGCTTTAGTCCACTGACGCTAGCTGAGCGGTGTGACCGTGAACACGTCATCATCAAGCACGCGCGGGATGATGACCTTCAGGAAATGCGTCGCATAGCGGCGCAGGAAGCAATCCCCGCCGGCGTCCGAGCTGGGCGAATGCGTGCGCAGCCGGATCAGGCCGCTGCCCTCGCGTGCATCCTTCGAGAAATAGGCGATCTTCTCGCCGGGCGAGGCGGCCGTGATCGCCGCCGCCAAAACCGGTTCATAGGCGCGTGTGAGGGTCTTGCGCAAAAAGCCCTCGCTCTGGAGCAGGGCGCGGCGGTCGATGTGCAGCACCCGCCTTTCGCTATTGCGGCGATTGCGGTGAGCCCCCTTGATCAGATTGTTGTGGGCATCGATCTCGATCCGGGTGATGGCCTTGCCGGCACTGACGATGTTCCGGCCGGAGCGTTTCGGGGCCGTCAGCCAGAGCTGGAAATCGGTGACGGGCAGGCCGGTCTCGTCGACGGCATCGACCACGATCTGGTAGAATTCATTGAAGCGGCTCTTGTCCGCGCTGGCGCGACCGAGGATGCGCTCACGCAAGGCGTCGGCCGCCTCGCCATCCTGGGCGAGCTTGCGCGTCTCGTCGCACACGGCCTGCCATTGCGCCGCGACCCGGTTATAACCGGCTGCGCTGTTCACGGCGAGGGCATCAAGGATCAGCTGCGATAACCGGTTGGAGGTCGCCGGGTCTTTCGACTCGCTGCGCTTCGCCGCCGGGCGCAGCACGGTGAGATGGTGCCGGTCGGGCAGGACGGCGAAGGGCGTCTTGTCCGGGCCGCGCCGTGTCCATTGCGTCAGCCGGGGCTCGGTCAGCGAACCGGTGGTGAAGTCGACGGTCATACCCTGAGGATCGAGATTGGCGCTGGCGATCCGCACAGTGCCGTCCCAGGCCTCTTCGCCGAGAATCTGGGTGCCGGGGATCTGGCAGGCACCGACAATGACGAAGGGGCGTGTGCCAGTGGCCGAGAAGGGGCTGGCCGTCTCGCCATCGGGCGAGAGCCGGTCAACAAGGGCGATGTCCTGCTGCAGGCAGGACCCCAGCTCGAGCGCATGCAGGAATTCAGTCCCGGTCTGGAAGCCGCGCCTCCAGCCCTTGATGACGCGCGCCAGCAGCGAGCGACCCAGCGTTGCCAGGGGCGAGCCGAAATTGGCCGGCGCCAGCATCAGCAGGTTGTCGACCGGCGCCCCGCCCCCGGGATGGGTATCGGCCAGCCATCGCCGGGCAACCAGGGCCCCGGTGGAATGGACAATCAGGTGGAAGCGTGCCGGCAGGCGCCCATCACCCTGCATCTCGGTGATCACCGCCTGCATTCGCCGCGCGGAATCGGCGACATGGACATCGTCGGACATGGACGGATAGCCGCCGAGAAAAAGCTCGGCGATCCGGTAGCCGTGACCGGTGAGGAAGTGACCGATCTCTGCCATGGACCTGTCGGACGCGCTCCACCCGTGGATCAGCAACACATGACCAGACATCGCGAACCTCTCAGCGAATGAGGTCGCATTCTAGCACACTCTGAGGCTGTGCCGGATTATAATAAACGTGGAGACTAGTAGTCGTCTTCGGTGCTGTCCCACCAGGGATGCCAGTCGGGCAGGTCCTTGGAGACCCTCAGCGGGAAATCGGGAGCGCGTTTCTCGAGGAAGGACATCACGCCTTCCATCGCATCCGGGCCTGTACCGGCCTGCAGAATGCCCTGGGTTTCGACGCGATGCGCTTCCATGGGATGATCGGCCCCCAGCATGCGCCACGCCATCCGCCGCATCAGCGTGACCGAGACAGGCGCACAGCGTTCGGCGATCTCCTGGGCTCGCTTGCGCGCTTCAGGCATCAAATCGACAGCAGGGACGACGCGTGCGACCAGTCCGGATTCAAAGGCTTCGGCGGCGCTGAAGGTCCGGCCGGTCAGCCCCCAGTCCATCGCTGTGGAAATCCCCACCACCCGCGGCAGAAACCAGCTGGCACATCCGTCCCAGACAATGCCACGCCGCGCGAAGGGGTAGGCGAACTTCGCATCGATCGAGGCGAGCCGGATATCCATCGGCAGGATCATGGTGGCACCAATGCCGACCGAAGCACCATTGATGGCGCCGATCACCGGTTTGAGACTGTCCCAGATGCGCAGATTGAGCTTGCCGCCGGCATCGCGCCATTTCGGATCGGAACTGTCAAACTCGCCGCTGTCCTGGGATTGCCCTATGAGGTCGAAGGTCTCGGCACCCATCGACAGATCGGCGCCGGCACAGAAGGCCGGTGGCTCGCCGGTCACGATCACGGCCCGTACATCGTCATCGCCATCGCTGGCATCGAAGGCAGCGACTAGCTCGTCACCCATCTCATAGGTGAAGGCATTGAGGCGGTGCGGCCGATTCAGCGTGATCGTCGCGACATGGTCTTCAACGGCGTAGGTGATGGTGTTGAATGTCATGGTGCCGGCTCCCCCGTCTCAAACCGGAGACAGGCTAGCAGACGTGGGATTCGCTGCCACCTTTCATGCGGACGTCAGGCAGGCGTATCGCTGTCTGCCTCCTCTTCCTCGATGCTGTTGACGAACAGGCGACCGCGCTCGGTGATGAGCACAATGACGATCGTCATGGCCCCCATGGTGGCCTGCCCAACCACGAGCGGTACGGGTGTGCCATCATAGAGCTGGCCGATATAGGCCCCCGCGAGGGCGGCAAGAACCCCGGTCATGAAGCCATAGGCGGCCGATGCAGTGCCGGCGATATGGCCGACAGGCTCCATTGCCAGCGCGCTGAAATTGGCGCCAATCAGACCGAGCAGAGCCATGGCAGCAGCGAGCATAAGGATGAAGACCAGAAGGTTGTCGACCCCCGCCACCAGCATGGCACCATGGGCGGCGCTGATCACGGTGAAGGCGATCAGGGCCCAGTGCGACAGGCGTCGCTGGCCCAGACGCATGACCAGTCTGGAGTTGGCATAGCTGGTCACGCCCATCCCCATGGCGATGGCCGCGAAGGCGAGGGGAAATCTGTCACCGAGCCCGAAATGCTCGGCGAAGATCTGTTCCGACGACCCCAGGAAGGCGTAGAGCCCGCTGAAAAAGGCGGCGCCGGCCAGGGTATAGCCCAGGGTCAGCCGCGTCGTCATCGCTTCGGCAAAGGCGTGGGCCGATGTGGCCCAGCCCAGCTTCTGGCGGAATTCCGGGTGCAGGGTCTCGGGCATGCGAAAGTACAGCCAGATCATCAGACCCAGGGCGAAGACCAGCAGAAAGCCGAAAATTCCCTGCCAGGGCAGAACGAACAGGATCAATTGCCCCAGGCTTGGCGCCAGCACGGGAACGGCCATGAAGACCGTCATCACCATCGACATCACTTCGGCCATCCGGCGGCCGGAGGTCAGATCGCGGGCGATCGCGGTCGCGATAACCCGGCAGGCTGCGGCCGCGGCACCCTGGAAGGCCCGCGCAATCAGCAGCATCCCGAAGCTCTGCGACAGCATGCACACCAGGCTGGCGATCAGGAACAGGCCGAGCGCACCGAGGATGACGGGCTTGCGGCCATAGGCGTCGGAAAGCGGTCCATAAAGCAGTTGGGCGCTTCCGAAGCCGAGCAGATAGGCTGTGATGACGTATTGGCGATCATTCGGATGGGCAGTGCCGAGACCGGCGGCGATGTCATCGAGCGCCGGCAACATCATGTCGATCGCCAGCGCGACGACCGCGGTCATCGCGACCAGGAGGGCGACCAGCTCGCCCAGCTTCATGGTCGCAGGCGCGGGCACCGGATTGACCGTTGTTGTCATCGGAACCCCCTCATGAGCGTGCGTGTCCGGACGGCACACATGCGCAAGGATGTGCCATCACGCAAGCGGTGAACTGCGCTGGAGTGGCTCAGCCCTGTTTCGGATTGTAGAAAATATTGAGCTGGAAGCTCTGGGCGATCCGCCGCGCGCGGTCCATGAAATGGGCCTGTGCGGCCTCGCTGGCACCGATTTCGCCGAGTGTTTGTTCAAACAGGGCCAGCCAGGTCTGGAAATGCTCGGGCGTCAGACCGGTCAACCTCATGTGCACCGGCATGGGGCGTCCGGAATAGCTGCCATCATGCAGCATGACCGACGACCAGAAGCGTTTCAGCTTGGCCAGGTGCTCGTCCCAGCCATCACCGATTTCGCCATCGAAGATCGGCCCGAGCACCGGATCGGCACGGACATGGGCATAGAAGCCATCGACGAGGCTGGAAATCAGCGCCGTATCAATGCCCATCGTAGCGGCGGCATCGCGGGCTGCTTCGCGCGCCTCGGTGACGCGGATCGGATAGGGGGTGCTCATGCCGGTCTCTCCTGGGAGGAACAGGCTAGGCGGTGCGGCAGGGGCCGGCAAGCGCCCCCGGCGCGGCCTGGTGTCGCGACTCGCGCCTCGTGGGACCCGGCGCGAGCCTAGCCGAACACACGCCGCAGGATATCGCTGCCGCGCTGTATCGGGTCCTGCCGGATGGCGCGCTCCTCCTCGCCGATATAGTGAAAGACGCCATCAATGGCGCGGCCCACTGCGTGATCGGTAACGGTGTCGCGCAGGGAGCCGGTGGCGCTGCGGTTTCCGAACAGTCCACCAAGCAGGCTCTGGCCACGCGAAATCTGGGGCTCGACCGCATCGACGGCGCGATAGGCGCCCGATCCGGTCAGTGCGTTCTCCATCGACGGGCGCAACAGGCTGGTGAGGCGGGACTCACTGCGGCCACGCAGGTAATCGGTCGCCGCGGTATCGCCACCGCGCACGATCGAGATGGCGTCGTTGACGCTGATGGA
>Ga0209344_10005293_pt1 | contig 11208 bp, 9 predicted proteins | sample Cruoilmetagenom6_FD_187293 | JGI IMG/M metagenome (GOLD analysis project Ga0209344, IMG submission 187293) | Oil polluted marine microbial communities from Coal Oil Point, Santa Barbara, California, USA - Santa Barbara Oil Seep Sample 6 (SPAdes)... | ecosystem: Environmental > Aquatic > Marine >...
AAGTGACTTCAGATGAAGTGTTGCCTTTTATTTTTGAAGTTACATCTCCACAATCGTTAAAGATTTTTAATGCTGATGAAGTGATTTTAGTGAATGATATTGAGCGTTCAAACGATACTATAGTGATCAAGACACCTGTGTTTGAAGGTTATATTGAAGCGGTAATTGATAATGGAAGCCTAAAAGGAAATTTTATTAAAGAAAGTTTAAATCGCGTGGTTCCGTTTTCTGCAAAATTTGGAAATAGAGAACGTTTTGGTTCTGAAACGAATACTTCTAATCAAAATGTATCTGGAAATTGGGAAGTTGTTTTTAGTCCAAATGTTGAAGCTGATAAGTATATTGCTAAAGGCATCTTTAATCAAAAAGGAAATAAGGTTACGGGAACATTTTTAACCACTACAGGAGATTACAGGTATTTAGAAGGTATAATGGATGGTAGTACTATGAAGTTGTCTGCTTTTGATGGCGCTCACGCATTTTTGTTTATTGCGGAAATAAATGAGGATATGATGGATGGTATGTTTTACTCAGGAAATCATTGGCAAGAGCCGTTAGTAGCAAACAGGAATGAGACTTATGAATTGCCAGATGCTAATCATCTTACATTCTTGAAAGAGGGTTATGATACATTTGAGTTTGCTTTTCCAAATGTTGAAGGTAAGATGATTTCGTTATCAGATGACCGATTTAAAAATAAGGTCGTAATTGTTCAGGTGATGGGAAGTTGGTGTCCAAATTGTTTAGATGAAAGTAAATATTATTCAGATTATTACAATACTAAAAGCAATGAAGATATAGAATTTGTAGCTTTAGCTTTTGAATATGCTAAAACAAAAGAAGAGGCTTTCAAAAGTATAGAGCGTTTAAAGAATGATGTAGGTATTAGTTACCCAATCTTATTGGCGCAATACGGAACTTCCGATAAAACTAAAGCACAAGAAAAATTACCAATGCTTAATCATGTGTTGTCGTATCCAACCTCAATTTTTATCGATAAAAAAGGAAAAGTACGTAAAATTCATACAGGTTTTAATGGGCCTGCTACAGGTGATAAATACACCGAGTTTATAGCTGAATTTTCGGCCTTCCTAGAAGTGTTGCTAGCGGAATAAAATCTGTTATCTATGAAGAGGAGTACTTTTTTTGTGTGTTGAGCTAGAGTTCTTCTTGTTGTAGAGATAAGAAATTGTAAGTATTTACTGTTTTATACTATTTGTCTTTTAAAAAGAAGAAAGCCTTGATGTTGTTCATCAAGGCTAATAGAATAATGTTATAGCAACAGTTAGGTTAAGCTATTATTTATAATGTGTTCCCACTTGCGAATGAATTCTAGCTCTCCGTTTAGCTGAAAATCTTCAGTTTCATTATAGATTTCTAGGGTGTGTTTGTCAATTGAGTTTTTAACTGGGTTTAAAACTAACTCTAACCTTGAAATATCACCTAGCGTATTCTTTTTTGTTGGCTTTTTTGAGTTTAAAACACCACAGCTTTTAATCTCATTAAGGTTGATGCATTGAGAGTTTTCTTTTGATGCATTATTTTTGTAGAAAAATAAGTTGTTTTTGTTTTTGTCTAATCCAATTGCAAAATTTTTAAATACGTCGTATTCTGTTATAGAAGAGTTGTTTAGCTCTGCAAATGCTCTTAAGGCTTTAATAAGTTTACGTTCTTTGTTTTTTTGTTGTTGTTGCATAAGTACAACAGGCGTTACAACTAGCAGTACTAACACTGTAGATGTGATTGTTATTCCTAAATTCATTTTAAAATTTTAAGTTGAAATATTGTTATGTTAGCATTGTGTTGTTACAATGCTTAATTGATCTTGCTGTCATAAAATGACGCTTAAAAATTTAAAAATAGACTACCAGAAAGTGTGAAAAGGAAATATGATGTCTGTGCTTAAGAAATTCAGAAAGAGATTTCTTGAGTATTGAAAATATTTGTTACGCCTAACAAGAGTTTCATGCTTGCTAATGTTCGATTTTATATCGGCATCAGAATGTTTTTTGAAATATTGAGGTGTAAATGTATTTTGGTTATGTGTGACAATTCTTTCAGAATAATCATTTGCATGTAAGTAGCTAACAGATTTTACATTAGAATTTTCGGTAGTGCTTTTTAAAACATCAAAATGAATTTCAGTATTTAAACTAGAATCAGAGTTAGGATAGGCTACAAGAAAGCAGAATCCTAATAAAAGATTTAAAATTGTTGATGTTATGTTATTTTTCACAAGACAAAACTAATATTCTAATAGAGTTAATGGTGTAAAAAAAATGTTAAAAAGATAAGGTTAGTGTGAAGATGCTGTAATAAATCTTTTATCCGTGAATGCTTTCAGATTTTCCGTAGCTTTTAATCAATTCGCCTTCAAATTCTATTAATTCTTTCCAGCGTTTATCAACGTCAATGTCTTTTCCGTATTTTCGAGCAAAAGTGATAAAAGTTGTGTAGTGACCTGCTTCACTTACCATTAAGTCATAGTAAAACTTAGAAAGTTCTGTATCTTTTATGTTTTGATATAGCATTTTGAATCGCTCACAACTTCTAGCTTCTATCATTGCTGAAAACAAAAGCCTATCTATCATACTTTGTAGGTGATTTCCACCTTTATTCATGAATTTATATAGTTCATTAACATAGCTGTCTTTTCGTTCTCTGCCTAGTTTATAGCCGCGTTTTTTGATGATATTATGAACCATTTGAAAATGCTCGAGTTCTTCTTTTGCTAGTTCTAATAAATCGGTTACTAAATCTTCGTATTGCGAATTATGAGTAATGATTGTAATGGCGTTTGTGGCAGCTTTTTGTTCGCACCAAGCATGGTCAGTAAGAATTTCTTCTATGTTTTCTTCAGCAATGGTTGCCCAACGTGGATCTGTTTCTAGTTTAAGATGGAGCATGCTCATAATGTGTGCTTTTTTTGTAAATATAATTATATAATTCTAGGAAATATAATTCCAAATATTCTTGTATTTACTGACCTGTCTATAGGTGTGCAAGATATTTTTGTTTTCAGGTAGAGCTAAGGAAGGGTCATTGCTTAGAACACGTTTCGCGTAAAAACGTGCGCTTTGTAAGATGTCTTTATCCTTAATAATGTTTGCTATTTTAAGGTTTAAAATACCACTTTGTTGAGTTCCCATGATATCTCCTGGACCACGAAGTCTTAAATCTACTTCGGCAATTTCAAAACCATCACTAGTTCTGGTCATTGTTTCTAGTCGTACTTTGCTGTCTTGACTAAGTTTGTGGCCAGTCATTAAAATACAATAACTCTGTTCTGCACCTCTACCAACGCGACCCCTAAGTTGGTGTAATTGTGATAAACCGAAGCGTTCAGCGCTTTCTATAATCATTACTGAAGCATTTGGTACGTTTACTCCAACTTCAATAACTGTGGTAGCAACCATGATTTGAGTTTCACCTTTAACAAACCGTTGCATTTCGTACTCTTTGTCTGCTGGCTTCATTTTGCCGTGAACTATCGAGATTTGATATTTTGGTTGTGGAAAATCTCTAGCAATACTTTCATAGCCATCCATTAAATCTTTATAATCTAGTTTTTCACTTTCTTGAATTAGCGGATACACAACATAGACTTGTCTGCCTTTGTCAATTTCATCACGAATAAAACGCAATACTTTAAGTCGGTTTTTATCGTATCTATGAACTGTTTTTGTAGCTTGTCTTCCAGGTGGTAATTCATCGATAATAGAGATGTCTAAATCACCATAAACAGACATGGCTAAAGTTCTCGGAATTGGAGTTGCAGTCATCACTAAAATGTGTGGAGGAGAGGTGTTTTTTTTCCATAATTTTGAACGTTGAGCAACTCCAAATCGATGCTGTTCGTCAATAATTGCAAGTCCTAAATTTTTAAATTTCACTTTATCTTCAAGTAGCGCGTGAGTGCCAATTAGCAGTTGTAATTCTCCATTTTCTAGCGATTTATGTATTTTTCTTCTTTCTGAAGTATTGCTTGAACCAGTAAGTATTGAAATACTGATATTCAATTTTTTAGATAATTCATTTAATCCTTGGTAGTGCTGTACTGACAAAATTTCAGTCGGAGCCATTAAGCAGGCTTGAAAACCGTTATCAAGTGCTATTAACATTGACATAAATGCCACTATGGTCTTTCCTGATCCAACATCGCCTTGTAATAATCGATTCATTTGGGCATTGCTGCCTAAATCGTGTCTGATTTCTTTTAAAACTCGTTTTTGAGCATTGGTTAAATCGAATGGTAAATGGTCTTTGTAGAAGGTGTTGAAATAATTTCCGACCGATTCAAAAGGGAAGCCTTTTATTTTGGATTTGTGAATCAGGTTTTTCAGAATTAATTGCAATTGAATGTAGAATAATTCTTCGAATTTTAGTCTGAATTCTGAGCGTGCTAAAAGCTCTTGATTTTTCGGGAAATGAATGTTGAAAAGTGCTTCGCTTTTTGATACTAATTTGAGTTCGGAAATTATATTTTCAGAAAGTGTTTCTGAAAAGCGTCCTTTAGTTTCAAGAAACAAACTTTGCATGATTTTTGTCAATACGCGATTTGTAATGCCTTTGTTAGATAGTTTTTCGGTAGAAGGGTAAATGGCTTGCATTGACGACCGTAGATTTTGTTTGTGCTCGCTTAATAATTCTAGGTCAGGATGAGGTATGCTGAAAACGCCATTGAACCAGTTTGCTTTTCCGAAAATCACATAAGGTATGTTTGTTTTTATGCTGTCTCTTATCCATTTTTGTCCGCGAAACCAAACCAATTCCATTCGTCCAGTGTTATCTTCGAAAATCCCAACGAGACGTTTGCCTCGTTTTTGAGCAATTTCTTTAAAGCCTGTGATTTTTCCTACGATTTGAACCTCTGCGCTGTTTCTGAGTAGATCGCTGATTTTGTAGTATTTAGTTCTGTCTAGGTAGCGATTAGGGAAAAGGTTGATTAAATCCTGGTACGTATGAATGCCTAATTCGCTTCGCAATAAATCTGCGCGATTTGGTCCGACACCTTTGAGGTAGTCTATAGGGGTTTGAAGATTGGTACTCATAAAGCGAATTTACATAATTCCTTTGAACGATTATGTTTAGAAATTAGATTTTCATGTTATTATAGTTTGAATAAAATCGTATTTTGGCGATATTGTAATATTGGATAAAAAAAATACAGATGAGAGCATTGGTTATATCAGGAGGAGGAAGTAAAGGTGCTTTTGCAGGAGGTGTTGCGCAGTATTTGATAAAAGACTTGGGTCGTAATTACGATTTGTATTTAGGGACGTCAACAGGGAGTTTGTTGGTGCCGCATTTGGCCGCAAACAATATTGAAAAATTGTATAATGTTTTTACTAGCGTAGGGCAAGGAGATATTTTTAGTGTAAGTCCTTTTGTTGAGCGTAAGAAAGGTGATCGTGAATATGTGTCGATTGACTTTGTTAATTCGTTGTGGCAGTTTATAAGGATGAAAAGAACATTTGGAGAGAGTAAGTCTTTAAGGAGGTATATTAGGCGAAACTTCACAAGAGAAGAGTTTGATAAAATAAGAAGAACTAAAGAGGATGTGGTTGTGACAGTGTCTAATTTGTCAATGAATCGTGTGGAGTACAAGTCTATTAAAGAGTTTAGTTATGAGGAATTTTGTAATTGGATTTGGATTTCATGTAATTACATTCCATTTATGTCTTTGGCTAAAGTAGATGATTATGAGTATGCGGATGGGGGTTTGGGTTGTGTGATTCCAATTCGAGAAGCTATACAGAGAGGAGCAACAGAGGTTGATGCTATTGTGTTAGAGTCTGAAAACATGAGTAAACAGAAGGTGTTGGGTAAGAATCCATTTTCCTTAATGTTAAGTTTGTTTGGTCATCTTTTAGATCAGGTTGAGAAAAATGATATTATGATTGGTAAGCTTGCGGCTAAAAACAAGGGAGTAAAGCTTAATTTGTATTACACACCAACTAGTCTTACTGAGAATTCTTTAATCTTCAGTAAGCGTTTAATGGTGAAATGGTGGGCTCAAGGCTATGAATATGCTAAAAATAAGCACGAAAAAAAGGTTTTACCAGATTTCTGAAACTTCTTCTTTGATGAGTGATAAAGCGGCGTCACTTGGAGATCTCTTTTCTAGAAGGTCGCTTAAAATTGCTTCTCTAAGTTTATCTGCGGAATCTACTTTGTCTGATGATGTAGCTTTTCTAATCATTTGAATGGTTGCATTTTTTGCAGTAGAAGTGATGCTCCAGCACTTGTCTGTAACATATATTTGTTGTGCTAAATTATGATCGAATTCTTGTTCGATATTTGCTATAAGTAAAGATTCGTAATCTTCTTTATTAGAAGATGTTGGGTGTACTCTTAAAAGTAATTTAGAAGGTTTGATTCTTTCTAGAAAAAGAGACATGCGTTCGTAGGCTTGGAGGCGAATTGGTAAGGCGTCTTTTTGAAGGTCTTTTTGTATTAGAAAGTTTCTACGATTATTTTCGTTTTCTATATGTTGTTTAAAAAATAAAAAAGCAATTACTCCTGTGATTGTTGCAGGTATACAGTATAATACAAAACTTATGATGTCTAATTCCATAATTGGTTTAAGTGATTTTAATTTGTGGTTTCTGATTGCTTTAAATTACCTCCCAAAAATATACAATCTTTTAAATCCTGCATAGAAGTAAATGGAACATTTGTCTTGTTGTACATGTAAGTGCTACTTAAATCTTGTGAAAGGTTGTGGTCGTCGACATTAACTTCTACGTCATTCATGTTGAATTGACAAGGATGTTCATGTCCAGCTGCATGTGTGATTTCTATTAATTCTTTTTTAAATGATTTAAAGTATTGTGCTAAGCGTTCAGATTTTAAAGGAGGGTTAATTCCGTTTTGCAACCATTTGCTTTGTGTGGCAATGCCTGAAGGGCAGCGGTTAGTATGACAAATTTGAGCTTGAATACAGCCGATACTCATCATAGCTTCTCGAGCCACATTAATACAATCTGCTCCCATTGCGAAAGCCATAGCGGCTTTGGCTGGAAAACCTAGCTTTCCACTACCAATAAACACAATGCGCTCAGTTAAGTCTTTGTTTTGGAATACTTTGTATAAATCGCCAAAACCATAAACCCAAGGTAGGCTTACGTGATCAGCAAAACTTGGAGGAGCAGCACCAGTACCGCCTTCGCCGCCATCAACAGTTATGAAATCTGGCCCTCTACCTGTTTTTGCCATGATGTCTGCAAGTTCCTTCCATTGATCTAATTTTCCAATAGCTGCTTTGATTCCAACAGGTAAGCCAGTTTGCTCCGCAATCTCTTCAATAAAATCAACTAGTTCCGGAACATTAGAAAATGCTTTGTGATTTGGAGGTGATAATACATCTTTGCCGACTTCGACTCCTCTTATTTCAGCAATTTCATGTGTGATTTTAGCACCAGGTAATACACCGCCTTTTCCTGGTTTGGCACCTTGAGAGAGTTTTACTTCAATGGCTCTAATAAATGGATTGTCTTCCACGAGCTTTTTCATTTTTTCCATAGAAAAACCACCATCGTTAGCACGAACGCCAAAATAACCTGTTCCGAAGTGAAATACGACATCGCCTCCATTTTTATGATAAGGAGATAAACCGCCTTCACCTGTATTGTGATAGGCGTGAGCGATTTTAACGCCTTTATTTAATGATTCTATAGCTTTTGCAGATAATGAGCCGAAACTCATTGCAGATACGTTAATAATAGATGCAGGTCTATATGGTTTGCGTCTTTTGTGATATGCTCCCATGATTTTAGCGCATGGTATAAACGACTTATCAATACTGTTAGGATGATTATCGGCTATTTTATAAGACATCATCGCATTATTAATAAATATGTGTTGGTGCGCGTAAATATCGCGATCTGTACCAAAGCCTTCGTAATTGTTTTCTTGCTTAGCTGAAGCGTAAATCCAGCCACGTTCTATTCTGTTAAAAGGTAATTCTTCACGATTGTTAGCTACAAAATATTGACGCATTTCTGGGCCAATACTTTCAAGCATGTAACGTATGTGTCCAATGATAGGGAAGTTGTGGCTAATGGTGTGTCTTTTTTGAAAAAAAATATCACGAATTGCAATAATAGTCAATACAATAAGAATCCACATCCACCATGAGAGTGATGCGATAGCGTTAATAAAAATATCCATTACGTCTAGTTGCTGTTTAAAGATGTTTAAATTTCATCGATATAAAAGTAATGAATCTTTATCTTTATGAAATGGGATTGAATAGAAAAAAAATTGGTCTGGTATTTATCGCAGTATTTCTTATTGTGCTTTTGGGATTGTTTATTTCTAAATATTTAGTAATCAATAAAATTGAAGATTATATAGAGGGTTTGCCAAATCATATAGGTGTACAATATGATGAAATAGATCTTGATTTTCTTTCAGGAAATTTAAAGCTAGAACAGCCTCTATTGGTTATTAAAGGAAAAACAACCGATAAAATTAATGTCCAAATAGCATTGAGTACGATAGTTATTGAAGATTTAAGTTATTGGAATTATTTTAAAAACGATGTTATCGCTATTCAAGCAGTAAAGTTGTTTCAGCCAGAAGTGACCTATTATCATAATGAATTGGTTGACAAAAAGGGTTATAAATCTGTTTTAAAGGGTGAGTTGGATAAGAAGATTCGTATAGAGTTTTTTGAAATTAGTAATGGAGAAATAGAAGTTTTTAATATTGAAAATGATTCTTTATTATTTATAACTAAAAATTTAGAGATGCAATTGGATTCAATCACTATCAATTCGTCTGGAACAGAAAAATTGCCATTTACATTTAAGACTATATCTTTTAATTCTGAAGATGTAAAGTATAGTATAAATGACTTTGAAAATCTATATGTGAGTTCTCTTGAAATTGATAATCATAATCTCAAATTTCAAGACCTAAAACTTAAAACTAAATACTCAAAAACTGAATTGTCAAAACGTCTAAAATTTGAACGAGATCATTTTGATTTGAGTGTAACTTCTGTAGATGTTCAGAATTATAATTTGACATTTGATGCAAATTCAAAAGTAACTTTTAAATCAGATCGTGTTTTTGTTGATAGACCAGTGTTTCGTGTTTGTCGCGATAAACTGGTCAATGATAATTTTATGCATAAAAATATGTATAGTAAATCGTTAAGAGATCTTACTTTTGATTTAGGTTTAAGTGAGATTGTTGTGAGTCAAGCCGAAATTACTTACGAAGAAGACGTGGAATTAGATAGACAAGCTGGTAAATTAGAATTCTCAAATTTTGATGCTACTATTAAAAATATGTCTAATATTTATTCTGAATCTGTACTAACATCTATAAGTGTCACATCAACTTTTATGAAAGAAACGCCTCTAAAAGTAGATTGGAATTTTGATGTCAATGATGTTAATGATCATTTTGTTTTTAAGGCTGATATCGGCTCATTAAAAGCAGAACATTTAAATCAGTTTATGCAGCCTAATCTTAACTTAAAATTAGAAGGTGAGCTTTTTAGGACATACTTTACAATTGATGGTAATTCTAATAATTCTCAAATAGATTTAAAAACAGATTATGATCAATTTGATATTATTGTTTTAAAAGACAATGGCAAAGAAAAAAACGAATTTCTTTCAGGATTAATAAACCTATTTATAGCTAAAGACAGTAAAGATGAAGGTGATCGCTTTAGGTATAGTGATACTGAGGTTGTTGAGCGAGATAAAACAAAATCTGTATTTAATTTTATTTGGAAAAACGTACAATCTGGCTTAATATCTTCGATGGCAGGAGATGGAAAAAAGAATAATTAATCTATTGGTTTAAATAATCCAGTGTCATTTGAGTTAAGGCTTTAACGCCAAGTAATAAGCCACTTTCATCAACATAGAAATTTGGCGTATGATGTGAATGTGTAACTGTATTGCCTTTTGTCATCACACCAAGGTAAAAATAAAAACCAGGCACTTCTTCTTGAAAATAAGAGAAATCTTCACCAATGGTTTCTGCTTTAATCTGAATCACTTTATCGTCACCTGCTACTTTTTTTAAACTTGGCAACATAGCTTTAGCTAAATCATGGTCATTATAGACAATTGCTGTTTGATTAGTGAATGAAATAGTTGCTTCTCCACCATAAGCTTTAGCAATGGTTTCTGTCATTTCAGTCATACGATTAATAATTAAAGCTCTCATGCCTGGATCTAAAGTTCTTACAGTACCTATTAACTCAGCTGTTTCAGGAATGATATTAAATCGAACACCACTTGTTATTTTTCCGATAGTAATTACAGCAGCTTCATTAATAAGCTTCGATTCTCTACTGATAATAGTTTGTAAGCCATCTATGATTTTTGCCGAAATTAATATAGGGTCAATGCCTAACCAAGGTGCAGCGCCATGTGCTTGCTTTCCTTTTACATTGATAACAAAACGTTCTACAGCAGCCATAGCACCACCAGGTTTGTAGTGAATTTGTCCAACTTCAACCATAGATCTTAAATGCAATCCGAAAATGACATCTACTTTTGGGTTTTCAAGAACACCTTCTTTTATCATTAATTTTGCGCCACCTTCTTCACCAGGAGGAGGACCTTCTTCTGCTGGTTGAAAAATAAATTTCACAGTGCCTTTAATTTTGTCCTTATTTTTTGAAAGAATTTCAGCAACAGACATTAAGATAGCAGTATGACCATCATGACCACAAGCATGAGACACACCAGTTTCATTTCCTAAGAAGTTAGTGGTTACAGTCGATTTAAATGGTAAATCATTATCTTCTGTAACAGGTAGAGCATCAATGTCTGCTCTAAGTGCGACTACTTTTCCTGGTTGACTCCCTTTTAATATACCAACAACACCAGTTTTAGCAACACCAGTTTGTACTTCTAATCCTAATGACCTGAGATGTGTTGCGATTTTTTCAGCAGTTTTAAACTCTTGATTGGATAATTCAGGATGCTCATGAAAATCACGTCGCCATTCTATGAGTTTAGATTCTATATTAATAAATTGAGATTCTAAATCATTTTGAGCATAGATACTTGTAATTCCTAATAAGAAAAACAATAATAGAACTTTCATAGCCATATTTTTTTGATTAATACTTAAATATATATCAAAAAACAGTGGCTACAATGATTGTTTATAATTATTGATAAAAGCAGTACGCAAAACCTAAAGCAAATAGTTATTTTTATCGTTCTAAAA
>Ga0209344_10005294_pt1 | contig 11206 bp, 9 predicted proteins | sample Cruoilmetagenom6_FD_187293 | JGI IMG/M metagenome (GOLD analysis project Ga0209344, IMG submission 187293) | Oil polluted marine microbial communities from Coal Oil Point, Santa Barbara, California, USA - Santa Barbara Oil Seep Sample 6 (SPAdes)... | ecosystem: Environmental > Aquatic > Marine >...
CTTCGACGAGGAGGAAGCTGACCACCTGCCGGTGACCGTTGAAAGCGGCGTACATCATCGGGGTTCGGTTCTCAGGATCGGTGACGTCGACGGCGGTCCCCAGGGTGACGATTCGCTCGACATCGGCAAAGGACCCAGCGTTAGCGGCTTCGAAGAGGGACTGTTCGGCGGGGGTCAGCGCTTCGGAAGAACCGGCGAGAAAAACGAGAGCCAGAAGACCGACGGCGAAAGAGAGTGGTTTCATGACGACACCATACAGAGTTTTCTTGCACCGAGGGATTAGGGGGGGGAGGGGGATTCCCGAGAGCAGCTATAATCAACGGTCATGTTGAGGCGGATTCGTCTGGGCTTTCGGCACGTCGTGCAACGGCTCGGTGCATTGCTCGTCGCAATCGCCTCGTTGTCGGTCCTCGGATTTGGTGCCCACGCGGCCCTCGACTGGCATCGTCACGGTTCAACCGGTTCGGCTTTCTTCCACCTCCACGTCCACTTCGGACACCACCACCACGACGAGGCCGACCACCACGAGCACGAGACTCCTGAGTCCGATTCGGGATCCGAGCGGCGCCATTGCGGCACCCTCACCATGGCGCTCGGAGTTGCGCCGGCGCCGGCTGTTGCGGCTGCCGAGAAGCCGACTCTCGAGGCCGATGATCGGGCACTGGATGGAATCCCGAAGCTGACGGACTCCGATTCCGGCTTTCGTCCGTGGAGTCCTCGCGCCCCACCCGTCTAGACCTCCTTCCCATCAAATACAGCAAGACCGAGACGAAATCAGCCTTTGCAGCTGATTGATTCGGGTGAACCGGTTTGCCGATCGGCGGCCCGGGGGAGCAGCATCCATGACAGATCGATGGACGGTTATGTTGGCTCTCTGTGCCGCGATCGCATTGCCGTGGCCGCTCGGTGCCCAGGAAGATCCGGGGGCCGATACCGGTCATGTCGAAACGACCGAGCACGACCACGACGATCCGGCCGAACACGAGCTCAAGTTCTACGAGGCCATCGACGTCTCGGAGCGGCGTGACAATCTCATGGGGATCGCGGGTTCGGCCAACGAGGGCACCACCGGGCGCGAGGATCTCGAGCGGCGACCCAAGCTGCGCGCGGGCGAACTCGTGGAGACCGTCCCCGGCGCCATCGCCACCCAGCACTCGGGCGGGGGCAAGGCCAATCAGTATTTTCTGCGAGGGTTCAATCTCGACCACGGCACAGATTTTGCGGTCTCGGTCGGCGGGATACCGGTCAATATGCCGACCCACGGTCACGGCCAAGGCTACGCAGATCTCAATTTTCTGATTCCCGAGCTTGTCGAACGGGCCCGCTACCGCAAGGGTCCTTACTTTGCCGAAACCGGTGATTTCTCGTCAGCCGGTGGAGTCGACTTCGATCTCGTTCGATCGATCCCGGATGGTCTGGTCTCCCTCACCCTGGGATCTTTTAATTTTCAAAGAGCGCTGGTGGCCGGTACGACGGCGGTGGCCGGCGGCGACCTCACCGGAGCTCTCGAGTACTTTCACAACGACGGTCCATGGGAGCGGCCCGATGACTACGGGCGTTGGAACGGTTTCCTCGGCTACGTCCGCGGCGATGCCTTGCGCGGCTGGTCGCTGGCGGCCATGGGATCCGACGGCGAGTGGTTGGCGACGGACCAGATTCCGCAGCGGGCGGTGGACGACGGGTCTCTTGATCGATATGGACTCATCGATCCCGGGCCGCGAGGTCGATCTTCCCGGTACAGCGTGTCGGGCGAAATCCACCGTGGCAGCGGGTCATCGCTGTCGAGTCTCTCCGCCTTCGCCGTCAACTCCGACTTCGATCTTTTCTCGAACTTCACATACTTCCTCGACGATCCGGTCAACGGCGACCAGTTCGAGCAGGTCGATGACCGATGGATCTTCGGTCTCGGGCTCGATCACCGTTGGAGCGGACACTTCGGAGGCAAGCACCACAACAGCGCTGTCGGTCTCGATCTGCGATTCGACGATATCGCCAACGGCCTGTACTCCACAACCGATCTCGTGCGGACCTCGACCACCCGCGAGGACAATATCCGCCAGCTCGGTGGCGGTCTGTGGGGCGAGACGTGGATCGGTCTGACGCCCGAGCTCCGGCTCAACCTCGGGCTTCGGGCCGACTATTACCGAGCGGATGTCGATGCCTACCGGGAGGTCAACTCGGGCGCGGTCGATGCCTGGATGCTCAATCCGAAGCTCAGTCTGGTGTGGCGGCCCTGGTCATCGGCCGAGCTCTCGTTCAACGCGGGTTCGGGCTTCCACTCCAACGATGCCCGTGGGGCCACCATTCGGATCGATCCGGTGACCGGCGAGCCGGTGAATCCGGTCGACCCGTTGGTGCGGGCCACGGGCTTCGACGCCGGAGTGCGGATCTTCACCAACGGCGGCTACCACGCTACGGTGACGGCCTTCTGGCTCGAACTCGACTCGGAGCTGCTTTTTGTCGGTGACGCCGGGACCACCGAGGCGAGCCGGCCGAGTCGGAGGGCGGGCCTGGAGTGGACCAACTACTGGCAGCTCAGCCCGGTGATGGGGATCGATCTCGACGTCACCTGGACCGACGCAAGGTTCACCGATCAAGACTCTGCGGGAAACGAGATTCCAGGGGCCATCATCGCAACCGTCGCGGGTGGAGTCACGGTGGCGAGCGTGGGACGGTGGTCGGGGAGTCTGAGGTTGCGTTTTTTCTCGGGTGGACCGCTGATCGAGGACGGTTCGGTGGAGTGGGGACCAACGGTGCTGGTCAACGGGTTGGTCGGATTCGAGGTTTCGAAACATCTCCGACTTGCGCTCGAGGGGTTCAACCTGCTCGGTCGGAAGGATGACGACATCGCCTACTACTACGCCTCTCGTCTGCAGGGGGAACCCGCAGACGGCATCGAAGATACTCACTTCCACCCGATGGAGAAACCATCGGTCAGAATCACTGCAATGTGGAGATTCTGAACTCTACTTTTTTCAAATTCGGACCAACAGAAACGCCCGGATTTCTCCGGGCGTTTCTATTGGCCGGAATTTGACCTAGTTGAGCTTCTTGTTCTTCCAGTACTTGGTGCCGGAGATGTCGACCGAGGCCATGAGGCCTTTTCCGGTGATCTGCCAGACGGCGATGCCGTTGACAAAGCCGGTGGTCGCGTTGGCGCCGTCCTTACCGGCAGCGGCCTGTGCAGAAGCATCGGCCTTCCAGCCCTTTACGACAAAATTGTGATAGGTCTTCTCATCCTGAAAAAGGAAAATGACCTGGTATTTCTGGCCGCCGAGACCGAAACCGATCCCGCCGGTTCCCATTTTCATATAGGTCCGCTCGCCGGACTCCTTCTGGATGGCCACCCCGTTGCCGCCGCCGCCGGAGATCCCAAAAGCGATCTTCAAGTTGTCGAAAGCCGCCCATCCATGCGCGGACTCGAAAAGCTCCTGCGCCTTCCAGTTGCTGTTCATGACCTGATCGAGGGCAGCGTCGGCCATCTCGTCGATCTTCAACCGCTTGGACTCATTCTTGAGCGACTTCCAGTCGTCGTCCTTGTCGCCGGCGATGGCGGTCGAGCAGGTGAGGAGCATGGCGATTCCGGCGATCAAGGCGGCTGTGGCCAGCGCGGATTTTCTCATCGGTCCCTCCTTGGGGCGGGTCTCATCGAGCAGCTTCCGCAGGGATTCTAGTGTACCGCGCCACAATTGGGGTGTAGAAAAGAGAGTGCCGAGGTGCCTTCCTGCCTGCACTTCGCGATCGATGAATACTCGTTGTATTTTGAGAAAGCGAAGTGCAGGCAGGAAGAGTGCATCGGTGCTCATATTACATCCCAATTGTGGCGGGGTGCACTAGCACCCCGTCCGGAGAGAATCGGCTTACGATTCCGGCGCAACTTCAGTCTCGATGACCGGCGCGGTCGAGGTCTCACACTGGATCTGGGCCCAACCGCCGCGAACTTTGGTGTTGCCGCAGTAGGTCTTGCCGACGCTGGCCTGGTTGTTGAGATAGGCCAACACGTCGGAACAGGTTTCGTCCGGGCCGGTCGTGACCTCGCAGGTGCCGGTATAGCGGGCGTTGTTGAAGCAGCATGTGTCACCGCCGATCACACCGGTCGCCTCAGTGCATTCTGCCGCCGACGCGAAAGTGCTCGCCGCGATGAGGAGTGCAGTGGCGATGATCAAGGTGGTCGCAGTTCGTGTCATGGTCGTCTCCTTCTGGTTGAGCTGCCGTTGAGGGCAACCTCGTTTGACTTCACGTCGATTCCTGATTCTGACCGATTCTACGTCATACTGTGGCAATGGTGGAGAAGGCCGGGGTTCCAACCCCTCGAATCAAGGTCGATCGTGTGACCGCGATCATCCTTGGGGTGCTGCTGGTGGCGGTGCTTATGTCTCCGTCGGCGGCGGCCCAGGAGGGTGAGGGGATGTCTCTGGGACTCGATCAACTCACTCTCCGAGACATCGAGAACGCCCCCGAAACCTCAACCGAATCAACGATTGTCGAGATCCCGATTCCCATCACCCTGCGGGCGCCGAAGGACGGCAAGTTCGGGATCCGCCTCCGTCTCAGCGTCTTTTTCTCGTGGAACAATGTCCGGATCGAGGAGATCGGGGGTGAGGACATCGCGGCGAGCCTGGAAACCCTGACCATCGTGCCGGGGATCGAATTCATGGTGCCGGTGGGCGAACGCTGGATGGTGCGGCCATACGGCCAGATCGGGGGGCTCCAGGCCCTCGGTGTGGATGGCTACCGGTGGATGGCGTCGTTCGGATCTCGCGCCAGCGTGTTCTGGCCCTTCGAAAAGTGGACTCTCTCGGCGGGTGGTCGGTTCGACTACACATCGGTCTTCGACGAGGATTGGCACCGTACCGATGATGTGTCGTTTGTCGATCTGGGCGGCGACTTCAGTTTCCCGCTGTGGTTCAACGTCAAGGGTGAGCGCGCGGGGGTCGGCGTTTTTCTGATCACTCGCTACTACATCGATCCCGCCACATATGTCGGTCAGGACGGATTCGATCTCGGGGTCGACTCGCACATCGAGATCGGAGCTTCGTTCCAGATCCACGACAATCCCAAGATCTGGTTCATCAAGATCCCCAAGTGGTACGGCATCGGGGCGCGATTCGCCGAGAATCACCGTTCTCTGCGGATTTATTTCGGTTTCCCATTCTAGTTTCCATCCCTCGTCGTCAGTTTCAAGCGTTCTGGATATAATCGGGTGAGTCTCTTCGATCGGAGGAAATGGTGTTCCTGTGGGATAACCTGAGGCGCTTGGATGTTGCCGAGCTGTCTCTGCCGCAAAGGACAGTGCTGCGGTTCGTCCAATTCGTCGCCGCCCTCTGGGATCAGTTCATCCGCGACAAGGTGATCATTCGCGCCTCAGGTCTCGCATACTCGTCGCTCCTGGCGACAGTGCCACTGATTGCAGTGATCTTCTCGGTCTTAACGGCATTCGGCGCCCTTGACGAACTTCAGGTCAAGGTCCAAGAGTTCCTGTTGTCGAACTTCCTCCCGACCCAGCAGGAGGAGATGATGGCGTTGGTCGATCAATTCACCGTCAATACGGCCAAGCTCGGATTCCTCGGATTTGTTTTCCTGACTCTCGCCGCCATCCTGTTGCTCGACAGTATCGAGAACAACTTCAACGACATCTACCACGTTACGAGCCGGCGCCGGCTGGTCGCCAAGATCACCGCCTACACGTCGGTGCTGGTCTTCGGCACACTTCTCATCGGTACCAGCCTCTCGATCTCCGCCCAAATCGAGACCGCGTTGCTGCGGGGGATGGGCGTAGATCTGAGCTGGCTCAGTCGGCAGTCTGGATGGCTCTTCCCTCTGGTTCTGGCCTTTTTGGCCTTCCTCTTTCTCTACACTGTCGTGCCCTACACCCGTGTCAGATTCAAGAGCGCCGTCATCGGCGCCGCCACCTCGGCCACGCTCTTCGAGGTCGGCAAACACATTTTCGCCGACTGGGTCGGGCAATCGGTGCGCTACTCGACCATCTACGGATCGTTGGCCGTTGTGCCGATCTTCTTAGTCTGGCTCTACATTACCTGGATCGTCGTAGTGATCGGGCTCGAGGTGTCCTTCACACACCAACACTTCATGACGCTGCTTCGATCGCGGGCCGTTCGGGGTGGACCCGAAGGAGACCGCGTGGGCATGGGCCTCCGGCTCTTCACCCTCCTGGCGCAGCGATTCGAAGAGGGCATGGATCCTCCGACCTGTGAGCAGCTCTCCCGCCGGCTTCTGGTTCCCCTGGATACCGTCGAGAAACGCATCAGTCGTCTGGACGAGGTCGGTCTGATTCGGCGGGTCGCTCTGGGAACCGGCACCGAGGGAGTCGTGCCTGCGCGGCCGCCCGATTCCGTGATGGTGTCGGAGGTCATCGAGGCGTTCCAGCCCCAGTTGATGGATCCGGGCCCGAACCGTGCCATCGAGGAAGCCGTCAATGATCTGATGAGCGGGTTTCTCAATGCCGGGCACGAAGAGGTGGGTGATCTCAGCTTCAAGGCCGTTTTGGACCTGGTCTCCGAGGTTGATGAAGGCTGAAGTGTCTCGTTGCGCCCTCGACCCCGATCTGGCACACTGAGCGGGCTACGAACCCATCGATCCTTCATCACAGGAGCGCACCCGACGCGCAAGAGTCGGCTCGGTGGTTCGAAGGACGTGATGACCGAGTTGTTACCGATGGAAGGAGAGAGGAACCAATGAAGAGATCTACAGGGTTGGCCCTGGTCGCCATGGCGGCTTTTGTGCTGACACAAGCGTGTGCTCACCATCCGATGAATTTTGACGCGGGGCAGATCGACCCCGAGGTCTATGTCAAGAAGGTCGATCAGTTCATTGTGGTCGGTGACGAATCCATGTCCATGGGTGACAGATCACACCGAACACAGAAGATTCAGATCGAGGAGGCGTTCCTCGCCAGTATGAATCAGACCATTCCGGAGTTCGATTACAAGGGTGGTTTCCGGACCTTTGGCAAGAGCTGTGAAGGCAAGGGCAAGACGGTCTTGCTCCGGAACGTGTCGGACTACGGCACCAACGAGTTCGAGAGTGCGCTGGATCACTTCGGCTGCACCGGTGGGTTGAGCCCCCTCGGCAAAGCCATTTCCGCCTCGGGCAACGATCTCTCCATGGGTAAGAAGACCGCGTTGATCATCATCAGCGACGGTCTCGGCATGGGCAGCAAGGCCGTCAAAGCCACCGAGGGTCTCAAGGAGGCCATGGGAGACGATCTTGACGTGTATGCCGTGCAACTCGGTGATTCGGGCAACGGCAACAAATTGCTCGAAAAACTCGTTGCCGCCGGTGGTGACGGCTATGCAGTCAAAGCCCACGATCTGACCTCGACGGGCGCCATGAAGGACTTCGTCGTCGATGTCTTCCTCTATCCGGATGACGACGGCGACGGCGTGGCCAACCATCTCGACAAGTGCCCGAACACCCCCAGAGGCGTCAAGGTCGACGCGGTGGGTTGCCCGTTGGACACCGATGGTGACGGCGTTCCCGACTATCTCGACAAGTGCCCCGGAACACCCAGGGGTGTCGAGGTCGATGCCAAGGGTTGCCCCATCGACAGCGATGGCGACGGTGTGCCCGACAAGGCGGACAAGTGCCCGAACACCCCCAGAGGCGTCAAGGTCGACGCGGTGGGCTGCCCGCTCGACAGCGACGGCGACGGCGTCCCCGACTATCTCGACAAGTGCCCGAACACCCCGCGCGGAGTTCCGGTGGATGAGCATGGTTGCCCGCCCGAAGGCATCGTGGTCCACGGAGACGAGTGGGCGGTCCAAGGCCAGATTCTCTTTGACGTCAACAAAGCCGCTCTCAAACCGAAGGCGAAGGACCTGCTCGGTAGGGTGGTGACCTTCCTCAGGAAGAACCCGCAGTATCACGTCGAGGTTCAGGGTCACACCGACAGCACTGGTCCGGCGGCATGGAACAACACCCTGTCCCAGAAGCGCGCCGAATCAGTGGTCGAGTTCTTAACGGCGGAGGGCGTTCCGGCCGGGCGCCTGTCGGCGGTGGGCTACGGTTCGTCCGAGCCCATGTCGTCCAACGACACCAAGGAAGGCCGTCAAGAGAACCGTCGCGTCGACTTCAGACCGAGCGAGAAATAACTCTCGATTCCAACAACCGGCGCCCGGGCATCGTGCCCGGGCGTTTTTTTTTGTCTCTCACCTAAATTGAGTGATTCTCACCGGCGATCTGCACCAACTTCTTGCGCTCTGGGCGTTTGCAAAAAGCCTCGGCATACCACCAGTATTCCTGCATTTTTTGCAAACACCAGAGTATCAAGGACTTGGCACATCTCATCCGGCAGAATCGCTCAGTTTAGGTCTCAGTCTTTCGGGAGCGCTATTTCTTACGTCCCAGCAGCCCTTCAAGTGGTTTGAAGGTGAACGGGGCAGGTTCGTAGTTCTTCGGGAGATGTTCCTCCGGCAGCGTGATCTGGTTGCCGTCCCGGATCGCCGAGTAGTGCGGCGACATGATTTCGACACCCTCCTCGTTGAAACGATCGACGATGTGGCTGTGGAGCTCGGAGTAGGTCGCGGTCATCAATCGTGCTCTTTTAGTGTATGCGTTGATCTCGTAGTTGATGTAGAAGTCGTCGAGGCTGGTGACGAGGACAAATGGCGGCGGATCAATCTCGATCTCAGGGGTGGAGCCGGCCGCCTCGATGAGCAGCCGCTCGACCGCTTCCCGGGGCACGTCGTAGCCGATGGTGACCGACGTGTGGAGAATGAGGCCGGGCTCTCTGCGGGCGCGGGAACTGTAGTTGATGACGTGGTTGGACAACACCAGCGAGTTCGGGATTGCGATCTCGACGTTCTTCGGGGTGATGATTCGGGTGACAAAGAGCGATTTCTCAGCAACATCACCAAGGGTGTCGGCAATGCGGACACGGTCGCCGATCTTGAAAGCCCGGGTGTAGGTCAGGACCACTCCCGAGATCATGTTGGCCACGGCCGCGGTCGAACCGAGGGAGACGAGGATCGCGACGAAGATGGAGACACCTCGAAAGGCCGGCGAATGTGCAGCCGGGAGGTTCGGCAGAATCAGGACAAACGCGACGGCGATGATCAGCAGTCGAACCAGGCCAAAGGTGGGCATCGCCCACTCGGGGAAGAACCCCTTGATGGTGATCCGGCGGGTGGCGAGCCCATGAAATATCAACCGTGCGATCCGGATTGCGTAAAACGCCATGGCCGCCGTCAGAAGGATGACCGCCAGTTTCGGCAGATAGGTGATGAAGGTCTCGCCCATGGCCGTGGAGGTGTCGATGAGGATGTCGATCAAAGCAACCACGACACCGCGGGTGGCGGGGAAGAGGCCGAAGACAACGTTGATGTTGAACAGTACCAAAACAGTGCCGCCGAGCCAGTAGACGACTCGGAGGGCGCTCCTGAAGAGTGACGCGAGGTCGTCGGCTGACAGAAGGTCCATGTTTTGAAAGCGAAGGGGCTTGAGGGTGGTCTCGCGCGCCGCTTCGAGCCTGGCCTCGAATCTGCGGATGAGTCGCCGCCAAACGCGAACAATCAGGTATACGACGATCGTGATGACGATGGCCGCGATGGCGGCTTGAGAGGTCTTTTCAGGGTCGAACGCCGCGAAGTCCTGGTTGAACCAGTCAAGAATGTCTCTGAAAATACTCACTGTTGAATCCTAGTTCTTCGGTAGCTCGCCACCGACGATACGTTTCATGAGTCGCCCTTTTTCGAGGGTTTGACCCTCATCGATACCGTTGATGATGGCGACCCGGGAAGCATCGGCGTTGGATGGGTAGCGGGTCAGAAACTCGTTGAAATCCATGGCGCGCGGCAATGAGACTATTTCCACTCGAGCAGGCTGGACCTCGAGGTAGCGGCGATTGCGAAGCTCGCCAAAGCTCGCGAGGGATCGACGCATTTCGTTTCCGTATTTGGAAAAATCGTCCCCGGCAGCGTACGCGACAAGTTGAAAGACGACGTCCTGGTGCTTGATGAACCCAACGACGCCCTTGACCGGCATGCCGTCGGATGTGCTGGCGTTGAAATTGTAGAAGCTGTCGCGCCAGCGGCCTCCCGGCTGGATGTTCTCTGGTTTGAAGAAGGCCTGCGCTGCCTCGTTGGGTGTTTTTTCCAGGGCGAGGGTCAGGACCACGAGTGCGTCTTCGCTGGGGCTGATGCCACCCACCGCCTGTCGCTGATTGGCGATCTTCCAGCCATCGGGGAAGGTCATGCTGAAAGCCATCTCGGGATGGTAGAAGACGTTGCCCACAGAATAACCCTCTCGGGGGTTCTCGCCGAAGGTCATCCCCTGGAGGCGGCGGAGGTAGCCCTCGCGTTCGACCTTGCCTTCGCGCATTTCCGGTGGGAGGTTGACGATCTGGGCCTCGATCCGACCGACGCGATTCTCCGGATTGGGGTGAGTGGACTGCCACTGGGGAACTCGGCTCCCGCCGCTGGCGTCCTGCATCCGGTCAAAAGTCCGAAACACGTTGGGCATCTCCTTGGGGTCATAGCCGGCTCTGGTCATGTAGCGGAGACCGAGGTCGTCGGATTGGCGTTCATCGTCGCGACCGAATTTCAAAAAGAGCACCTGGAGACCGGCGGCGGCGTAACCTGCGTACGGGCGGAAATCCTCGCTGGCCGCGGCGGCGACCCCGAGGCCGATTTGAGCCAGTTGTTGTTGGCTCATCTGCTCGACCGAGTGGCGGGCTGTGACGTGGCCGATCTCGTGGCCGAGGACCGAGACCAACTCGGCTTCGGAGTTGAAGTGACTCAGGATGCCGCGGGTCACGTAGATGAAGCCGCCCGGGTAGGCGAAGGCGTTGACCAACGGATCGTCGAGAACGTGGAAGGCCCATGGGAGGTGGGGTCGCTCCGAGGCCGCTGCGAGCTGTTGGCCAAGGTCGTTGACGTATGTCTGCAATTCCTCGTCCGGGTACTCGCCGAAGGATGCGAGAACCTGGGGCTCGGCCTCGCGTCCCATCGCGACTTCCTGGGCCTCGGAGATCAGAGTCAGTTGTCGCTCCCCCGTCGCGGGGTTGAGGGTGCAGGCGCTCAGGCCGATCAGGCAGATGATTGATGGAATCAGTGTTGCCGCCTTGTGCGTGAATTTCCTCATGTTGTGTTCTCCGTGGTCATCATATCGTGCCCGGGATTACCGGTTTCCCGGAGCGCCGGCCTTCTGGTCCGCTGCTGGTGGCGTAGGGTGGAGTTGACCCCACCGT
>Ga0209344_10005296_pt1 | contig 11204 bp, 10 predicted proteins | sample Cruoilmetagenom6_FD_187293 | JGI IMG/M metagenome (GOLD analysis project Ga0209344, IMG submission 187293) | Oil polluted marine microbial communities from Coal Oil Point, Santa Barbara, California, USA - Santa Barbara Oil Seep Sample 6 (SPAdes)... | ecosystem: Environmental > Aquatic > Marine...
TATCTGGCCGTTCTATGGCGCGGCCTACGCCACACTCATGCTGGTGACCTACATTCAGCAGCTGTCACTCTGGCTCCCATCCATGTTCCACTGAGGTTCCCATGATCAAGCATTATCCCGAAGTTCAGGCCGATGCCGGCGTCAAACGGCAGGTTTTGAGTGACAGCCCGGAACTGATGGTTGTTGCCTTCCGGTTCGAAGCCGAGGGCGCTGAAGGCAAGCTGCACAACCACCCGCATGTGCAATCGACCTATGTCGAATGCGGGCGGTTCGTCTTCTCGGTTGCCGGTGAGAGTTTTGAAGTTTCGCCGGGGGACAGTTTTGTCATCCCCTCCAATGCTGTGCATGGCTGCAAATGCCTTGAGCCCGGAACCCTGATCGACACGTTTGCGCCGCGGCGCGATGATTTTCTGACGCCCAACCCTGGAAAGGAGACTTTCCATGCTGACCGTTGAAACCCGGCACGCCCTTGATCCGGCCACCGCCAAAGGCCTCGACACCGCGGGACTGCGTTTGCATTTCCATGCTCACGGGATTTTTGCCGATGGTGAAATCCGGCTCGTTTACACCCACTACGACCGGTTGATCCTGGGCGGAGCGGTGCCGGGAGCGGGCAATCTGACGCTTGACCATGTCAAGGAATGCGGAACGCCCTCCATTCTCGACCGGCGCGAGATGGGCATTTTGAACATTGGCGACAGCGGCACCGTCTCAGCCGGCGGAACCGATTATACCGTCAACAAGGGCGATGTGCTTTATCTCGGCATGGGCTCCGGTCCGGTGACGTTTTCCGGCGCGGGCAGGTTCTACATCCTGTCAGCTCCGGCGCACAGAAGCTGCCCGAGCAAGCTGATCCGCATCGAGGATGCCCGGCGTGTGGAGATGGGCTCTGCCGAGACGTCGAATGAGCGCGTCATCTTGCAGTTCCTGCACCCGGAAGTAGCTGACAGCTGTCAGTTGCTGATGGGCTACACCCAGTTTGCTTCGGGCTCGGTGTGGAACACCATGCCCGCGCATGTGCATGATCGCCGGATGGAGGCCTATCTCTATTTCGAGCTTGGGCCCGAACAACGGGTCTTCCACATCATGGGCCAGCCCGATGAAACCCGTCACATTGTGATGGCCAACGAAGAAGCTGTTATTTCTCCGCCCTGGTCAATCCATTGCGGCGCGGGAACCGGCGCCTACACCTTCTGCTGGGCGATGGCCGGCGACAATGTCGATTTCACCGACATGGACATGGTGGCGATGGGAGATCTTCGGTGAATCCGTTTTCGCTTGCCGGCAAGACAGCGCTGGTGACCGGTGCCAATACGGGTATCGGTCAGGCTATTGCGGTGGCCATGGGCCGGGCGGGGGCGAGAGTTGTCTGTGCAGGGCGGCAGTCGTGTGCTGAAACAGTCAGTCAGATAGCTGACAGCCGTGAAATCATCCTGGATTTCGCGGATCCGATGGCGGCAAGCGGTGTCTTCGCTGACGATCAGATCGATATTCTGGTCAACAATGCCGGTATCATCCGACGCAATGACGCCGTCGATTTCAGCGAGAGCGACTGGGATGATGTGCTTGATGTGAACCTGAAGGCGGTGTTCTTCACCTGCCAGGCTTTCGGACGGGCGGTGTTTGCCCGCAACGGGACTGGCAGCATTGTCAACATTGCTTCGTTGCTGGCATTGCAGGGCGGGATCCGGGTTCCTTCCTATACGGCTTCCAAACATGGTGTGGCGGGTATCACCAAATTACTGGCCAACGAGTGGGCGTCCAAAGGCATCAACGTGAATGCCATTGCGCCGGGTTACATTGCAACCAACAATACCTCTGCCTTGATCAAGGACGAGGCCCGCAACAAGGCGATCCTGGAGCGGATCCCGGCCGGTCGGTGGGGAGAGCCCGAAGACATCGGCGAGACGGCGGTGTTTCTGGCTTCATCAGCGGCGAAATACATTCATGTAACAGTTCTCAATGTTGATGGAGGCTGGCTTGCCCGCTGACGCACAAAGGCTTGGCCGATCCGGAGCCATCCCCCCTCGGCCCGGGATCGTGCATCTTGGATTGGGCGCCTTTTTTCGGGCGTTCGGGGCCATCTATGTTGAAGACGCCGTCAGGATTTCCGGTGGCGACTGGGGGATCATCGGCGTCAGCCTGCAGAGCCCGGGGACTCGGGACAGGCTTGCACCACAGGATTCCGTCTACACGGTAGTGACGCAGAACCCTGATGGCGGGGAAACTTTCCGCAAGGTCGAGATTGTTCAGGATGTGCTCGTCGCTCCAGAAAGTCCGGAGGCGGTGCTGGCCGCAATGTCTAATCCGGCGATCCGCATCGTTACCCTGACAGTTACCGAGAAAGGCTACTGTCACGATCCTGCGACGGGCGCGCTGAACTTTGATCATCCCGACATCATCCATGACCTTGAGGCTGCACTGCCCAGATCAGCGCCTGGCTTTCTGGTGCGCGCGCTGCAACGCCGCCGGAATGCCGGCCATCCGCCTTTCACTGTCCTGACCTGTGACAATCTTCCCGAGAACGGCAAGCGGGTTCGCCGGGCGGTGCTGGATTTTGCGCGGAAGTTTGATCCGTCGCTTGCCGACTGGATCGCAACAGAAGGCCGGTTTCCCTCGACGATGGTTGACCGGATTACACCGGCCACCAGGCCGGAAGATATCGATCGGCTGGCGCAGAAAATCGGCTACCGGGATGAAGCACCGGTGTTGTGCGAACCGTTCCGGCAATGGGTGGTGGAGGATGATTTTGTTTCAGCCTATGGCACGGATGCGCGACCAGATCTGGCTGCTGCCGGTGCCGAGCTTGTGGCGGATGTCACGGCTTATGAAAACATGAAGCTTCGGATGCTCAACGGCACGCACTCCTCGCTTGCCTATCTGGGGTATCTTGCAGGCCATGAAAGCATCGCGGAAACGGTGGCTGATCCGGTTTTTGCAGCATACGTCAAGCGGGTGTGGCGGGAGGAAATCATGCCATCCTTCGCGCCTGCAGAGGGCGTCGATCTCGGGGCCTATGCGGATGCGCTTTTCGAGCGCTATTCCAACCCGGCCATCAAACATCGCACCTGGCAGATCGCCATGGACGGCAGTCAGAAGCTGCCGCAGCGCATTCTTGCAACAATCGCCGACAATCTGGCTGCGGGGCGCAAGTGCCCCGGGCTCATGCTCGCGGTTGCGGGATGGATGCGCTACGTCGCTGGGATTGACGAGAAGGGACAGCCGATCGACGTCAAGGATCCCTTGGCGCAACGCTTGCGCGGGCTGTCTGATGCAGCAGGCACACCGGAGCAAAAGGTGGCGGCTTTGCTGGCTGTGCGCGAGGTGTTCAGCGCGGGGCTGGCAGTTCAGCTTTCAGCCCCTGTTACCGAGGCATACGGGTCAATATGCGAGCTTGGTGCACGCAAAGCGATAGGGGAAATTCTGTGAAGGAAAGCTGGCGTTGGTACGGGCCGCTCGACAAGATTTCACTCAGTGAAGTTTCGCAGACCGGGGCGTCAGGCATTGTTACGTCCCTTCACGAGGTTCCTTACGGCGCAATCTGGAACCGCGAGATGATCGCGGACCGCAAAGCCGAAATCAAGTCCGCCGGCTTTGACTGGGTGGTAGTGGAGAGTTTGCCGATTCACGAGCGGATCAAGCGCAACGACGGGGATCTGAGAGAGCTTTTTGCAAATTACCGGCAGTCCATGTCCAACCTTGCGGCTGAGGGTATTCATACGATCTGCTACAATTTCATGCCTCTGCTGGACTGGACCAGAACCGACCTCGCGGCTCCGGTCGAGCGCGGCGGCAGTTGTCTGCGGTTCTCGACACCCAAAATGGCGGCTTTGGAACTCTATGTGATCGGCCGTGACCAAGCGCGTGCTGACTATCCACCAGAAGTCATTGCGCAGGCCGAAAAATGGTTCCAGGCCTCATCCGATGATGACCGGGCCGAGCTGATGCATTCGGTGATGTCCGGGCTGCCTGGCGCTTACGACCGGTATGATGCGGACGGTTTGAAAGCCGCACTGCAACTGTATCAAGGCATCGACAGATCGGCCTTGCGGAGCCACCTGAGCCAGTTTCTTCAGGAGGTGGTGCCTGCAGCAGAGGAACTCGGCATGCGCTTTTGCGTGCACCCCGACGATCCGCCGCGCGATATTCTGGGCCTGCCGCGGATCGTCTCGGATGCCGACGACATTGCCTGGCTCCTTGGTGCCGTTGACAGCCCGGCCAATGGTTTGACGCTTTGCGCAGGCTCGCTGGGAGCCAATCCGAAGAACGACGTTCCGGCGATCGCCCGCAGGTTCGCCGACAAAATTCATTTTGCCCATTTGCGCAATGTTCGAAAGGATCCGGACGGGTCGTTCGAGGAAGCGGCCCATCTCACCGGTGATACCGACATGGTCGAACTGGTGTCGGTGTTGCTGCAAGAAGAGCGGCGGCGACGCGACGTCGGGGTCGAGCCATGGGAGATTCCGTTTCGTCCCGACCATGGGCACGAGCTTCTCGACGATGCGAGCCGCAATACACATCCGGGCTATCCCCTGGTCGGCCGCATGCGCGGACTTGCCGAATTGCGTGGCGTCATTGCCGGGCTTTCGCGGACTTCGACCTCGACCGGCTGATTAGCCGTCACTTGCCTACGTTGATATCTGCTTTCGCCGTGGCGCTGCCAGGCGTCAGTTCCGAAGCTCGATCATGCTTGTTTCCTTGACGGATTCCATGACTGCGAAGGAATGGGTCTGCATCACGGAGGGCAGTTGGCTTATCCGTTCGCCAAGCAGTTCCCTGAACTCGGTGATGTTGCGGGTGCGGACTTTCAGCATGTAATCAAACGGACCGGCGATCATAAGGCAACTCTGCACTTCGGGGATTAACCGGACGGCGCGGTTGAAGTCCTCAAGTGAGCTTTCGATGGTTTTTGCCAGATTTACATGAACAATCATGACGTGGCCCATATCCACTTCTGTGGGGTCAACTTGTGCGCTGTATCCGGAAATAACGCCGTCACGTTCAAGTCGTTTAACCCGTTCGGAACACGGGGTTTTGGTCAAATGCACACGGTCGGCAAGATCAACAATCGACATTCTGCCGTGCGCCTGCAATTCATTGAGAATGCGACGATCAATAGGGTCCAAATTCCTTTTCATTTGGTCTTTTTTCCTTGCATTCCCTGTTTTTTGGCCGATTGTTTTGAATGTAGACCAATAAAAGGTCCATTGACTAGTCTTTTCGACTAATGTTGTTGAACGGGGTAGCCCGATTTATATTTGTGTTTCGATGTCGGTTTTGAATATTCAATTGATCGTATTGAGTGTTGTTTCCGGCAACGGGCATGATTTTGAAAAGCAATAAGAGAGGGACATGAAATGACAACAAAACTGGTTGTTGGCCTTGATGGCCACGGGTCAGGCGAACGCGCCTTGGCCTATGCGGAGCGACTGGCAAAGCTCATCGGGGATTGCGAACTGATGATTGTCTATGTGGTGGAATGGTCGCCTTATTCCTTCCAGACGGCTGAAGAAAACGCACAGCGCCACAAGCGCCGCGAAGAGGAGATTTCAACTGCAACGCAGCGGGTGATCGATCCGGCTGTCGCCAAGGTGCAGGCGGCCGGGCTCAAGGCTACGGGCAAGGTGCGACATGGTGATGTCGCGTCAATCCTGATGGCTGTGGCGGAAGAAGAAAAAGCCGAACAGATCATTGTCAGCCGATCTTCGGAAGGCGGCTTTGCCAAACGTTTCTTCGGCAGCGCGACCTCCAATCTTGTGATGCACGCATCCGTGCCGGTCACCGTTGTCAATTGAGGGTTTTTGTCATGACACTATTTAAAACAATGATGTTGTCTGCGATTGCGGCAACAGGAATGAGCAGTGCTGCGGTTGCGCAGGAAGCCATGACCCTTGATCAGAAGGTCAACGAGGTTTTTGCCGCTGTCACGGGGCCTTTCGTCAGCCTTATCTTTGCGCCGCTTCCGGGCACCAGTTTTCCGTGGATTGTGATGTGGCTGGTTATCGCGGCGTCGATTTTCACGATCTATTTCGGGTTTGTGCAGTTCCGGTTCTTTGGTCATGCCATCGGATTGGTGAAAGGGGATTACTCGGACCCCAACGATGCAGGTGAGGTGAGCCATTTTCAGGCACTGGCAACTGCGCTGTCGGGAACAGTCGGTCTCGGCAATATTGCCGGTGTGGCTGTGGCGGTGGGCATCGGCGGCCCCGGCGCGACATTCTGGATGATCCTGGCGGGATTGCTCGGCATGGCGTCAAAATTCACCGAATGCACGTTGGGGGTCAAATATCGCAACGAGTATGAAGACGGCACGGTTTCGGGCGGTCCGATGTACTACATCTCCAAGGGGTTCAAGGAGCTGGGTCTTCCCGGCGGCAAGTTCCTCGCAGTGCTGTTTTCGATATTCTGTATCCTCGGTGCACTCGGCGGCGGCAACATGTTCCAGGCCAATCAGGCGCATGCCCAGATTGCCGGTATTGTCGGCGACTATCCGGGCTGGATTACTGGAATTGTCTTCGCAGCGGTGGTCTTTGCGGTCATCGTCGGCGGCATCAAGTCGATTGCAAACGTCACTGAGAAAGTGGTTCCGTTCATGGGCATTCTCTATGTCGGTGCGGCGCTGATCATCCTGCTGGTGAACTACGACAAGATCGGCTGGGCCTTTGGCCAGATCTTCGACGGTGCCTTTACCGGCCTCGGCGTTGCTGGCGGCTTTGTCGGTGCGTTGATCCAAGGCTTCAAACGGGCAGCATTTTCGAACGAAGCTGGTGTTGGCTCGGCGGCAATCGCCCACTCGGCGGTCAGAACCAAAGAGCCGATTACAGAGGGCTTTGTGTCGCTCCTTGAGCCACTCATCGACACTGTCGTGATCTGCACGATGACCGCACTGGTCATCACCATTTCGCAGCAGTTGATCGTTGATCCGGCAACCGGGCTTTATGTTCTCAATGAAGCCGGTTCGTCGATTGCGACTGTTGGTGATGTCAGCGGTGTTGCGTTGACCTCGGCAGCATTCGGATCGGCCATCAGCTGGTTCCCTTATGTGCTGGCGATCGCGGTGGTTCTGTTTGCCTTCTCGACCATGATCTCCTGGTCCTATTACGGATTGAAAAGCTGGACCTACCTGTTTGGCGAAGGCAAGAACTCGGAACTCACGTTCAAGGTCATCTTCTGCGTGTTCATCGTCATCGGTGCTGCGGCCAGCCTTGGTCCGGTCATCGACTTCTCTGATGCCGCGATCTTTGCCATGGCTGTGGTCAACATCTTCTGCCTCTACTTCCTGATGGGACTGGTGAAGAAGGAACTGATTTCCTACAGCACACGGCTTAAGGCCGGCGAGATCCGGAAGTTCAAGCACTAGACGGCTTGATTTCAAAATGGGGTGGGCGGCTTCGGCGCGCCCATCAGACATGCGGCGTCATCGCGGAAGCGGTGGCGCCGTTTGCATGGCCGCTTAGAGCCAGTAAAGGCTGATGTGGTGTCAGCCTCTGCCGGGGTCCGATGCCAGCTGCCTGCGCACACTCTCCAGCAGCCGCCGGTGAACGTGCGAATGGCGATTGCGCAGATGCATGGCACAATAGACGCCCTGCGGAATGCGCGGTGCATCCTCGACATAGTCAAAGCCTTGTGCCGCCACCATCTCGGTGGCGGACTCCTCAAGCACATAGGCCGAGCCGCCGAGTGAGGCGAGCAGGCCGCAGACGGTGATGTTCTGGCCGCTCGAGAACGGCGCGTCGGAAAGATCAGCCATCATCGGGTTGTGGACTTTCTCGAATGCCGGCGAGAAGCGGGTGAAGATGTAGCTTTCAGGCTCGATGCCGGCAATGCGCCTGGCATTCGAACTGATCAACCGGTAGCCCACCTCGCCAATGAGTTCGTGGTGAAGATCCGGCATGTGTTTCGGCGTGAACAGGATCGACAGATCGAGTTCGCCGGCAAGCAGATCGACACTCATCTGATTGGAAAAGTCGAGATCGATGTAGAAAGCGGCCTTGGGCAGGATGGTGCGAAAGCCCGCGGCCCAATCGGCGATATGGTTCGATGCGAGGTCATGCTGAATGCCGATCCGCATCGACTGGTCGAAATTGCCGGTGCTTTGAACCGCGCGCCGGGCTTCGTTCCATTGATGCCGTAAAGCGCGGGCATGGTCGAGCAGGCGGTGTCCGGCAGGTGTGGGCTGAGTTCCTGCGCGGCTGCGTGTGAACAGCTTCTTGCCAAGCATGGATTCGAGCGTGTTGATGCGGGCCGACACCGTCGACTGCTTCAAATTCAACCGATCTGCTGTCCGGTTAAAGCTTTTTGTCTCCATAAGATCGAGAAATGTCTCCAGCAATTCGATCTGCATGGTCCATCTCCCTCATCATGTTGCCTTGCACCCTAATCGAGTTTGTCGATTAATAATGGTGTTCGGGCCTGATTGCGAATTGAAAGTTCGGGCTTGATACTCTTTTCGAACCAAGCGGTTTGAGGGAGATGACGAGTGAGTGAGATTCCAGGGTATGCACGGGTTGTCATTATCGGAGGCGGCGTGGTCGGTGTCTCGGCGCTTTACCATCTGGCCAAGGCGGGTTGGACCGACTGCGTGCTTGTGGAAAAGAACGAGCTGACGGCAGGCTCGACCTGGCATGCAGCCGGCAATGTGCCGACATTCTCGTCCTCCTGGTCGATCATGAACATGCAGCGCTACTCGGCCGAGCTTTACCGGGGACTGGCGGCTGAGGTTGATTATCCGATGAACTACCATGTCACGGGCTCAATCCGGCTCGGCCACTCGAAAGAACGGTTGCGGGAGTTTCAGCGGGTTGCCGGAATGGGCCGCTATCAAGGCATGGAACTGGAGGTCCTGGCCCCCGATGAGATCACATCACGCTATCCCTTTGCGGAAACCCATGATCTGACCGGCGCGCTCTACGACCCCTATGACGGCGACATTGATCCGGCGCAGCTGACCCAGGCGCTGGCGAAGGGCGCACGGGACCTTGGGGCGAAGATCTATCGCTTTTGTCCGGCGACCGGTGTTCGCCGGGAAAATGATGAGTGGGTGATCTCGACAGAAAAGGGCGAAATCCGCTGCGAATATGTGGTCAATGCCGCAGGCTATTATGCCCGCGAAGTCGGCAAGATGTTCGGCCGCGACATGCCGATGATGGTGATGAGCCATCAGTACATGCTGTTTGACGAAGTGCCGGAAGTCGAAGCCTGGAGCAAGGAGAACGGCAAGAAGCTGCCGCTGGTGCGCGACGTCGACAGCTCCTACTATCTCAGGCAGGAAAAGAACGGCTTCAATCTCGGCCCCTACGAGCTCAACTGCCGGGCGCATTGGGCAACGCCGGATGATCCGATGCCGGGCGATTTCTCGTTCCAGCTGTTCCCCGACGATCTGGACCGGTTGGAATGGTACATCAACGACGCAGTCGAGCGGGTACCGCTTTTGGGGACTGCCGGACTGACCAAGACCATCAACGGGCCGATCCCCTATACGCCGGACGGCAATCCGCTGATCGGGCCGATGCCCGGCGTGCCGAATGCATTCGAGGCTTGCGTCTTCACCTTCGGCATCTGTCAGGGCGGCGGCGCAGGCAAGGTGCTGGCGGAATGGGTGATGCATGGCGAGACAGAGTGGGATATGTGGTCCTGCGACCCGCGCCGCTTTACCGCGTTCTGCGATCAGGATTATGCGATCGCCAAGGGCAAGGAAGTCTATGGCCATGAATATGGCATACATTTCCCACATCACGCCTGGCCTGCCGGGCGCAACAAGAAACTCTCGCCGGTGCATGACCGGATCGAGGCTCTTGGTGCGCAGTTCGGTGCCTACAATGGCTGGGAGCGGGCCAACTGGTATGCGCGGCGCGGCGATGACACCAGCGAGGAAGCGACCCAGACCTGGGCGCGCGAGGGGGCCTGGTTCGAGGCGGTGCGCGGCGAATGTCTGGCGGTGCGTGACGCAGCCGGCATTCTCGATCTGCCGGGGTTCTCGCGGTTCAGGGTTCAGGGCGCCGGCGCGCGCGACTGGCTCAACACGCTGATCACCGGCATGGCGCCGAAGCCGGGCCGGATTGGCTTGGGCTATTTTGCCGATCCAAAGGGCCGAATTGTCACTGAAATGTCGCTGATGGCGCTGGATGAGGATTTCTTCTTCCTGATCACTGCCGCCACAGCGCAATGGCATGATTTCGAATGGTTGACCAAACATCTGCCGGCCGGGTCCGACATTGCCATCGAGGATGTGACGGAGGCTTTTGCCTGCCAGATACTGACAGGGCCGAAATCGCGAGAAATCCTGTCCGGGATTACTGATGCTGATTTGAGTAAATCATGGCTGACGCATCAATCAGCGCAGGTGGATGGCATCTGGTGCCAGCTGGTGCGGGTGTCGTTCGCAGGCGAGCTGGGTTGGGAGATCCATTCGAAGGTCGAAGACACGCCGAAGATTTTTGATGCGGTGATGAAGGCCGGGGAGCCGCTAGGGCTCAGGCCGTTCGGCATGTTTGCGCTCAATTCACTGCGGCTCGAGAAAGGCTACCGTGCCTGGAAGGGCGATCTGTCGACAGATTACACCGTTCTGCAGGGCGGTCTCGGTCGTTTTGTCAAATGGGACAAGCCAGTGTTTTTGGGCAAGCAGGCGCTTGAAGCGGAAAAGCTGAGTGGCGTTACCAAGTGCTTCGTAACCCTCACGGTCGAGACCGGAGACTGCGATGCGCCCTACATGTCGACGCTCTGGCATGACGGCGTGGTTGTGGGGGAAACAACCTCCGGCGGCTGGGGGCACAGGATCGGCAAATCCATTGCGCTCGGCATGCTGCGCGCCGACCTCACTGAGCCCGGAACCCGGTTGGAAGTGGAAATCTTCGGTGAGCGGTTTGCGGCCACTGTGGAAGCCGACGAGCCATTGTGGGATCCCAAGAACGAAAGACTGCGGGCATGAGTAAAACTGTTCCGGACAAGGCCCGGGTTGTCATTGTCGGTGGCGGGGTCTCCGGCTGTTCGGTGGCCTATCATCTGGGCAAGCTCGGCTGGCGCGACATCGTGCTGCTCGAACGCAAGCAGCTGACCTGCGGCACCACCTGGCATGCCGCCGGGCTGATCGGACAGTTGCGTGCTTCGCTCAACATGACCCGTCTCGCCAAATATTCGGCCGATCTCTACATCAAGCTTGAGGAAGAAACCGGTGTCGCCACCGGCATGCGGCAATGCGGGTCGAT
>Ga0209344_10005298_pt1 | contig 11204 bp, 9 predicted proteins | sample Cruoilmetagenom6_FD_187293 | JGI IMG/M metagenome (GOLD analysis project Ga0209344, IMG submission 187293) | Oil polluted marine microbial communities from Coal Oil Point, Santa Barbara, California, USA - Santa Barbara Oil Seep Sample 6 (SPAdes)... | ecosystem: Environmental > Aquatic > Marine >...
CAACGGCTTCGCCAACACAAGCACCATTTTCAGCACCAGAAACTGACGCTGGATGGCAATCTCGAGACACTTGGACTATTGGCTTTGATTCACATTTGGAAGGTGACGGACTTTATGAATTTACCCTCGAACTTTTTGACAGCAATGGAAATCTGATCGAAGACATTCCGAATGAATTATTTCAAGTTCCACATTTCGATACCTTTGCGCCATCTGTTTTAGCGCAAAGTGACCATTTAAGAAGTAGTGGACCGGGAACATGCAACGCGTTCAAAATACTCATGCGAATTGACAACAGTCAATGTCAAGCCTTGATCTCTAAAATAAAAGTCGACGGAATTGAGAAAAACCCTACATGTTGTGGCTTTGTACCGTACAAGCCAACATCGAACATTGAGATCAAGTTTAGAGCCTATCATCCACACAATTTTGCCGATTTGTCCTTTGTTGTACAAAAAGGTACGTGTAGTGATGGAGGTCAGTCTGGTAAGACCAATGCCCGAGGTATGGTCATTGGCGATGCAATTACTAATGATGGAGTAGGTTATTCAAGAAATAGTTTTAGCGAATATTCGCGAACTTTTACGCCAGCCGATCTTTTAGGTATTTGTACTTCGGAAGGAAAAGCTGCCTTTGCTGAACATCTGTATGTCAATGCTCTGGCTGTCAATGGAAATTCGAAAATTAATCAATACGATGCGTCCAAATTAGCCGCCTTTGCCTTAGAACCGGAATAGAAAGGATCTGGAATACACCAAGAACGAAAAGAGAGCTTAGGCTCTCTTTTTTTATGGTATTAAAGAAGCGAATCGTATGATGTTGAAATGTCGGTGCTAGTTTTCTTTTAATATTGGGATGTAAGATTTACATTTGTTGAAAAGCACATTATGGCTGGAAATTCCTTCGGAAACATCTTTAATCTAACGACTTTTGGCGAATCACATGGTGAAGCTATTGGTGGAATCATCGACGGCTGTCCCGCCGGACTTCAGCTCAATTTTGAGGCAATTGAAGCCGAAATGCAGCGCAGAAAACCTGGGCAATCGGCCATTGTTACGCAACGGAAAGAGGCAGACACCGTGCAATTTCTTTCAGGAATTTTTGAAGGAACTACAACAGGAACGCCTATTGGATTCGTCATTCAGAATACCAATCAGAAGTCCAATGACTACGCACATATAAAAGATACCTACCGACCTTCACATGCTGATTATACGTATGATAAAAAATACGGTATTCGCGATTATCGTGGTGGTGGCAGATCTTCCGCGAGAGAAACTGCCTGTAGGGTTGTAGCTGGCGCCATTGCAAAACAATTGCTTCAGGACGTGACCATTACAGCATACGTTTCTAGCGTTGGAAATTTAAAGTTAGAAACGCCTTTTTCAAAACTTGACTTTTCAGTGATTGAAAAAAATGCCGTACGTACTGCAGATGAAGGTATGGCCGAGCGCATGGAACAATATATCAAACAAGTAAAAAAAGAAGGAGACACCGTTGGCGGAACCATCACTTGTGTGATTAAAAATGTTCCTGTTGGCCTTGGAGAACCTGTTTTTGACAAATTACATGCACAATTAGGGAAAGCCATGCTATCTATAAACGCTGTTAAAGGCTTTGAATATGGCAGCGGATTTGAAGGCACGCGCTTAAAAGGCAGTGAGCACAATGACCTCTTTAATGAAGATGGGAGTACTAAAACCAATCATAGTGGAGGGATTCAAGGGGGCATTAGCAACGGAGAAACCATCTATTTTAATGTTGCCTTTAAACCCGTCGCCACTATTATGCAAAAACAGCAAACCTTGACTAACCAAGGTGAAATGACCGAAATGCAAGGAAAAGGAAGACATGACCCATGTGTTGTTCCACGGGCAGTACCTATCGTTGAAGCAATGGCAGCGTTGGTTGTAGCCGACTTTTGGCTTCTAAATAAACTTTCAAAATTATCTTAATTAATGAGTCGTATTTCATGAATGCCGACAAATAAGTCGAAAATTATTCGTGAAATCGTATCAAAAAAAATATCTTGTAGCAGTGTATTTTTAAATACATCTTGCATAAATATTAAATCTTGGTTCAAAGACATATGAAAAAACTCGCATTACACTGGCAAATTTTATTAGGAATGGCTCTTGGGGTGGTATTCGCCCTCGTTATGACCAATTTTGAATGGGGTGCCGACTTTATTGAAGATTGGATCAAACCCTTTGGAACCATTTTTATAAATGCTTTAAAATTAATTGCCATTCCGTTGATTCTTGCGGCCTTGATCAAAGGTATTACCGACCTAAAGGATATATCGAGTTTGTCTAAAATGGGACTTCGCACCATTCTAACTTATGTGGTCACAACGGTTATCGCGGTGAGCATTGGTCTCATGGTGGTTAGTATCGTACAGCCTGGAAATAGTATTAACGAAGATACTCGAACCGAATTAGTCGATGCGTATGGAGGCGATGCCGCCATGAAAAAAGAGGCATCCGACAAGCAAAAAGATGCGGGACCGTTACAAGCTTTAATCGATCTCGTTCCCGATAATATTTTTCAATCAGCTTCAAGCAACGGGAACATGCTTCAAGTTATTTTCTTTGCTGTTTTCTTTGGAATTGGCTTAATACTGATCCCAGAGGAAAAATCAAAAACAGTAAAAGATTTCTTTGACGGCGTCAACGAAGTCATACTTAAAATGGTCGATCTTATCATGCTGGCCGCACCATACGGTGTTTTTGCCTTGTTGGCAGCTTTGGTTGTGGAGGCGCCTAGTCCGGACCTATTTGCAGCCTTAGCCATGTACGCACTTTCGGTTGTTGGCGGACTTTTAATGATGATCGGAATTTATCTATTAGCCGTTTGGTTATTTACAAAACGATCTCCTTTATCCTTTTTAAACGGAATAGCTCCAGCACAGCTTTTGGCTTTTTCAACAAGTTCTAGTGCCGCAACCTTGCCCGTAACAATGGAACGAACTATTGAACACTTAGGTGTAGAGGAGGAGGTAGCTAGTTTTGTACTGCCTATTGGCGCAACGATCAACATGGATGGAACGAGTTTGTATCAAGCCGTTGCAGCTGTATTTATTGCGCAAGCCTTCGGTATCGATCTTTCTTTTGGAACACAGATGGGAATCATAGCCACAGCAACGCTCGCGTCTATTGGTTCTGCCGCTGTACCTGGCGCCGGTATGGTAATGCTCGTAGGAGTCTTAGCGTATGCCGGAATCCCAGAAGCAGGATTAGCCCTCATCTTTGCGGTAGATAGACCATTAGACATGTGTAGAACCGTTGTAAATGTTACTGGAGATGCTACAGTTTCTATGCTTGTTGCAAAATCACAAAACAAGCTTGGCGAAGCTAAGGTCAAAGAATGGGACGATAACTATAAAAAATAAGCCCAGAATTTCAGTAAGTACACTACTTACGCAACCTTAAATATCTGATCTGAATGTAGATGGCATTATTGCCATCCAGATGAACACATACCTACATGAACGCTATATGTCTAAAAACTCATAGTATGAAAACAATTTATTTAGCTTTTTCAGCACTTTGTATGTGTTCCTTTGTTTCTGCGCAAGTAGGAATAGGAACAACCAACCCGAGTGCTGCATCGAACTTAGAAGTAAGTGGCTCTACAAATGGAGTCGCTCCTTATAGAGGATTTATGCCTCCACGTGTTGACACACCCGCAGAACGAGATCTTATTGCTACAACATCTACCGATGCTGGGCTTATGATATTTGTTCGAAGTACAGGATGTTTACAACTTTGGGATGGTGACAGTTGGGAAGATCTCGATTGCTACACCGTTCCACCTGTACCATCGCAACCTTGGATCAATGAGATCCATTATGAGAATACTGGTCCTGATGTAAGTGAAGGTATTGAAATCGCAGGTCCGGCCGGACTAGACCTTAGTATTTATCAAGTCATTTTATATAATGGAAGTGGAGGGGCATCTTATGCCAATATTGGACTTTCGGGCGTCATTGATGATGAAGGGGCAGGTTATGGAGCACTTTGGTTTCCTGAAGTAGACATCCAAAATGGATCTCCAGATGGCATGGCATTATACAATACCGTAACAAGTACTGTAGTGCAATTTTTAAGTTACGAAGGTGATTTTACAGCAACAAATAGTGTAGCCAATGGAAGTACTTCCGTTGACATTGGCGAGTCTGAACTTGGATCTACTCCCGTAGGACAATCACTCCAACTCACAGGAAGCGGTAATCGTTATTCCGACTTCTCATGGAATCTACCGGCAGCGTCTTCGGAAGGAAATCTAAATGCAGGGCAGACTATTTTATAAAAAGTAGCTATAAAAAAATCTTCGTACGATCCCGACACAGGTTTCATACGAAGATTTTCAATTTATTTACAATACCGTTCCGAAGAGAAACTAGCCTTGTTTTTGTATTTCTACGGCATGAGGATATGGAATTTCAATTCCAGCTGCATCCAACGCATTCTTAGCTCGCTCAAGCGTTTCAAAATATACATCCCAATAATGCTCTGTTAAGCATGCCGGACGAACCGCAAAATCTACCGAACTATCTCCAAGCCCAGAGACTTCAACCATAGGAGCTGGGTCTTTTAAAACTTTATCTTGTGATGTAAGCACTTCCATGAGTACTTCCTTTGTTCGTTTAATATCGGCATCATAACTTACTCCAATCGTGTGAAACACCTTTAAAACACCATGTTCTGAATAGTTGGTAATATTACCATTAGAGAGCGCCCCATTAGGCATGATGACTAATTTATTTTGCGGTGTCGTAATTTTTGTTGTAAAAAGATCGATGTCGGTTACCGTTCCTAACTCTCCTTGACCTTCTATAAGATCACCAATTTTAAATGGCTTAAAGATCATGATCAAAACACCTCCAGCAAAATTAGACAATGACCCCTGCAATGCCAAACCTAAGGCGAGACCTGCAGCGGCAATAATAGCAGCAAACGATGTAGTTTCTACACCTAAATTACCTAAAATAGCAAGGACAAGTAGAATTCTTAACATCCAACCCAACATATTTCCGAGGAAATTCTGAAGACTGATATCATACTTTTTCTTAGTCATAACGTGGTTTACACCTCTAATTATCTTCTTGATAACCCATGAACCGATAACCCAAATAAGAATCGCACTTACAATTTTTGGACCGTAGTCAATTAAAAAGTCAATCCCTCTTTCAATCCATTTTTCTATTTCCATCTTACAATGCTTTAGTAATTAATAATTAAGTGCTAAATTAGTCATAGCTAACTATTTCATGCCGTCCTTAAACGAGTAAAGGAGGTTGTTTGTAGAAAACACTGTAATTAAAAAAACCATCAAAAATGAACGTTTGTTTTATTATGTATCCTTGGGATGAAATGGATCCTGAAAATGATTCTACCTTGGCAATGGTCCAAGAATTTGCTAAAAGAGGTCATGGTGTGGCCATCACAACACCAGCTAATCTTACCATACGAGATAGTGTTGCATTTGCATTCTGTAGATGTTTAAAACGCGCCGAAAAAATATCCAACAACCTAAAATCATTCCACGGAAAATCTCAATTTTATGACGAAATGCTACCTCTCGCTGGTTTTGATGTGATCATTCTACGAAGCAATCCACCATTGGATATGATCATGCTTAATTTCCTTGACAGTGTTAAGGATGATGTATTTATCATGAATGATCTAGACGGAATACGACGTGCAAACAATAAGCTTTACACCGCCGTTTTCGAAGATGAGAACAATGAGATCCTTCCGCGAACACATGTTACAAAAAACAAAGAATATTTAAAGAAAACCATCAAAGAAGGACCTGACAAGATGATCTTGAAGCCGCTCAACGGATTTGGTGGCTCTGGTGTGATCTTAATCGAAAAACGCGCGATGCTCAGTATTAATTCCCTTTTAGACTTCTATATTGATAATGCCGACGGGACTTCCAATTATGTGATCCTGCAAGATTATATTCCAGGCGCAGATCAAGGAGATGTACGAATTTTGATGTTAAACGGTCAGCCCATTGGCGCCATGAAACGTGTTCCAGGTGACGAAGACCATCGTTCAAATGTGAGCGCTGGTGGTTCTGTTCAAAAACATACGCTTAGCAAACAAGAAAAGGAACTATGCCGTCGTATTGGCCCGAAACTCGTCAAAGACGGACTCTATTTCGTTGGTATTGACGTCATTAATGGCATGTTGGTAGAAGTAAATGTCATGTCACCAGGAGGCATTACGTATATGAATAAAGTGTATAAATCACGAATTCAGGAAAAGATCATTGACTTTGTTGAAGACATGGTGGAAGAACGGGTTACCGCTTTTGAAAGAAAACAAAAATTGAGAAAACACGTAAAAGACGCATAACTTTATGCTAAGCGAAAGCATGAATAAAGATGTAACCTTATGATCCTTAGACTTTCTGTTTCAGAAATTATTCAGAAAATAAAATACGAAGAAACCTTTGAAGCAGTAGCCGAAGACTATTCGTTTACCATAAAGATCGATGAATACGTGCCTTATATTTGTGGTGCGGTTCACGACGGACATCAATTTAGAAGTGAGTTATGGGAAAACTGCTTGCATACTGAATACGATCGCTGGTTTGAAGAAGACCCTTGCACCAAAGAATTTGTAAGCTCGCATCCCATTGTTATTGCCGGTTGCGACAGTAGGTTTGAATATGATCTTAACCGCGATCCAGATAGCGCTATATACGAAGATGCATGGGGTAAAAAGTTATGGAAATTTCCATTAGACCCTGCAAAACATAAAAAAAGTCTTGAAAAACACACTGCATTTTACCGTGTAGTACACGCGCTGATTGAGAAACTAGAGGCTAAATTTGGGGTGCTCGTAGTCTACGACATGCACAGTTATAATTGGCGTCGTTGGGATAGGGAAGTGCCTGTGATCAATTTAGGAACCTCAAATGTAGATAATGATCGCTTCGGAAGTAGTATTGAGGCCTGGCGACAATCCTTATCGCAATTAGCGCTGCCAAACCATATTGAATCAACTTCTATGATCAATGATACATTTCAAGGAAACGGTTATTTCCTGAAATTTATCACCAAAAACTTCCAAAATACCTTAGTTTTGGCAACAGAATTCAAGAAAATTTATTGTGACGAATTAAATCAAGTAATTTTCCCTGAAGTGGTTGATGCTATTGAAAAGCAGCTTCAAACAAAACTTAAGGATCATGCCGATTCGTTTTACAAAAACTACAAAACTACATGATGGCTACCCCAGAGGCAATCAAAAGCATACATCCCAATTTATTTCAGGTTGACGACAACCTGAATCGTTTGGTACAGAAAATTGAACTTCTCAACTATATTAATCCTATTAATATCGAACAAGAGAAGCGTAACTTCTTTGCTTCCAAATACAATGAAAATCCGACGTTTCGCTATCGTAAAATTGATTTTAATCCGCATAAGCTCCAGCAGGCGCTCTTTTCTCAAGATATAGACGCAATTAAAGACGAAGAATCGCGAACGTTCTTTCGAGACGTTATTTATGATTATTCTAGTTTGGTGCAGTGCATTGAAAACATTGGAAAGGATCGTAAATTTTACTACAACGCGTTAAAGTCCTTCGGAACACCCAAAGAAAAAGACGTAGAGAATGCACGCTTTATTCTTCATTTTGCAGATGCCGACTTCGACAAGGAGATGCTGCCCGTCTATTCTGCTGAAGAAGCTGCCGAATACTTTGCCGAATTTACACAACAATACAATTTTGATTTTACCATTCGTTTCTCCACGAAGATATCGGCTGCAGCGATGGTTCAGAATAACACACAAACACTTATTCTGAAGAAAAATCACAAGTACAGTGCAAATCAATTAAAAGTGTTAGCCAATCATGAAATTGGAGTTCATTTGGTCACTACATTCAACGGATTGCAACAACCTTTGAAGATCTTTCACAATGGTTTTCCGAAGAATGTAGAAACGCAAGAAGGACTCGCTGTCCTTAGCGAATATATGAGTGGATGCCTTACGCTACATAGACTTAAAGAACTCGCTTACAGAGTAATTGCAGCAGACAGTTTAATTAAAGGCTTTAACTTTTGTGATACGTTTGATTTGCTGCATAATCAATATAAATTAAACCGGGAAGAAGCCTATAACATATCGCTTCGGGCGCATCGCGGTGGTGGCTTTACCAAAGACTACAAGTATCTTACTGGACTAAAAAAAGTATATAATTACTACCACGAAGGAAACGATTTAAAACCATTATTGGCTGGAAAAGTATCGTTAGATTATGTAGGACTTGTAACCAACTGGCAAAAAGAAGGACTAGCAACTGAAATATCGTATCAGAATAATGCATTTGCAATAAATAACAACAGTGACGAGAAACTCAATTTTATTCTTCAAAACTTAAAATAAATCTATGCCAAAGTCTATTGTTCTCTTCCTCTTTGGCCTTCTTATTTCTCTTTCTGGTTTTGCTCAAATTCAAGTAACAGACACTAATAGTTATGAGGCCTTTACTGAAAGTCTAACGAAATCAAAAGATCTTAAATACCAAGAAATTCTTCAACAATACGATGATTATTTACGTGATCATTCCAATGATATCGCGGTCCGTATTTCAAAATGTAAGTTTATCGGTTCTGCTTTTTATGATGATTACGAAGGCTATGACACCAATTGGGAGGCTACCGATGCTTGCCGTGACTCATTGGCAGCTGCATACCCAAGACATCCAGATGTGCTCCTATATACATTAGATGCGCTCTATGGCGATGAAAAATTAGAACTCTTAGAAGAGACCCTCAATATCAAAGATGAAGATGAGTCGCAATGGAACAAACAAAACCTCTCTGCTCTTTACGATATTGCCGCATATGAATATCAAGATTCAAATGACACAAAGGCCCTTTTGTATGCAAATATGGCGGAAAAAAATGACAGCCTTTTAGACCTTTCATTACTCAAAGCGCGTTTACACCTTGCATTAGGCAACCCTGACGAGGCAAAGGAAACCTTAACAAAAAAGGCTCAGTTAGAAAGCCCAGTTTGGGTGTTAAATCAGAAAGCAGAGCTTTTGATCGAACTTGAAGAATTTGACCAAGCCATGACTTTGTACGATCGCATTCGGGTTCAAGATTCATCATATATTGAAAATACGAGTTTGTATGCCATCATGATGGGCGGCGATAAACCCGAACTTGCAAGGACATACTTAGTAGCCGACACTATTGGCGAATGGGGCAAAGCGGGTAGTTTGCAACGGTTACTAGAGCATGACATGCAATATGGCGATACCAAAACCGCTTTGGCCAGCTACAAACGCATGCAAGAAGAAAGCTATTACGATGATTTCTTCGGAATTAAACGTTTAAAGATTTTTCTTAAAGATCCGCTAGATGGGTTTTCAAGCATCGGACTCACACATTTCTTTTTTCTAGGATTGTTAATGATCGTTTTAATGATCATTCCTTATCTCTGGGTAGTGCCCGTTTATGCGATTGGGCGTTATTTTAACCATAATTTTGATTTCCCTCGATATTGGAACTTAAAACACTTTTGGCTTATTAGCATAGGATACATGGTGGTTCAAGTGCTTATGATCTTGGTTTTTTACTACCAAGATTATATGAATTATCTATTCGATGTAACAGGTAGTTATTATTTTGAAGAAACAGAGGACTTGACCCAACCGAATGAAATGATATTCTTTTCCGCAGCCATGCTGATCACGACCTTAATTTTTCTAAACAAAAGACGCTTTACGTACGTTTTTGGCTCTCGCTGGTCAATTGGTAAGATCATTGGAGCTAGTGTACTTTTCTTTATTTTTAATATCCTAATCTTACGGATCTTAGGCTCCTTTATCGATATCACAGATGCAGTAACCTACTTTGAGGCCTTATCAATTAAAGAAGAGATAGGTTTACTAATTACTGAAAAAGGCTTTTGGATAACCGCGCTCATCGTTGCTGTTTTAGCTCCTATATACGAAGAGATCATTTTTAGAGGGATTATTCTCAACAGCGTAAGCCGCTATATGGGCTTTATTCCAGCTAACATCCTGCAAGCTGTGTTATTTGGAGCCATTCACTTCAATCTGGCACTGTTTCCCTTCTATTTTATCTTCGGAATGGTAACGGGCTATATAGCCAAAAGAAGCGAAGGCTTATTGGCAGGTATTGGTTTTCACATGCTGAATAATTTTGTTGTGGTAGCTATCTTATATTACGCCACCAAGGTTCTCACCGAGTTTCCTTCATAAAAAAAAGACGCCGAAGCGCCTTTCTATTTACAAATTGATTTGTTTTCCTTTGGGATACTTTACCACATAGGTAAACTGCTTTTTACTACTCGCGTTGGAAGACAACGCCAAATTCCATTGTAGCACACCTGTCTTTACGTTATAATTTGCATCGCCCTCTTCCGTATCATCTATTTTGATCTCTTTATTTTCTGAAATAGGAATACGATCTTCCAAACGCAGCGTAATAGGCGTTTTCTTATTGTTTTTCACTTCGATTTTATACCCTTTAGCTATAATTCGGTTTCCACCGAAAAAAGATTTACTCTTAAAGTTATCGATCTTTTCACGTTTTACAACAACACCTGGGTCAACACCCAAAGATACATTAAGGCTATCGGCGGTATCAAACGGATCGAGCTGCGTTTTTCCCGCATAATTTCCTTCAAAGTAGATATTGGCTTCGCCCTGTAAGAGATCGTATTGCTCCCAATCTTTAATGGTTGCCGTTAAAAACACGTTCTCATTAAGTTCTGGCGCTGCATAATGCTGATAAGTCGCTGGCAAAGCAAACTTGTCAATTTCAACCACGGTGATCTCTGCATTTGAGTTGATGGTGTATTTTTTGTCAATTTCAAATCGAACAGCAGTAAGACCTGTTTCTTTTATAGCACCTGTTGCAGTAATATCTTTTTCTTCTACAAATTCAGTCGCTACATCATAATCTCGTTTTTTACTGTTTTTAAATCTGTTGCCGGCTGAACCGCTATAACCTGTAACCACAACTTCCTGCAACACCGCTTGATCTTCATTCAAAGACACATTCATTGAAGACGCATAAATAGGCATTTGTGTACTTTCAAACCCAACATAACTATAAACAAGTTCTCTTCCGCCGTTTACATGTAGCGTATAATTACCTTCAAAATCGGTTTGTGTTCCATTACTTGTGCCTTGTTCAATGACATT
>Ga0209344_10005299_pt1 | contig 11202 bp, 12 predicted proteins | sample Cruoilmetagenom6_FD_187293 | JGI IMG/M metagenome (GOLD analysis project Ga0209344, IMG submission 187293) | Oil polluted marine microbial communities from Coal Oil Point, Santa Barbara, California, USA - Santa Barbara Oil Seep Sample 6 (SPAdes)... | ecosystem: Environmental > Aquatic > Marine...
TGCCCATGGAGGGAGAGCCGCCATGGGCAAGCCGAAGTTTTGACGCCTTCAGCACGGCGCTTGCGGACACCGTATGCCTATTCGTTATCGCTTTAGCCGGAGAGCGCCGCCGCAGCCCCCATAGCCAGTGGGGCAAAGCTGCGGTGGAAATCCTCGATCGTCCATTCCGACAGCGAGCCAGCGATATGGACGGCCCCGACCGGCGTTCCGTCCGGTCCCTGGATTGCTGCGGCCAGCGCCAGCTCACCCAACAAAGCTTCTTCAGCTGCAAAGGCGTAGCCGTTTTCACGCGCCTCGCGAACCTTTTCGAACACGCCCTCGACAGTCACAATCGTCCTGGGTGTGAGCGGCGTCATGTCGGAGCGTTCGAGAATGTCGTGCACCATCTCATCCGGCAGCTGTGCAAGGCAGGCCCGCCCGCCCGAGGTCGCAAAGGTCGGCTGGCGCCGCCCGGACAGCGTGGCATAAAAGGTCTCCCGCTTGCTTTGCAGGCGGAAGGCATAGACGGTGCTGAGATTGTCATGCGCGGCATCGAACAGGCTGAGGTCGATGCGTTCACCTGAGGCCTTGCGCAAATCCATCAGCACCGGCATGGCGCGTTCGATCAGTGTGTTGGATCGCAGATAGTCGAAGGAGCGATCCAGCAGCATCCGCCCGAGCCGCAGATTGCCGTTGTCCATCTGCTCCAGATAGCCGCGCCCCAACAGGGTCTGACCGATGCGCTGCGCCGCGCTTTTGTTGATACCCGCGGCTTGGGCGATCTCACCCAACGACTTGGGGCCGTGTGCGGCGGCGAACACCTCCAGCACGTCGAGGGCGCGTGAAACCGATTGCAGCACGAGCCGGTCGTCGATAATCGGGAAACGGTGTGGCTGATCCATCTCGGTCCTCGGTCAGTTGGGCGGCGCCTGCGCTATAAAGCGTTTCGAGTTCAACTCGCGACACAAATTACTCTCGGAACACCCACCTCATTAATTGGTTAAGGGCGTCTAACCATATTTTGGTGATCCAACAATTAGTAAAAAGGTGGCAGTCTCAGGGCGTGTGGGCGGGAAGGTCGTCGACGGGGGTGCCGAGATAAGCGGCAATCACCTCCTTGTTGTTGACGACCTCATGCGGTGTGCCCTCGGCCAGCTTTTTGCCGGCGTCAATGACAATGATACGGTCACAGATGTTCGTCACAGCTTTCATATCGTGTTCAACCAGCCAAACGGTGGTGCCAGCGTCACGCACTGCCCGCAGGCAACGCACCATTTCCTCTGTCTCGGTGGGGTTGAGACCGGCGCAGGGCTCGTCCGCCAGCAGCAGCACCGGGCGGGTGGCGACGGCGCGTGCAATCTCGAGCTTGCGCAGATCACCCACGGTGAGCTCTCCAGCGCGGCGCTGCGCGAGATGGGCGATACCAGTCACGTCCAACGCCTCCTGAGTGGTGCGTTCCACATTTTTGTCGCCGGGACGACCGAACATCGCGCCGACGCGCACATTCTGGGCCAGAGTCAGCGCTGGAAAAGGTTTGGCAATTTGGAAGGCCCGAGCCAAACCCAACTGGTTGCGGCGATAGATCGGCATGTTGCCGAGCACCTTGCCCCGAAACGTGATGCTGCCCGATGTCAGCGGGTGATACCCGGTGATGAGGTTGAAAAGGGTCGATTTTCCCGCGCCATTCGGTCCGATCAGCCCGTAGATCGCACCATGCGGGATATCAAAGGAAACATCATCGATGGCGGTAAGGCCGCGGAACTTCTTGGTCACACCACGCCCGGAAAGAAGGATATCGCTCATTCCGCGCCCTCCCGTGCGGGCATGCGACCCGGCAGGCGCCAACGGGTACGCAGGATGCCTCCCGGCATGACGAGGATCACGGCGACGACGAGCGCCCCGGTAATCATCAAGTGAAGATCGAGGAATCCGCCCAACAATACTTGCGTGAGGAACAGGATCAGCGCTGCACCGATAACGGGCCCCATCAGTGTACCGATGCCGCCGATCAGGCAGAACACGATCATGTTTAGGCTCCAATCCAGCCGAAAGACGCTGTAGGTCGTGAAGTAACCCAGTGAATAACCATAGATCGCCCCGAGCAGGCCGACCATAACCGCCGACAGCACGAAGGCCGCCATCTTGTACCGTTCGGTCGGCACGCCGAGCATCATCGCCGTATCCTCGTCTTCGCGGATGGCCAGCAGAGCGTAGCCGAAGCGTGATCGCTTGACCCACCAGGAGATTAACAGCAAGAGGCTCAAGACAACGGCAAAGATATAGTAATAGAACCGCTCTACCGGCATACCAGAAGGCACCGGCGAGGGCAGAAAGACACCGATACCGCCTTGAAATATGGACACATTGTTGACCAATTCCGCTACAACCTGGCTAACGCCGAGCATTGCGATGGCAAAGTAAGTGCCGCGCAGGCGTAGCAGGGGATAGGCGATTACGAGAGCAAAAAGCCCCGATAACAGCGCCCCAGCGATCACAGGCAGGATCATGGACCATGGACCGGAGCCCGCCCCGAAGATCAACCCTAACCATGCGGCGGTAAAGGCCCCGATTCCGATCGAGACGGTATGCCCGAAACTCCAGTAACCGGCATACCCACCGAGGATGTTCCACGCCACGCCCAGCCCTGCGAAGAAAAAGAAGGTCTGCAACACGCGGATGTAATAGGGTCCCAGCAGGATCGGCAGCATAGCCACCAGAAGGGCGGCGACGGCGGTAAGCAAGAGGATGACAAAACGGTTCATCTGCTCTCTCCATAGGGGTTGCCGAGGAGGCCAGTCGGGCGCAATAGCAGCATTAGGACTAGTACAAGGAACATCGCCGCCTGGGTCAACGCCGGGCCGAAATACTGCGCGGTGTAGGAATTGATGAGGCCAAGCAGTAAACCGCCCACCAGCGCGCCCGCCGGGCTGCCGACGCCGCCCAGCACCACGACCATGAATGCGTTGAGCGTCCAGGCGACCTCCGAAGCGGCGGAAAAGGGCTGCACGATGCCGATGATCGCCCCCGAGGCCCCCGCAAGCGCGGCGCTGACGCCAAAGGTCATAGCGTGGATCCGTTTGACATTCAGGCCTGACAGCGCCGCCGCCAGCGGTTGCTGCGCGACTGCCCGCATGGCCCGGCCGAAATGTGTGCGCGCCAGCAACAGCGTCAGCCCCAGCAGCAGCACCATGCTTGATCCGAGCGCGACGAGGCGGACCATATCAACCCTGAAGGGACCAACCGAGACGCTAAAGAAGGAATAAAACGGAGTGATCGTCTGCACGTCCGGGCCGAACCAAAGTTGCAGCAAGTTGCGCAGAATCATCGCCATGCCGAAAGTCACAACCAACGAGGCTTCCACCGAAGCGCGTGAAATCGCCCAGTCGATGATAGTCCGCTGGTAGATCCAGCCGACCGCGAACAACAACGCGCCGACCGGCAACATCGACAGCAACGGGTCAAGACCAAGTTCTGTGTAGAATAGCAGCGCTAGATAAGCCCCGGCGATTACGAAGACGCCATGCGTCAGGTTTACGATGCCGATAACGCCGAAAATCAGCGAAAACCCGACGGCCGCCAGCGCATAAATACCGCCCAGCATGAGCCCATTCAGAGTGGTCTGGAGAAAAAGTGTCATGTCGCTCTGGCCGATTGATCCTTGTCCCGCGCTGCGGGCCTTGTTACGGGATCCGCAGCGCCATTGGGCGCTGCGGACATTTGGACAACCTCAGGTGCGCTCTTCCCAGAGCGGCGCGGGATAGATCGGCTCGGCCGATGCGTTGGCCTTGGGCGAGATGATCTTCATCGTGCCTTCCTGCCGCTGTATCAGCATCGGTCCCAACAACGAGGGATCGCCGTCGCCGTCTTCGGTAAAGCGGACCTGACCGTAGAAGCTCTTGAAATCGAGCGCCGCGAGAGCGTCGCGCACCGGATCGAGATCGAGCGTACCCGCAGCCTTGGCTGCCTCAAGATAAGACAGGATGCACACCGCGCCGCTGGCCATGTGATATGTCAGTTCACGATCGAAATTGGCGCGGTAGTAGGTGGCAAAATCCGCCGCCGAACCGAAGTAATCGCCCGAGGTGTTGGCCGCCTCATCCCAATAGGTCTGGGCGACGACTGTGTTGGCGTATTTGCCGAGCGCTTTGTGGTATGCCTCGGTCTGCGGCCCCAGCGTCTGGTAGAGCATCGGCACGTTTGTCTGAGACGAAATCATCTGCCGCGCGATCAGGATGGACGTATTGTCATGGGTGGTACAGACCAAAACGTCAGGCGTGTTAGCCCGGATGGTAGTGAGCACGTTGGAAACATCGCTTACCTCTGCAGGCAGCGCGATGGAATCGAGTACCTCTATCCCTGCCTCGGCAAGACTGGCGACCGCGCCATCGGCCTGAAACTTGGAGAAAGGATCGTTGGTGTAAATGATACTGACTGTCTTAACCGCAGGGTCCAGTTCCTTGAACATGTTGACTGAGGATACAAACTGCCGCGTGGCGCGCGGGAAAATACCAAAAACGCGTTTGCGCCCCTGGGTGAAGATCTGGTCCGATCCACCACCGGCCTGCACCATGATGCGCCCAGCCGTTTCAGTGATTGCGCAGGTGGGCAATACGATGGCGCTACCAAAAGATCCGAGGAAGAACCCCACCCCTTCATCCACCTGACGCTGGATCAGGGAAGAGGCGCGCGCCGGGTCGCTGGCATCGTCGAACAGATTGAGCGCTACCTTGTAGGTGGTGCCTCCTATCTCGACGCCGCCCATTTCTTCGTTGATGAACTTGGCCGCGCATTCATATCCGCGAAGCACGTTCATGCCGGTTTCGGCTGCCTTGCCCGTCATAGGCACAGAGCCGCCAAAAGTGATCGTGTTTTCCTGTGCAACCGCCATTCGCGGCATCGCTCCAAGAGCGGCCAACGCCGCTCCACCCTTGAGAATTGTGCGCCTTTGCATGTGTTTCACTCCTGATTGTTGGTTTCATACCGCTCGCGCGCCACGTTCAGGCAACGCCGAGATAGGCCTCTTTCACTTTCGGATCGTTCAGCAATTCATGCCCTGTGCCGCTCTGCACCACGCGACCTTTCTCCAGCACATAGGCATAGTCAGCGATAGCGAGAGCCTGGTGCAGATTCTGTTCCACCAGCAAGATACTGATGCCGTCGTTGTGCAAATCGCGGATCAGCCGAAAAATGGTCGACACCAGTATCGGGCTGAGGCCGAGCGACGGCTCATCAAGGATCAGCAGCTTAGGCGAAGTCATCAGTCCGCGCCCGATCGCCAGCATCTGCTGTTCGCCACCGGAAAGCGAACCGGCATTTTGTTGCCGACGCTCTTGTAAGCGGGGGAAACGGTCATAAACGTAATCGAGATTGCCTTTCAGCCGGCTGCGCGAACGCGCGGTGTGTCCGGCGATCAGCAGGTTTTCATGGACACTGAGTTGCTCGAACACCAACCGCCCTTCGGGCACTAAAGCAAGCCCGCGCTCGACCACTTCATGCGCGGGCAGGCCAAGGATATCGGCCCCGTCAAAGCGAATATGGCCCTTGCGCGCGCGGCGCGCGCCTGACACGGACAACACGCTCGTGGTCTTGCCCGCGCCGTTGCCGCCGATCAACGCCGTGATGCCGCCGTCGGAGACATCGAAACTGCAATCTTGCACCGCCTGCACGCCGCCGTAATCAAAGGCGAGACCTCTGACCTCGAGCAATGGGGCTAGGTGGGACGCCTCTACGGGTCCGGCCATTATCTGCGCTCCAATCTCTCACAATCATATTGCTATTCAATACGACCGCACTGTTATCGTTGCTTTGTCGATCAGTCCTGTCAAGCCTTTTTAATGCAATCAATATGGCCACATAGGCTTGACCCCCCCCCCGAATATCGGCAACATCTGCCCGAAAACACCAGTATTTGTTGGAAAACCAATGACCAGACGTGACGCAACAATCGACCTAAACGACCTGCCATTCGATGCTGAACGAATTCTTGACGGGCTCCGCAGCTGGATCGAATGCGAAAGCCCTTCCCATGACATAGCTGCCGTTAATGCCATGATGAATCTTGCTCAAACGGAGCTGTTCATGATGGGGGCCGAGATCACACGCATTCCCGGTAAGCCCGGCGCTGCGGATTCAGTTCTTGGACGCTTTGCCCATCCCGATTCAGACAAACCGGGTATTTTGATCCTGGGGCATCTCGACACGGTCCATCCGCGCGGTGCGATGGCATGGCGTCGCGATGGCGAGCGGTGTTACGGGCCGGGAATTTTCGACATGAAAGGCGGCAACTATATCGCGCTGGAGGCAATCCGGCAGTTGCAGGCCATCGGTCATGTTTCCGCCCTGCCCGTCAGCGTTTTCTTCACAGGCGACGAAGAAATCGGCAGCCCCGCCACACGCCGCCTGATCGAATCAGTTGCGGCGCGTTACAAGTATATTTTAGTCCCCGAACCGGCACGCCGCGATGGCGGGTTGGTGGTCGGACGTTTCGCGATCGCCCGCTTTCGCGTCACAACACTGGGCCAACCCAGCCACGCGGGCCTTCGCCTCAGCGAAGGGGTGTCGGCCATCCGCGAAATGGCCCATCAGATCATCGCCATTGAATCGATGACGAACGAGAATAAGTCGTTCAGCGTTGGGATTGTGAATGGTGGCCAGTGGTCAAACGTCGTTTCGACCCGCTGCGAGGCGGAAGTGCTAGTCGCCGCCACCACCGATGCGCACCTCGCTAATGCCTCGGACGCCATGCAGAACCTCAGCCCGCATGGCCCGACCAAGGTCGAGGTCGTGCCGGGACCGCTGCGCCCGGTGTGGAACACCAAACCGATCGATCGGGCAATTTATGATATCGCGGCCGAGATTGCAGCCGAGCAGGGGTTTGAGGTGCCTGCACAGCTATCGGGCGGCGGGTCTGACGGAAATTTCACCGGCGCGATGGGTCTGGCGACGCTCGACGGCCTCGGTCCGCGCGGCGAGGGACCGCATACGCTGGACGAGCATATTCTTATCGACAGCCTGCCAGAGCGCGCGCGTCTCATCGCCGGATTGCTCGATCGTTTGGCTTAGAGTTTCCCCTTCATGTTGCGGCATCAGCCGAAAAGGCCCAGGCAGGCGCGCGCAAAATCCGGGTGACCTTGCGCAGCGATGCCTCGGATTGCTCAAGGGCGTCGGCTCTGCCCATCTCCTCCAGATATCGTGATGCGCTTGCCTCGAGGTGGCTGATCCGCAATTCGATCTTGCCGGAGGTGAAGTTGCGATCCCTGTTATTGACGGCTTTGAACTTGCTTCCATCGATCGCAACACTGCCGCCACTCAACACGCCGATCTGGCGGCACAGCTCGACAAATCTGGCGCAGGTCTTACGGATTGCAGGGCCATTGTCTTTGCGAAAATCGGCTATGGTTTTGTGATCAGGAACCAGCCGCCCGGTCAGCCACATCGCTTCAACATTGCGCCCGGCTTCATGTTCAAGCCGTCGGCTTGAGGGGATGCGGTTCAGATAGGCTAAGGCCGAATTTTGGAATGGAGGATGTTAGATCTTTCCGGCTATTTTTTTTGAGTCAGAACTCGGATCGCCGAATGTTAGCGGCTTTCGGGCTCTGATCACATTATCTGGCTGGTGGTGACTCGGTGGTGACTCACTGTAGCTGAGGGAAACCAAGCTCGAGGGACCCGCACCTAACTATCCGATTTATAATGGTAGAATGGCGCGCCCGAAAGGATTCGAACCTCTGACCCCCAGATTCGTAGCAAAAGGCGATTTATTCGAACCACTTGCGCTGCAGATTTTCCACACCTTCGATAAAGATGGCAAAGGACACACTTTTCTTGCATTGGCGTTCAATTGCTTCCTCGATTTCTTGGGGCCACTCAGTGATCGCTCCATATCTTTGTTGATGAGCTATCTTCAATTGTTCGAGTTCCTTGTTGTACGCGCGTCGTCGAGCGCGTCCCGAGCGAATGACAGAATTCTGACCTCTTGCATTGCCACCTGCGCCTCCCATGCCGGCGAGGCCGGCGGCAGCAAGGCCGTAAAACGTTTTCCCTCTCATCAATCTTCTATTCCTTTCTGAGTTGCTCACCTGGCATTTCTATCCGGCAAATTCGCAAATACGTCACGAACGAACTGATCACGTTAGAGGTCACGGGAAATTGCGCTACGAATATGACGCGTCAATCTAATTTGACATTTTGCGTCAATTGACTTCAACGGATCATTAAGCTATTGGTGGCGCTGAAAAGAGGGACTCGATATGAACGAATGGACCAGTGTAAGGGTTGCCAGGCGCTTTGTCAGAGTACTTGGGATGGAAGAGAGCGCGAAAACCCGCATTCACCGCGTCATTCGGAATTTTGTTGCCAAGGACATTTTGCGCACCGAGATTGATGAGGATGACGGTAGAGGTGCGATGCGTTTCAGCGATTCAGAGGCAGCTATCGCACTGCTTCTACTTCCATTGGCGGACTTGGCAGTTGACGCGCGTGGACTTCGCGATGTGGCGGAGGCGCTTCGGAAGCCGGATAATTACAACGACGCTCCAATCATTCCGGGCGTCGTAAGGCCGATAACAAGCCAAATTGAACGAGGTATCGCAGCCGCTCTAGAAGGCACGAAGGTGGTGCTCTCTATCGATCTTGGCTGGGATCTTGCAACATCAAAAATCAGCCGAAACGCAAACCTTTTTATCGGCTCCAGGAAACGTGACCCAGAAGCTGAAACGGTTCTGAACGATTATGAGCGAATTGCCTTCGCGAACTTGGCGTCTATCACAGTGCCCGCGACAGCGCTTTTTAACGCCTTCTTCTCCGGACAAGCAGATTAAGCTATGGCCGTTCGCCCCCCCACCCCATCGGGTTTGACCAATACCGTACCCAACAACGTGTCGATACTGCCTTCGCCGACACGGCGGGGTCTGTCGCGCATTGAGGCGGCAGACTACGTCGGGATTGGTGAAACCAAGTTTGACGAAATGGTCAGAGATGGACGAATGCCGAAGCCTAAGCGGATCGATGGACGGAAAATTTGGGACGTTTGGGCCCTCAACACATCTTTTGAGGCCTTGCCTTCCGATGGCAACGCCAGCAACAATCCTTGGGATAGCTAATTCAGCCAGAGGTACTTATGCAAATCCGACTCAAGTACGTAGTCGAGGACACGGATAGGCACGGCAATGTGAGGCTCTATTTTCGCAAAGCTGGACAGTCAAAAATTCGCCTCCCCGCCCCTATTGGTTCTGCTGAGTTCATGACTGCCTACAAGGCAGCAGCGAGCCCATCTGCTCAGACGATGAATGTGAAAGCTAGGAAAGCCGGAGCTTTGGTGCGCGGTTCTGTCCGCTGGCTGTGCGCAGAATACTTCAAGTCGGCGATGTTTCGCGAACTTGACCCGCGAACACAATATGTGCGCCGTGGTCTGCTCGAAAGATTTTGCCGACGGAACGATGACGGCGACAAGCCGTTTCGATTGCTGCTACCTAAACACCTGAGACAGCGCCGTGACGAGCTCATTGCGACCCCGGAAGCGGCCAATGGCATGCTGAAAGCAGTCCGACAGCTCTTCAAGTATGCGATCGACTACGATCACCACGACCGGAATCCGGCCATGGATGTCGAATATCTCAAAGGCAAGAATCCCGACGGATTTCACGCTTGGTCGATTGAAGAGCTTCGGCAGTTTGAGGAACGGCACCCGATTGGGACAAAAGCTCGGCTGGCCTTTGCCATGATGCTCTACACTGGCCAGCGTAGAAGCGACATTATTGCGTTCGGTCGACAAAACCTCCGCGATGGCTGGTTGACGTTCACTCAGCATAAAAATCGCAATAGTAAGCCGGTGCGCCTCGAAATCCCTGTCATTCCCGAATTGAAGAAAATTATCGATTCGAGTCCGTGCGGCGATCTAACATTCTTAGTGACCGAGTTCGACCGACCCTTCACTTCCAATGGATTTGGCAATTGGTTCCGCAAGCGATGCAATGAAGCGGGGCTTAAGCAATGCAGTGCCCACGGGCTCCGCAAGGCTGCAGCGTCCCGTCTTGCCGAACTTGGATGCACGGAATTCGAGATAATGGCCGTTACGGGCCATTCCACATCCAAGGAAGTCACCCGGTACACCCGGGCCGCTAATCAGAAAATACGGGCGAACAGCGCAATGAAACGGCTAGCGGAAGAACAGAAGTAGATCAAAAGTGTCCCACTTTTTAGGTGAAGTGGAGATGGTGGGACGATTTCGTTAGATAACAGATTGAAATCAAACGAGGAAAATTAGAAGTGGTGCCCGGAGGCGGATTTGAACCACCGACACGCGGATTTTCAATCCGCTGCTCTACCAACTGAGCTATCCGGGCATCCGGTCCATAAGCCGCAAGGGCGGGACCAGAAGCTTGCCGGTGAAGGAGATTTCCAACACCGAAAGCGAGCGCGTTATACCATCTTGAAAGGCACTGTCCAGCACCCTTTTTGCTGTTTTTCACGATACACGAAAAAACAGCCGACCGCGTCAACCGCGGTCGTCGAAATCCTCGTCCTGATTGTCCTCGACTTCGGTGACCGGAATGGCGTAACCACCGACCAGCCAGCGGTTGAGATCAACCGAGCGGCATCGTTCAGAGCAGAAGGGATAACTGTCACGCGCGGACGCGCGCCCGCATTCCGGACACGGCTGCGCCTTGCGCAAAGGGGTAACCTTGCCTGTCTTCATTGGGCCGTCATTCATCTGGTCAGCCTTCGAGCCATTTGTAGTGGACATCATAACCCTCACCGGTGAGCAGGCCAACCGTCTCATAAAGCGGAAGACCGACAACATTGGTGTAGGAGCCGACGAGCTTGACCACAAAAGTGCCGGCAAGCCCCTGGATGGCATAACCGCCAGCCTTGCCCCGCCACTCACCCGAAGCCAGATAGCTCTCGATCTCGACGCTGGAAAGACGCTTGAAGCGCACCCGGGTCTCGACGATCTTCTGGCGGATGGTATGATCGGGCGTAACCAGGCAGATGCCGGTAAAGACCCGATGGTTGCGGCCCGACAGTAGATAAAGCGCGTTTGACGCCTCATCGACCTGCTCTGCCTTGTGCAGAATGCGTCGCCCGACGGACACCACGGTGTCGGCGGCGAGGATATGCGCATGCTTCCAGGCCGGATCGCTCCGGGTTTCGGCAAGAGCGGCCTCCGCCTTCTCGCGCGACAGGCGTCGTGCAAGCGAGCGCGGATGCTCAGAGCGTTGCGGG
>Ga0209344_10005300_pt1 | contig 11198 bp, 9 predicted proteins | sample Cruoilmetagenom6_FD_187293 | JGI IMG/M metagenome (GOLD analysis project Ga0209344, IMG submission 187293) | Oil polluted marine microbial communities from Coal Oil Point, Santa Barbara, California, USA - Santa Barbara Oil Seep Sample 6 (SPAdes)... | ecosystem: Environmental > Aquatic > Marine >...
CCCGGTTCAATTCCGGGGCGCTCGGTGTTCAGCTGGCGCGGCGTTCTTCAAAGCTGAGGGCGATGAAGCTTGGCAAGTGATCGCCCATACCGACAACATTGTTGTTGCCCGAACGTCCACGTCCGCGGTTGTTGTCGTTGTTATCGCGACGGCCACGTGGCTTGGGCTTGTCGTCGGTTTGAAGTGCAACTTGTTTTTCTTCAACCTTTGGTTTGCTTGGTGTGACCTCTGCAGGTTCTACTGGTGTCGCAGCTTGTTCTTCCGGCTTTTTGCGGCCTCTGCTGCGGCGCGGTTTAACTGGTTTGTCATCTTCATTTGCAGCAGGTTTTTCATCAACCGGCGATGAAGATTTCAGAGGATTATCAATCCGGGGAATGTCTTTTTGGATCAAAGCCTCGATTGCGGCGAGGTTTTTTTCGTCTCTTGGAATGCAAATCATCATTGCCTTACCTTCGCGACCGGCGCGACCAGTACGCCCAATGCGATGCACGTAGTCCTCGGCGTGGCCCGGAACATCGAAATTGAACACATGGCTCACCGAAGGGACATCAAGCCCGCGGGCGGCCACATCTGAAGCAATCAAAAATCGCAGACTGCCGTCACGAAATCCATCCAGAGTCCGAGTTCGTTGTGATTGATCCAAATCGCCATGGATTGGAGCGGCGTCATATCCATATTTTTTCAAAGACTTAGCAACGATGTCGACATCGACTTTGCGATTGCAGAAAACGATGGCGTTGGTGCATTTTTCGCCCTCTGCATCGATCAGTTTGCGCAGAACTTTGCGTTTTTCGGTGCCTTCGCGATCCTTTCGCGATCCTTTGAACATGACTACGGCCTGTTCAATTGTCTCGGATGCGGTGGCCTGACGGGCCACTTCGATCCGTGCCGGAGCACTGAGGAATGTGTTGGTGATACGTTCAATTTCAGGGGCCATGGTGGCCGAGAAGAACAAAGTTTGACGTGTGAAAGGTGTCAGGCTGAAAATGCGTTCAATATCGGGAATGAATCCCATATCAAGCATGCGATCAGCCTCGTCCACGACCATGATCTGAACGCCTGTCAGCAACAGTTTGCCGCGCTCAAAATGGTCCAGTAAACGGCCCGGTGTCGCGATCAAAACGTCAACGCCCTTGTCGATCAACCTGTCTTGTTCTTTGAACGAAACACCGCCAATCAGCAAGGCTTTGGTCAGTTTCAGGTGCTGCGAATAAGTGTCAAAGTTTTCCGCTACCTGGGCCGCCAATTCCCGTGTGGGGCAGAGCACCAGCGAACGTGGCATTCGCGCCCGTGCGCGTCCCCGAGCCAATAGCGATAGCATCGGCAATGTAAAGCTGGCGGTCTTGCCGGTTCCAGTCTGGGCGATGCCTAAAACATCACGTCCTTCCAGAGCGGGGGGAATCGCACCTTCTTGAATTGGGGTCGGGGTTTCATAACCCGCGTCGTCAATGGCCTTGAGGACCTTTGGATTGAGGTTCAGTTCAGAAAATTTGGTCATGTGTATCCGTGGTTTACGGACACATCTTGGCCCGCACGTCTGATCAGGTCGGACCCGTATGGCCCCGTGGTATCTCACATTAACAGACCCGTGGCCGCGCGTTTACCGGAAAACAGGGGGGGTGGTCAATGCAGCAAGCTAAAACCCGAACAATCCGGCAAAAGTAGGTTGCATTGTTGCACAATCGGCAACAATCAGGCGTGTTCCGGGAAATGTCGCGCACGTTTTGCGTCTAAATCGAGGTCGACGCGGTGTAGCAAACTATGTTTGGCCAACCGTTCGCGTAAATCCGGAGTCGCAGTGCAAACCTCATTATAAAAGTCGCGCAGGGCAGATTCGCCGCCCTGATCTTCGATCATGGTAAAGAGTGTGTGCATCGAGGTGCCAATGCTTGCACTGCCTGTTAGTGAGGGCCGGTACGACCCCTGGTTTAATCGATATCGAAATGCGGTGATCCAGGTTTGCCAGTCATGCGCGTGAAAATGACACAACCGGGTGTCAGTCAGGTCATGGTTATTTTGAATTTGCTCGCCTTCGATAAACGCGTTGTGAATTCGAAAGTTAAGTTTTTCAACACCCGTTCTTACGAACAGCTTGCCACTGACGTGACTTAAAAACCCACCATTCAAATGCGCGCCGAAGTTTGGATAGATTTCCTTAGTCTGTACATTGCGTCGTTTTTGTTTTGGATCGCAGGCCTTGAACCAGGTTGAATCCCGGTTCTCGTTTGGGTCCTTCGCCAATGCTTCCATTGGGCGAATACGTGCTGTGAGCGCGTCCAACGGCAAATCGTTCAATTGGGCCCCGATTGTGCGGGATGGCCAAAGGAATTCGTCGACATCAATATGACCGAGCCACGTGACACCGGGGCGGCGGCGGTATGCACGGGTCGCATTGGCCGTCTGACGCGCCTGGTGTGCCTCTGGGCGGCGGCGGCGTTTGGTCCAATATGCGTCATCCGTATGGGTGACAAAACACCTTGGGTGCGCTTCTAGGGCAACGCGTGCTTCCGGGCAATCTTCATCCAAATAAATGTGCATCCGATGCGCCCCAAGATCCAGATGGTGGGCCACAAAATTTAGGATGTCACGTGCGGGGGCTTTGATCGTTGAAACCAGCCCCCACTTTTCATCTGTTGTCATTCAAAATGATCCCAAGCCGTTTTATGCGTGACAATGGCCAAGAGGTGTACAGCGTGCAAGGTGCATTCACGAACAAATGGACGGTGATCAACCTTTTGCCTGCAGGGCAAATTGTTTAAAAGTCGCAAACGCCTGAAGCGCTGTTCTTTGCCGTGGAGTCCAGTGGCAAGTCGATAACAATCGGCCATTCAACCTGACTTAAATGGCGAACTTTTTAAAAAGGCCACGCATTGTGAAGATCAGACATCTTGCACTTGTCCCCATGCCATTCTACATCCAAGGGGAATGAAGACGGAGGGCATACATGTCCATTCTCGCAACAGATATCGAATCCCTGATCCGGGACTCTTTTCCGGACGCCAAGATTACAGTGCAAGGTGACGATGGCGCGCATTTTGCGGCCGAGGTGATCGACGAGTCCTTTCGCGGTAAAAACCGGGTTCAACAACAGCGTGCAGTCTATGCCGCATTGAAGGGCAAAATGGATGGATCAGCGGGTGAGCTGCATGCACTTGCGTTGACGACCAAGGCCCCGGAATAGTTGGCGCCTCACTGTGAATTTCACATATTTACCTAGGCGAAACACTTAGAGAATTTTTGAGGATCGACATGAACGACGCAAAAAACCAAATCAGTGAAACTGTGACGACAAACGATGTAGTGCTTTTCATGAAAGGCACAAAAGAGATGCCCCAATGTGGGTTTTCGTCTCGCGTTGCAGGTGTGTTAAACTTCATGGGCGTCGAATTTTCCGATGTTAATGTTTTGGCAGACGAAGGTCTCCGTCAGGGTATCAAAGAATTTTCGGATTGGCCGACGATCCCGCAACTTTATGTCAAAGGTGAATTTGTGGGCGGGTGCGATATCATCACAGAAATGACCTTGTCCGGCGAGCTGGATACGCTTTTTGATGAAAACAGCGTGGCCTATAACAAAGACGCCGCTGATAAAATTCGCGAAGCGAACGCCTGAATCTGATTTCACAACATTGAGTGCGCGTAAGACGCGCACGCTTTTTGTCTCGTCATACGCCTCCGGCGTCTTCCTCGGCGTGTGACTTAACGTGTCGCATCCGGCTTCAACTGGTCTGCCTGGTGCAGGGTTGTCATGAGTATTTCGAATAAGATGAAATTGGCATTTCTTCTGTTCAAAAATATCCTGGGGGAAGCATTGAAATCCCGATAGGGTTTCCATGCGCTTGGGGCAAAGCCCCTGTCAGGCCCGTAGGGCCGGGAAATGTGTGCGCCAAGGCGCACTCAATCAGGTCACGCGAAGGTTGCTGCAAAGCTATTTCTGAAAACTTCAGACAGCTCGCTCAAAGGGGATTCAGTTGTTCCAAAACGCACTGTTCGACCGGTGAAGTGACCTACGGTTTGCGCGGTTACACCGGCGTTGCTTGCAGCAATCATCAAGGCTTCCGCCGCATCAAAACTGCAGGCGACAAGGTAACGCGCCTGATCTTCGCCAAACAGAGTAGCCGTATCTTCGCTATCAAGATGGATGCCGACGCCTGCCGTTTCAGCCATTTCAAAAGCTGCAAGGGCCAGACCGCCGTCGGAAAGGTCCGTACAGGCGGTGATCAACACATGGTTTGTGCGGATAAAGGCGCCGTTGCGTTTTTCTGTACCTAAATCCACCGAAGGAGCATCGCCTTCAGCCCGGTTGAATATCTCAGCCAACAACGCGGATTGACCGAGGTGGCCGGTGGTTTCACCAATCAGCACAGCAACATGGCCATCGCGTGCGGTGCCAGTGATGGCCGTTTCTGCGTTTTTGATCAGCCCAACAGCGCCAATGGTTGGCGTTGGCAGAATGGCCGCGCCGTCTGTTTCATTGTAAAGTGAAACATTGCCGGAAACGATTGGCATATCCAAGGCCTCGACCGCGGAAGCGATACCCTTAATTGCGCCGACAAATTGCCCCATGATTTCAGGCTTTTCCGGGTTGCCAAAATTCATGTTGTCTGTGGTGGCCAATGGGGTTGCGCCCAGTGCCGATAGGTTGCGGTAAGCTTCGGCCACCGCCTGTTTGCCGCCCAATTCAGGGTTGGCCTTGACGTAGCGCGGCGTCACATCCGATGTGAAGGCCAACAATTTGTCGGTTCCATGTACACGGATCAGACCGCCACCAAGACCAGGGCCGCGGACCGTGTCGGCCATAACCATCGTGTCGTATTGGTCATAGACCCATTGCCGCGAATTGTAATTGGGCGAAGCAATTAGAGCTTCCAAGGCATCAATTGGATCAATATGCGGAATGCTTGTAACGTCTAGCGGCGCAACTGCAGGGGTTGGAACCCAAGGACGATCATATTCCGGGGCCGAACCTGACAAAGTAGCGAGGGGCAGATCTGCTTTGACTTCGCCGTTGTGCAAAACCAGGAACCGATCTTCGGGAATAGTTTCGCCAACAATGGCAAAATCCAGGTCCCATTTTTCGAACACGGCGCGAGCTTCTGTTTCCAATTCCGGACGCAGAACCATCAACATGCGTTCCTGAGATTCGGACAGCATCATTTCATACGCCGTCATATTGTCTTCGCGTTGCGGTACGTCTTCGAGGTTCAGTTTGACGCCAAGCCCACCTTTGTCGCCCATTTCAACCGCCGAACAGGTAAGACCAGCTGCACCCATATCCTGAATCGAAATTACGGCGCCTGTGCCCATAAGTTCCAGCGTGGCTTCCATCAGGCGTTTTTCGGTGAAAGGGTCGCCAACTTGTACGGTTGGGCGTTTTTCTTCGATCGTGTCGTCAAACTCGGCCGAGGCCATCGTTGCCCCGCCAACCCCGTCGCGACCGGTTTTTGCGCCCAAGTACACTACGGGCATGCCGACACCAGATGCGGCAGAGTAAAATATCTTGTCTGCATCGGCCAAACCCGCGGCAAATGCATTGACCAGACAATTCCCGTTGTAAGCGGGATCAAAGCGTACTTCGCCGCCAACCGTTGGGACGCCAAAACAATTGCCGTACCCACCAACGCCTTCCACGACCCCATGCACCAACTGGCGCGTTTTAGGGTGGGAAGGTTCTCCGAAACTAAGCGAATTCATAGCAGCCACAGGGCGTGCACCCATGGTAAAGACGTCGCGCAAAATGCCGCCAACACCTGTTGCGGCACCCTGATAGGGTTCTATGTACGATGGGTGGTTGTGGCTTTCCATTTTGAAAACAACCGCTTGACCATCTCCAATGTCGACAATGCCTGCGTTTTCGCCGGGGCCGCATATGACCTGAGGCCCTTCGGTCGGTAGAGTACGTAACCATTTTTTGGATGATTTATAGGAACAATGTTCGTTCCACATCGCTGAGAAAATGCCGAGTTCTGTAAACGTCGGTACGCGTCCAATGATTTCGAGGATACGGTCATATTCGTCGGACTTTAATCCGTGCGCCGCAATCAGATCGGGTGTGATGGCCGGTTCTTGCATGTCCAGAAAATCCCCAAAGGTCATGTTGGGCGTTTCTTTAGGCCATTGCGGAGCAAGGGGAAAGGGGGGGATTGAACCGCAATAGAAATTCTGACATCACGCGCGACAATTTCGGGCGTTTGGTGGCGAAAATTGGAGGGACTATGCAACTTTTCGAAAACCCTTGGCGTGGCACAGGTTTGCCTGATGACACACTGCCAAACGTGCCCTGGCCGAGCATCGATGCAAAAGCCCCTCAAAATCTGTTGGCGCAATGCCCTTCTGCTGGTGAAACACCGCTCGTCGCTTTGGACGATTTCTGCGCGCCTGTTTGGGTCAAAGACGAACGCGCACGTATGAATCTGGGTAGTTTTAAGGCTTTGGGCGCGGCTTATGTTGTCGCCCATCAGGCCGTTGAAACAGGTGCCGCCGATCGGAGCACTTCTTTGAGTGACCGAAGCTATGTAACGGCAAGTGCCGGAAACCATGGATTGTCGGTTGCCGCGGGTGCAGCGGCTTTTGGGGCCAAGGCAATCGTGTATCTGGCGCAAACCGTACCAGAAGGTTTTGCTGATCGTTTGCGGGCTAAAGGTGCGACAGTGGTTCGTGCTGGCGATGACTATGCGGCAAGTATGGATGCGGCGATGCAAGCGGCTACCGACAACGGCTGGACCCTTTTGTCGGACAGTTCATGGCCCGGATATTTCGAGCTGCCTCACCGTCTGATGGAAGGGTACCTGGCCATGGCGGCCGAAACCGTTCAGCAATGCCCGGAACCACCGACGCATATCTTTTTGCAGGCTGGTGTTGGTGGTTTGGCCGGGGCCTGTGCTGCGTATTTCCGGCATGCGTGGGGGGACGATCCCAAGATTGTCATAGTTGAACCCGCTTCCGCCCCGGCGCTACAGGCGAGTATTGCCGCAGGCCATTCGGTTGAAACGGAAGGTCCTGTTTCAAACATGGGGCGGTTGGACTGCAAAACGCCGTCATTGATTGCATTGAAGGGATTGGCGCGCGACGCTGATTCTTTTGTTCTGATATCGGATGACGAAGCAACGGCAGTTCTTCCTGAGCTCTCCGCATTGGGGTTGGCCACGACGCAATCCGGTGGCGCAGGTCTGGCTGCTGTTCAGCATATGAATTTTGGACCTGAGGCACGCATTTTGTGTATCGTTAGTGAAGCGGAGGATGAGTGATGCGTGGGTTTGATACAGCGGAATTTCAATCCCGGTTGATGGCGGCGCAGGCCAAGATGCAAGCTGAGGGCCTTGGTGCGATCCTTCTGACGACGGAAGCAGATTTTCGATATTTCACCGGGTTTTTAACCAGATTTTGGGAAAGCCCAAGTCGCCCCTGGTATCTTGTTGTTCCGGTTTCGGGAAAACCGATTGCTGTAATTCCATCCATCGGCGCGGTCCCGGTTGGGCGCACGTGGATTAGCGACATCCGCACATGGTCTGCGCCGGACCCCGACGATGACGGCGTCAGTCTATTGTCGGAAACTTTGCGCGAAATTGGTGGCCCTGTTGGTGTGCCGTCCCAGTTGGAAAGCCATCTGCGGATGCCATTGCATGATTTTGATGCTGTAAAGGCTAAGTGTGGGGTTGAGTTTACTCACGACCACGGAATTGTGGCATCACTACGTTCCGTGAAATCCGAGGCCGAGATTGAAAAAATTGCCAAAGCCTGCGGAATCGCTGGGCGAGCATTTGATCGCATGGGGGACATTGCGCAGATTGGCGTGCCCCTCAGCCGGGTCTTCCGCGATTTCCAGCGCTTGCTGCTTGAGGAAGGCGCTGATTGCGTGCCCTATATCTCTGGGGGTGCAGGGCCGGGGGGATACATGGATGTTATTTCCCCTGCCAGTGATGCGCCTTTGGAACACGGCGATGTTTTGATGTTGGACACCGGCGCAGTCTGGGATGGCTACTTTTGTGATTATGACCGCAATTTTGCGATCGGTGACGCCAGCGATGTGATCAAGGATGCGCATACAAAGATGATCGACGCCACAATGGCCGGACTGGAAGCCGCAAAAGTGGGCGCGCGCGCCAGCGACGTTTTCGGGGCAATGGCCGCACTGACGGGAGGCGGAGAATCCGCAGGTCGTTTGGGGCACGGATTGGGGATGCAATTAACCGAAGGCCTGTCGCTGACAAGCAAGGATCACTCAGAACTGAAGGCCGGTATGGTGATCACGCTGGAACCGGGAATCGAAGTGACGCCAGGGTATTTTCTGGTTCACGAGGAAAACATAGTTATCCGCGACGATGGCCCGCAACGTTTGTCACGTTTCCGGGGCCCTGATATTGAAATTCTTTGATTTAGGATTCTGATTCAAACGCATAATTATTCAGTCAAAGGTCATTGTTTTTCATTGATTTTTGACTGATCCCAAAGTGCATCCATTTCCGCGAGATCAGACTGTTCTGGTGTTTTCCCCTGTTCTGAAAGCCGTGCCTCTATCCATTCGAAACGGCGTGTGAACTTGGCATTGGCCGCGCGTAATGCTGCCTCGGGATCTACTGTCATATGGCGCGCAAGGTTGGCCATAACGAATAACAAGTCGCCGAATTCTTCCTCGACCTCGGTTTGGGAAAGCTCGTCTCGCGCTTCGACCAGTTCGGATGCTTCTTCTATTATTTTGTCTAAAACCTCATTGGCCGTTGGCCAATCAAATCCAACACGCGCCGCGCGTTTTTGCAATTTTACGGCCCGCAATAACGCAGGCAATCCAACCGCGACACCATCCAGAGTACCGGTTTGGGCTTGGGCAGCTCTTTCCGCCGATTTTATTGCTTCCCAATCGCGGGTTTGTTGTTCCGCTGATTTGTCACGGCTCTCATCGCCAAAAACATGTGGGTGACGGGCCACCATCTTGTCCGAGATCGCATCGACCACGTTGGAAAAGGTAAAAAGCCCTTTGTCTTGTGCGATTTGGGAATGAAAAACGACCTGTAACAACAAGTCACCCAATTCACCACGCAACTCAGACCAGTTGCCACGTTCAATCGCATCGGCCACTTCGTAGGCTTCCTCAATCGTGTAGGGGGCAATGGAAGAAAAATCCTGTTCAATGTCCCATGGGCAACCGGAATCGGGATCGCGCAGGCAGCGCATGATTTCGATTAATCGAGGCATGCCGCCATTCGGGTCATGTATCAGCGCGTCAACAGCCATTGCGTAGTCCTCGTGTTTCGGGTTGAGTGAAGATTGACGGGCAATCTCAGGGGAGTCCAGCCGTGGCTGTGATCAATCGTATCGCCAGTTATGCCGATGAGATGGCGACCTGGCGGCAACACATACATCAGAACCCAGAGTTGGGGTTTGAATGTCATGAAACAGCGGCTTTTGTAGTCGAAAAGCTAAGGTCTTTCGGAATCAATAAAATTGAAACCGGAATAGCGACCAGCGGCGTTGTCGCGATCATTGATGGGCAGGGTGCCGGACCAACAATCGGCCTGCGTGCGGATATGGACGCATTGCCAATTCACGAAAACACAGATTTGGAATACTGTTCAACAACGCCTGGGGTCATGCATGCGTGCGGCCATGATGGGCACACAACCATGCTGTTGGGGGCCGCAAAATACCTGGCAGAAACGCGAAACTTTACCGGCCGCGTGGCGTTGATATTTCAACCCGCCGAGGAAGGGCCGGGTGGTGGCCGCGTGATGGTAGAAGAAGGCGTGATAGAGCGGTATGACATCTCCAAGGTCTTTGCCCTGCACACAATGCCGGGTGCTGACGCGGGTACATTTTCCACTACGCCGGGCCCAATCATGGCGGCAGTTGATACGTTTTCCATCAATATATCAGGCCGGGGTGGCCACGGTGCCTACCCCCATGAAACCGCAGATCCGGTGGTCGCTGCGGTTGGTATTGTGCAGGCAGTCCAGACAATTGTCAGCCGAAACCATTATGCGCTGGATGAATTGGTGGTTTCTGTCACACAAATTCATACGGGGAGCGCGGAAAATATCGTGCCCGACAGTGCTTATCTGAATGGAACGGTACGAACATTTGATCCTGATGTACGTGCCATGGTGCGTCGTCGCCTTGAAGGTATCGTCGCCGGGCAGGCGGCGACCTATGACGTGACCGCGGAATTGGATTACGAAACTGGTTATCCTGCCACAGTGAATGAGCCCGAAAGTGTCGATTTTGCCGCCGATGTTGCCCGCGAAATTTCGGGTGATGCTGCCGTGGAAAAGAAACGACCGCGAGAGATGGGTGCCGAGGATTTTGCATATTTCCTTGAAAAGCGCCCGGGCGCATATCTGTTTCTCGGACAGGGTGAGGCGGCAGGCCTCCATCATCCGGGATTTAATTTTAATGATGCTGTGGCACCTGTTGGCGCCTCGTTTTTTGCGCGCCTTGTTGAGCGTGCCCAACCGGTAGAATGAAATCTGTCGAAAGGGCTTTCTTCAATTAGCCCGACATTAGAAGGTGTATCAAATATGGCAATGGAAGATGCGAAATCACAAGTAGATCATGCATTTACCCGGGAAAATTTACGTGGAACGAGCAATGAAAACACCTTTGGTGGTGCGACTTCATTCTTACGCCGGCGTTATTCCAAGGATTTGACCGGGGTTGATGTCGCGGTTACGGGCATCCCGTTTGATCAGGCTGTCACCAACCGGACAGGTACCCGGTTGGGTCCACGCGCCATTCGCGAAGCCAGTGCGCTCCAAAGCCCGGATGCGCCCTATGGGTGGGGCTATGATTGCCTGAGCGAGCTGGACATCGTGGATTATGGTGACCTTGCGTTTGATTACGCCATGGTCAGCGAATTCCCCGAAGCTTTGACCGCACACATCCGCGGTATTCTGAATGCTGGGGCTGCGAGCATATGTTTGGGGGGTGACCACTATATTTCGTTCCCAATTCTAAAGGCTTACGTGGAAAAGTTCGGGCCGCTTTCGTTGCTACAATTTGATGCCCACACCGATACCTGGGAAGACGATAATATGGAACGGATCGACCATGGTACGATGTTCTACAAAGCCATTAAATTGGGCCTGATTGATCCCCAAAGATCTGTTCAGGTCGGAATACGCACAACAGTGCCGGACACGATGGGTGTGAACATCATTGATGCACGTGAAGTGCACGAACGCGGGCCCGCTGAAACGGCAAAAAAAA
>Ga0209344_10005301_pt1 | contig 11195 bp, 14 predicted proteins | sample Cruoilmetagenom6_FD_187293 | JGI IMG/M metagenome (GOLD analysis project Ga0209344, IMG submission 187293) | Oil polluted marine microbial communities from Coal Oil Point, Santa Barbara, California, USA - Santa Barbara Oil Seep Sample 6 (SPAdes)... | ecosystem: Environmental > Aquatic > Marine...
GCGAAACATCCAAGCGAATGGAATGCAGAAATCTTAAAACAATTGGGCGAAACCTGGAAAGCTTCAGAAAGACTTACCGATAAAGATTTATATCCGGAGAAAACTGAAATAGATGTTCAGCCTACTGTGGTTACCGATTCCGTTTCAATGGAGACGAAAACGAACCAAGTTCAATGATCCCTAAACTGCATTATATAACCCAAGGAAATTCTGTTAAGGAGCATCTGGAAAATATTCAAAAAGCTTGTAACGCCGGGGCGGAATTGGTGCAATTGCGCTTAAAAGGGGTTTCTGAAAAGAAGATTTTAAAAGCGGCCCAGGAGGCTCGGGAAATTACGGCTCATTTTCAAACCAGATTAATCATTAACGATTATTATAAAATAGCAAAAGAAGTGAAAGCTGATGGGGTGCACTTAGGAAAAACTGACTCCTGCCCTACTGTTGCTAGAAAGCATTTATACTCTTGGCAAATTATAGGAGGAACCGCTAACACCATCCAGGATTGCGAAACGCTACTTGATAAACAAGTAAACTATATTAGCTTAGGACCTTTTAGAGCTACAAAAACTAAAACTGATTTACCGCCAGTTTTAGGTTTAGCGGGCTATACTGCTATTACTGATGTTTTAAAAACTGGAACTCCAATTATTGGTGTTGGAGGTATTACTACCGATGATATTACGGATATATTAGCTACAGGTATTTCTGGGGTTGCTGTATCTGGAGCAATTACGCGCAATTTTAATTCTATTAAGCTATTTAATGAATTACTCAGTGCTTCTTCTACTGCTGAACAGCGGTATAGTTTTGAGTGAACTGAATACAAATTAAAATTTCGAAAAACAAAGCCCCTTCCATTTAAAGCATCCCAAAAACCTGAAAAACCAAAAACAGAAAGCTCATTAAAAAGGTTGCAAGTTCCATAAATCCAAAAGGTGGTTTAAGGAGTAGAAATATTCTTAAGGGAAGATAAAACAAGCAAAGACAAAGGATTGCCCTAAATTGGATGCCACCATTTTCAGGATGCCAATTTTGCACCGTGAGCGTTAGAAAGGCAATACTGAAAAAAATAAATACACTTATAAATAAATTACTTCCAATTTTCACAAAAGAATTGCCTGCTATTTTGTGGGACTCTTTGTGTTTTAAACTGTTGATTAGAACAATTAAATAACTAAAAATATAGATTACAACTCCTAAAGCGAAAAGTGTTGCCCTCCCTCCCATTTCGGTCATTGCTTCAAATGGCACGAACCACCATACAAATCCCCAAGCGGTTATGAATGCTGCCGTACCTACAGTTTTCTTTTCGAAATCACTGGTAACCAAACTTTGGTTTTCTGGTATTTCTTTGTTGTTCCAAGCTGCATAATAGCTGAAACAACCTAAACAAACCGCAATAATATTTAGTAACATTAGCAGATTTACTGAAAGTTGAAGATTTTCTGATTGCCATTGTTTCATTGCATCCAGCCCGAAATAGCATAAAAAAACTACCGCGGCATCCGTCAACAAATTTATTTTTTCAAAAGCGCGATTGGCGAATACGGTTGTGGTTGCTTTCATAAACAGTCTTAAATGGTTCTCGTAAAAGTATATTTCGCTATCAACTTATAAATCACTCCATTGGGTGAAAAATGAACTTTAATGTATTTCTAATTTTGACATAATAAATTTCAGCACACTAACTTTTTAAAGTATCAATTATGAAAAACCGAATTTTTATTGCATCGCTATGTTTAGCTTCTTTAAGCATTATTTCCTGTAAAAATGAAGAAAGCAAACCAACTGAAAATGTGAATGAACAATCTGTTCCAGAAAAAACAGAAGCCACCAGAAACGACAAACTAAGAACTCTAAAAACGGGCGAGCACACTGTGACTTTAAATTCCATTCAAGATTGGGTTATAGACCAACGAAGTTCAGAGATTCCTGCAGCGGAAAAATCTGTCATTTTGGAACAGATAGGTTATAAACCAATTTATAGTGCAAATACCAGTATGGCTACAATGGTTTACCGTAAAGGAACTGTCGCCATGAATGCAGACAATGCAATAAGCGGAATGATTGGTACGGTATTGACGAATCCAAATATTTCTGTAAAAGACCAAAAGTTCGAAGATGTAAGCGCTATTTATGGATTTCCCGCAAAATTAAGCAGTGGTCGTTTTGTGGAGGGCGGAGCCAATCCTTACCAATATGAATATAAAATATTAGCAATCGCAGATGGGAAAGAGCTTTACATGTTTTTAGGGATGTTTGAGACTATAAATGGTTTTGACTCAAGATTCTTTGATGATGTTTTGAAGAGCGTTAAAATCAATAAAGTATAATTAATTAACTATAAATTATTCAATTATGAAAAAAATAGCAGCAATTATCGCGGCCTTAGCCTTCATTTCAGCAATCGTAATGTATATGGTAGGTTCTAGTTCGGGCCATCTTTCTGAACTGAAAGACTTCTTTTGGGTTCCACTTCCTTTAGCAGTTATATGTCTATTTATTGCTTTTGGAAAGAAAAAAGAAAACGTTTAACCATTCTAAAATAAAACAGATGAAAACATTAAAACTAATTTTCGCAAGTGCATTATTTCTAATTTTAGGAAGCACAGCAATAGCGCAACCTTCAGCAGCACAAGTTAAGAAGGATGTAAGTAAAACGTTTCCCACGGCCGTTTCCGTAGAGGTAATTGGCAATGGGGAAACAACCGAAGAATGGGAAGGCAGCACCAAAATGTACTACCACCGCCGTAGGGTAAAAGTGACTACAAAAACTTCTTTTGACAAGGAATTTCCTGAATCGAGAGCAATTAGTGAAGGTTTGGCGGTTTATACTAAGCAAGGCGGCACGTTTGTCTATAAAAAATACAATCCCGGTTATGAAGAACTAACCGGCATGCCTCCTATTGACATTGATGAAATCAATGCACTAATCACAAAAAACATCTGCAAGTTGGTTATCAACTGTAATAGCGTAGTTGCGCAACCTGTGTCAAACTGGTATATGACCAAGGATTCTAAAGTTACATGGTACTCCTCTACTTCATTTTCGTTCAGGATTGATACGTTGGTTATAAAAAGAAGGCGAAATGCAATTTATATGGACGTAACCGAAGGCAAGGCAGATATTCGATTTTATAGGGATAATATGGGCGATAAATGGGATAGAGTGCTTGATGCATCTGGCTTTACGAGAACAAGAGATCTAAAGGCCGAAGAATACACCGAAGAAGAATTGGACAATATGACTTATTTAAATCAAATGGCTCAATGAAAAAAAGCATTTTAATATTATTACTGTTAATTTCCAATATGGCTATTTCACAAAAATATTCATCTTTTAAAAATGTTCAGTTTAAAAATATTTATGAAGTTTTTGATTACGTACACAAAACGCTTTACAATGACGATGCGAAAACATGTGAAATGAAAATCAAAAACGCATTGAGCAATGAATATTACATAGGCGAAGACAGAAAAAACCTAAACCAAAAAGGTGAAAATCTTTTAGCATATCTAAAGGCAATTAAAACAACGGATCAAGGGTACGATTTTCAATACTGCGGCCATCCCATTGAAAGATTGCAAACAGACCACACCTACTCTTGGTATAATAAAAACAATTCCAGAACCAGCACCTTAAACGCACAATGGGAAAATGGTTTCTTACGCATTGCTTCGTTAGATATAGTAATAGAAGGAAGACCTGACGAAAGAAAAGCATTAGCTCGTTTTTCTTGTACGCAAACCACAATTGGTGCGATAGTCCGTGGAAAACGCATAGGACTTTCAGAACAGAAATACGACCAACCAGTGCTTGCGTATAACACTGAAACAGATTATTGGCAGGAAGCAATCTATTTGGGCAAAAGTGAAGATGGTTTTTACAATGTGGAATATCCAAACAAAACTAAAACAACAGTTACACAGATTGTTCCTATAGATATTCGGCCCGGAGATTTAGCCTATTTTCTTCAAGATAATGAATTGAAAAGAGTTGGAATCGCTGAGGTTAATAACACACTTATTAGCCTTGCAGCAAGTAAGCTTAATATGGTTGTTGAGCGTGATAAGCTGTATTTCAAAATCAATGCTTATGAAGTTATTGATACTGAATCGCTGCTATTTATTGGAAAATAAACATTTTAATTAAATACAATAACATGAAACTATTATTACAATTTTCTTTATTTATCATTTTCGGATTAAATTCAATTTCCTCTTTACAAGCACAAAATGTAACCATTCCAGATGTAAACTTTAAAGCCTATTTGTTAGGAAACACAGCCATAAATACTAATGGAGATAATGAAATTCAAGTGAGTGAAGCAACAGATTTTCAGGGAAGCATTTCTTGCAATGACTTAAATATTGCAGACATGACAGGGCTTGAAGCTTTCGTAAACATTCAATACCTCTACTGTGATCACAACCAACTAACCACTTTAAATTTAAGTAGCAATTTAGGGTTGAAGGTGGTTTATTGCAACGACAATCCACTGACCTTTGTTGATGCAAGTAACAACACGAATTTAGAGGAATTGAATGCCTATCAATGTCAGTTAATTAGCGTAGATATTACAAATTGCACTTCTCTTGACGCTCTGTATCTTTATGACAATCAATTAAGTATTATTGATTTGAGTACAAATTTATCGCTAAACGCCATTAGTCTTGAAATGAATCAATTTGAAACCTTAGATTTAAGTATAAATCCAGCTATAACCGCTGTTGGAGTTACTGATAACCAATTAACAAGCTTAAACCTTGCCAACGGAAATAACATAAATTTTGTAAATATACAGGCCACAAACAATCCAGATTTACTTTGTGTTCAAGTGGATGATGAAGTGTATAGTAACGACAATTGGAATGATGGGCAATTTTTCAATTTTGATCCTCAAACTTCCTTTAGTGAAGACTGTAGTTTAGGAAATTCTGAATTCAACACTACCAATTCATCACCAATTGCAGTTTATCCAAACCCTGCAAAAGACCTGATTAATTTTTCTGAAGTTGTAACTATTCAATTAGCTTCCGTAACCGGACAAATTCTTAATAGCCAAAAAAGCGTTTCGTTTTTAGACCTTTCAAAACAAACCGCTGGAATTTATTTTATTACAATTACAGATTCAAACGGACAAGTATTGCAAAGAAGTAAAATAATTAAGGAATAGCTTAAAATTCACAAACCAGGAAGTAGCACTAGTTTTTTATTAAAATAAAATTTGTACTTTTTCCTTAAAATAAGCTGATGCGCAAACAATTACTCGATTCGATTTTTTTTTCAAAAACTTTTAGCATAAAGTGTTCTTTCCTGGTTTTATTTTTTTTTATTCTTTCTTCTTCCGTCATTTCCCAGAATAAACAAAAGATTGATAGTCTGTTGCATATTATTGAAACCCCAAAGCTAGACACTATTACCGTCAATGCCTATTGTGGCTTGTCTTCAGAATTGGTTGGAGTTGATAATGAGCAAGCAAAATCATTTGCCTTAAAAGGTTTAGCTATTTCAAACGAAATTAAAGACGCAAAAATGCAGGGCTATGCCAGTCATGTAACCGGTATTGTTTACGATTATATGGGCGTTGCGGATAGCGCGCTAATTCATTATGAAAAGTCCATCGAAATTAAAAGAACGCTAAATGATTTGGACGGGGAAGCGTCAACACTCTTGAATATTGGCGTTCTTTATTTTTATCAAAAGGATTATGAGAAGTCTCTTTTTTATGCGAAACAATCGTTGGAAATGTATAAAAAATTGAATAATGAAAAAAGAACTTCCGCAGCGCTCAATAATATTGGCGCTACTTACCGGCTTCTAAAAAAGTATGACGAAGCCATCGAAACCTACAATGAAGCCTTAGCATTAAAGGAAAAGGTAAATGACAGCTTAGGCATGACAAGCGTTTTCCTTAACCTAGGAATTGCCTACCAAAACAAAGAAATGTATGCTGAAGCGGAAGTATATATATTAAAATCACTTGCTATACAGAAAAAACTGAATGATGAAAGTAGGCTTATAAACACTTACATCACTTTAGCAAACTTAAACATTGAGCAAGAAAAGTTTACTGTCGGTAAGGAGTATATAGAAAAATCCATTGAAGTTGGGAAACGTAAGGATCTTCCTCACGAAATGTCTTCGGTTTATAAACTCTATGCATACTTGGATAATCTAACCGGAGACTATGAATCGGCTTATACACACTTAAATGAATATATAAAACTAAAAGACCAGTTTGAAAAAGCCGACCGTAAAAAGGAAATGGACAAATTGGAAACAGTCTATCAAACCAAGGAAAAGGAAAAGGAAATTGAAGTTAGTAACACCATTATTAAAAACCGAAACAAAGCGCTATGGGTGATAAGTATTATCGTTGCAGTGCTTCTGATTTTGGCTTTTTGGCTTTTTTGGCTTCGTTATAAATTGCACAAAAGCAACAAGCAACTCAATATTTTAGTGAAGCAGAAAGAAGATTTGGTAAAAGAAATCCACCATCGGGTTAAAAACAATTTACAAGTTATAAGCAGTTTACTGAATATGCACGTTCGCAAAGTGGAAGATCCACAGTCCAAAAAGATTTTTGACGATGGTATTTCCCGTATTCAGGCTATGTCGCTCATTCACCAAAACATTTATAGCCATTCAAGTCTTCAGCAATTAAAGCCGAAGGATTATATTGAAAAATTGGTACAGCAACTTTTCATTACCTACCAAATCCCAGATAAATCCATCAAAATAACTACAGATATTGAAGATATGGATTTGGATATAGAAAAACTTATGAGCCTTGGTTTGATTCTTAATGAAATTCTTTCGAATGCCTTTAAATATGCCTTCAATGGAAGCCAGCAAGGTGAAATTGATATTTCAATGAAGACCATTTCGCAAAATAAAGTGGAACTGAAAGTAAAGGACAGCGGAAAGGGTATAACTATTGAAATGATGGACGCCTCCGCAAATTCTTTGGGAATGAGACTAATAAACGCTTTCAGCGAAAAGTTGGATGCCGAAATGAATATTACAAATACTAATGGAACGGAATACAAATTAGTTTTTTAATCCCAATTAATGAAACAAGCTCTTAAAATATTGATTCTTGAGGATGAGCCTATTATTGCTATGGACCTGAAAGATAATTGCCTCGAGTTGGGCCACGAAGTTGTCAGTGTTTGTTACACCTATGCACAAGCTATTGAGCAGATTGAAATCAAAAATCCAAACTTTGCCTTGGTTGATATCCGTTTGGGAAAGGATGAAGACGGAATCATCTTCGGAAAAAAGCTTACTGAGGAATTTGGAATTCCTTTCATCTTTATAACATCTTTCTTTGATGAAAAAACCCTCTCGCAAGCAAAAGCTACTTTTCCGTCTGGTTATTTGGTAAAACCAATCAGCAAAGGTGGATTGGTTGCTGCCATTGAAGTTGGGGCCTCCAATTTTCAGAAATGGAACAACGGCAATGAAAGTTTGGAAGAAAAGATTGAAAAACTTTCCCATTCCCCGCTCACCAAAAAGGAACTTGAGATTGTGAAGGAATTAATGCAGGGCAAAACCAATTTTGAAATCGGTGAATCGCAGTTTGTGAGTTTAAACACGGTGAAAACTCATCTTAAAAACATCTTCCTAAAAATGGAGGTTGAAAATCGAGGTCAGTTGATTGTCCAGCTTAATAAATAATTATGGCTATAAAACCGATCAAATTTCCAACAATTAGATACCAATTAAAAGATTCCGGAGCGAATCCTTTTGATATGGAAGCTAAGGAAAATATCTTTTTTTTCGATAATGAGTATTCTTGTTTAAGTAAAAATATACAAGACTTACGTCCTTTTTGTGAAATCTCTAATCAATATGTCGTTTTTGAAATGGAGCGGATGAACCTGGTTGAAAACGGTAAAGTTTTGAAACGTTTTCCAAAAGGTGAAAATCAGCGTTATGTAATAAGAGATAACAAACCCGTTTATGCTATAGTTGCTAATCAATTAATAGATTATTCGTTTCATTCCCAAGATCGAAAAATCGAAAGAATGTCATATTGGGTCATTCATGAAAACGATTCATTTGGCGGACTTTATTCATTCATTTGGAATAATCATGGAGAAGCATTAAATCGTGCGATACATTTTTCAGCTGAAACTAAATGTGCTGTTTTGGTAGTTCAATGTATATCAATTGAAGATAGGCACTAATGCTGAATAATTCATTCTTTCAAACTACATTAAAATGATTGAATTTCCGACAATTAAATACCAATTAAAAGATTCCGACGCGAATCCGTTTGATATAGACGCGAAGGAAAACATCTTTTTTTTCGATGGCGAGTATTCTAGCTTATGCAACAACACAGACAAATTAGATCCGTGTTATGAACAGTCTACAGCAAATTCTGTGTCAGTTATGCACCGCCTGGATTTTATAAGCAAAGACGTAGTTTTAAAACATTTTCAGAAAGATGAAACCCTTTATCAGCGAACTACGGGCGATGGAAAACGACTTTATTCTATTTTGAGTAATCAATTGATCGATCTTCTCTACGAAATGAAATCTGAAAGTATTATTATAAAAACGTATAATGTTAGTAATCCAAACAACCCCCTTGCTAGATTTATATGGAATGATTATGAGGAATGTTTAGCATTTGCAAAACAATACTCAAGCAAATCTGCGGATGCTTTTTTGGTAGTTCAGTGTTTGTGGATTGCGGATACGCATTAATGGTATAAATTATCAAAAATCGTGTTCAGCATTGATTGTGAAAGATAATAACCGCCACCAATAACAAGCATTGGCAGGGCAATGCAGGCCAAAGCAACAGACCAACCAAAAACGCCAAAAAAAGTCACCACCTTTCCGTCAGATGGAGCATCAGATTTATAAGCATAAACAGCCTTTTCACCCACTTTCCAACTTGGTGGATTGCTTGAAGAAATGGACGTGTGTTCAATCACTTTGCCATCTTTTGTAACGAATTTAAAAACAGGTTTGAACGTTGGTTTGCTCGTGCTTCGGTGTATTTTTTTCAACTCGACAACTTCGCCCTTTGCCCGTTCGCTGTTTTTCAGAAATACTACGTTTTTATAGACTAAAAATAACGAAAGAGCCAACAAAATTATTCCGACAATAAAAGCAATTTGATACTCCATTTTATTTTTCTTTAATTCCAAAATAGGTTTCGTTTTTAAGATTTTCTGTCAATAAATTCAATTCAAAATTTAAATCAAATGCACAAGTTGTTGCGGCTTCATTGTTCCAAGTAACCTGAATTGATTTACCCTTTTCTGCAAATTGATACAATAGAAAATCCATCCAATCTTCTTCAAAAGAGCAATTTTTAGGTATTTTCGGAAAGATGAATTCCTTCATTTTCTGCAACGGGAAAACATTCTTCAAATTCAATTCTTCAAATCCGGTGTTTGGGGAATATCTATAAAACTCCAATTGTTCCGCAACGCACACAGGACCGCAGCTTTCCTTGTAAACACCTACTAAAACATAAGGTTTTGGAAGTTTCCAAAGCTTCATTTGAAATTGCCCTTCAAAAGAGCCAATGAGTTTCAGATATGTTTTGCTTACAGATTCAAACGCATATTTATCTTGGGTGGAATTCATCACTTTATAAGCTTCTTCAAATGATTTGTTATTTTTTGAATGCGCTACAATCTGACTTCTTTCTGAAGGGCCCAAATTGAGTACAATTGAATCCGGTAGCATTTGAAAAAATTCAATGATATTTTGCGAAAACCCAATTTGTCCAAAAAAAAGCAAAGCGAAAACTGAAAAGGCTTTCATTTAAAGGTTTGTTGAATTTGATGAAATCCGCTTGTTCAATTCTTGTTCAAATTCAAAATATTCCTTTTCTGAACGGAATCCTTTTGCCTGAATATAAAGTGGTTTAGTGGCGCTTTTCTTCATTTTAACTTGAAGTATGCTTCCGTTAAACTTGTTTCCAATTTGAATGGCTGAATCGATTATTTCTAAAGGAATTTTTACAACATCCGCTTTTCCTTTTGGCACTTGAAGTGTTGAATTTGAGATTTCAAGCTTGTACGGATTCTGTTTTGAATTATTAGACTTCGTCTTTAAAATTAGGGCAATGAGCAGAAATAATCCAGTAAATAACAAACCTCCAAAAAGCAAGGTATGGTTGGTAAGATGTATCCTGCGAGTGTGGATTTCAAAAGGAACAACCGCTCCAATTATTGCGCATATAATAAAAATTCCAATTGCTTTCCAAAGGGTATTGTTAAATGGAATTTCATAAGTGTACTGTTTGTTCATAATCTTTAGTTTTTGCTAAAGTATATGGGTACAGCCAAAAAAAAATCACTCATAAGAGTGATTTTGAATGATTTAATTTGAATATTTCATAGCCACTTCTTCCGTTTAAAATACCAAAGCATCCCGAAGAAAACCAAGATCATCGCCCCCCACAGATAGTAATAACCATACTTGAAATGCAGTTCAGGGATGTGGTCAAAATTCATCCCATAAATTCCTGCCATAAAAGTTAAGGGAATAAATATGGAGGCCATAATGGTTAGCACTTTCATAACTTCGTTCATTTTGTTGCTAATGGTGGTCATATACATATCCATCAAGCCCCAAATCATATCGCGATAAATTTCAACGCTTTCATTCACTTGTATAATATGATCGTATAAATCGCGAATGTATTTGTTTGTGCGTTCCTCAATAAGCGAAGTTTCTATTTTTTCAAGCCTGTTTACAACTTCACGCAAAGGCACGACCGCTTTCCTGATTTTTAAAATTTCCTTTTTCAAATCCTGAATTTCCTCTGTGATATTTGGGTCTTCTTTATCGTCGAAAAGTTTGTCTTCCAGCAATTCCACTTTATTACTTAAAAATTCAATTACAGTGAAATAATTATCTACAATGGCATCCAGAATAGCGAACATTAAATAATCCGAGCCCGCCCCGCGTATTCTCCCTCTTCCATGTTCCAAACGTTCGCGAAGATCTCCAAACACGTCACCTTCGGCCTCTTGAAAAGTAAGCACGTAATCCTTTCCCATAACCATACTCACGTGCTCGTTTGTCAATTGTTCCGCGTCATCATAATGCAACATTTTGAAAACGATAAACAAATACTCTTCATATTCATCAATCTTCGGGCGTTGGTTGGTTGTAACTATATCTTCCTGAATTAGCGGATGTAAATCGAAATGAT
>Ga0209344_10005302_pt1 | contig 11194 bp, 8 predicted proteins | sample Cruoilmetagenom6_FD_187293 | JGI IMG/M metagenome (GOLD analysis project Ga0209344, IMG submission 187293) | Oil polluted marine microbial communities from Coal Oil Point, Santa Barbara, California, USA - Santa Barbara Oil Seep Sample 6 (SPAdes)... | ecosystem: Environmental > Aquatic > Marine >...
TGGCGATCTGAACCGAAAAATTTCACCGCGCGGAAAGGACGAAATTGCCCGGATGGAACAGGCTGTCGAAGTATTTCGACAGCAGGCTATTGCTAATAGGCGTTTGGAAAAAGAAAGGGACCGTACAGAACACGAGTTGTTGGAACACCGAAACAATCTCCAACGTCTGGTGTCCGAACAAACGGAAAAACTACGCCAAGAAGTTACTGCGCATGATAAGGCCCGGCAAAAAGCCGAAGCAGCCGATCATGCAAAGTCCGAGTTTTTGGCAATGATGAGCCACGAAATTCGCACCCCCATGAACGGCGTTTTGGGCATGTTACGTGGCTTGTCTGATGATCACTTAACGGAGCGGCAGTTCGAACGATTAAAGGCGGCACTTGCGTCTGGCCAGAACCTATTGGAAATTTTGAACGGGATTTTGGATTTCTCCAAAGTCGAACAGGGGCGCATTGTAGCAGAAATTGTTACGTTTTCTCCTCGTGCGCTTCTTGAAGACATCAATACTTTGATGCGCCCAAGTGCGGCCGAAAAAGGCGTGCACCTTTGGTTGGACCTTCCTGACAACCTTCCCGAGGCTCTGGAAGGGGATTTGGGAAAGCTCAGACAAATCTTGTTTAACCTGGTGTCGAACGCTTTGAAATTTACTGATGATGGCGAAGTCATCATGCGCCTGCGATTGCGCCCAATTGAATCGGGGGATTTTCTCGTTACCTTCGAAGTCAGCGACACGGGCAGCGGTATTTCAGAGGAAGCACAGGTGCGCATATTTGTTCCATTTGAACAAGAAGACGATTCTACGACCCGGCAATTTGGTGGAACAGGGCTTGGGTTAAGTATTAGCAACCGCCTCGCTGAAGCCATCAATGCGCAGCTCAATGTCGAAAGCACGAAGGGCGTGGGTTCGGTATTCACCCTCGTTTTGGAAATGCCGGAAGGTAAGACAAGCAATCTGGTGCAAATAGAAGAAAACCGTATCGAACATGTCGCGGATCGCCCCTTGCGAACCCTTGTCGTAGAGGACAACGAAATCAACCAAATGGTCGCCCGAGGGTATTTAGAGCGTATGGGGCACAACTGTATTTGTGTCGCAAGCGCAGAAAAGGCACTGGCCTTGTTACAACAAGACGTATTCGATGTGGTGTTAATGGATGTAAACCTGCCAGGTCTTTCGGGAACCGAAGCAACGCGCCAGATACGAATGGACCCAACCTTAAAATCACTGCCCATCATAGGAATTTCCGCCCATGTTCAGGAGGACGAAATTGCAGGGCACCTGGACGCAGGGATGGATTGTTTCGTTGCCAAACCGGTTTCGCCAGTTCGCCTAGCGCAAGCTCTTGAAGATATTAGCCATGGACGAAAGCGAAGCGTCTTTTTGTCAACACGTCAGATGCAGCCTGATTTGAAAAAACCCCCGGCTGCTGAGGATGCCTTGATCGCGAACGTTGCCGATATTGGATTCGTGGCCACACACCGCATCGCCACCCGGTATCTGGAACAGATACGAAAAGACCAATTGGAGTTGGAAGCGGAACATTCAAACAATGATCGTGCCAAAGTCAGTAAAATTGCCCACCGCATGAAAGGCGCGGCAGGTAATTTCAATCTCTATGGCTTGATGGAAACCTTGTCCCGGATTGAAAAACGGTCGTCCGATGCTGAACAGGTTCAGAAATGCATGGACCATCTGGAAGGCGAGATTCAGATGGCTTGCAGTGAATTAACATCGGCTTTGGACAGTCTTGAACGTCTTAATTCAGCCGCCCAGTAAAGACATACCCTTCACCGTGTGCTGTTGTTATCAACTGTGGAGATGACGGATCTACCTCGAGCTTTGCCCGCAACCGCCTGATCAGAACGTCGACCGTTCGGGGATTGGTGCCATACTGCCGGTGGGTTACAATTCGCATCAATGCATCTCGGTCAATAACTTCTCCCGCTCGGCTAACAAGAAGGTTGAGGACTTCATATTCCGCACGCGTCAGCGAAATGACCGAACCGTCTTGCGTCATTAACCTCCGGCTTTGTGGTTCAAACTCAAAATGCTCAAACCGGAATACCCGCCGAGACAGACGGCGTGATTCTGACGTTCTGCGCAGAAGATTTTTGATGCGAGCTAATAATTCGCGTCTGTTGAATGGTTTGCAGACATAATCATCGGCACCCAATTCCAATCCGACGATACGATCTACATCATCTACAAGGCCCGTTACCAAAATGATGCCAACATTCGACTTCGCACGTTGTTCACGCGTGATTTGCAACCCATCTTTACCATCCAGGTTTACGTCGATAATCAAAAGGTCAAATTCTTGTTTGCTTAGCAATTCATCTGCTAACTCTGCGGTTTCTGATTCAAAGACTTCATATCCCTGTGCATCCAGATAACTGGCAAGGGTGGCGCGCGTGATAGGCTCGTCTTCTATGATAAGGATTTTGGGCATGTGGCAGATCTTTTCGCAGTTTCAGCGTCTTGTTAACAAATTTTAACATTTCAGACTAGCCCGTTAATGCAAAAGGGCTGACCCGTTCATAACTGATTCCTAGAGTGCTCGAAGAAAGCAGTGCTTTCGCAATAAAAAGCTACTCAGGGAGAATACAATGAAGAAAATGACAACGGCACTCACTGCGGGTGCATTGGTCATGATGCCATTGGCAGCATTGGCAGAAGATAGCAGCGACCCAATCATCATTCCAATCCACAACTGGTCTTCACAAATTGTGATGTCGAATGTTGTCGGTCAGATTTTGGAAGAGTCCGGAGCCAATGTGGAATACGTAACCACAGACAGCCAGGCGGTTTATGAATCGGTCCGTTTGGGCGATGTAACGATGGAACTCGAAGTTTGGGAAGGTGCCTTTGGTGCATCATTCCGCGCAGCTTTGGAAAAGGGTGGTATTGTTGATGCGGGCGACCATGATGCGGTCACACGTGAAGATTGGTGGTACCCAATGTGGACCAAAGATGCATGCCCCGGCTTACCATCTTGGGAGGCTTTGAACGACTGCGCCGCTGTTTTCGCAACGGCTGAAACGGGCGACAAAGGCCGTTATCTTGATGGCCCGGTTGACTGGCTCAAGCATGGTCAAGAACGCGTTGCGGCACTTGGCATGAACTTCACCGTTGTGAATGCGGGTTCTGCCGCAGCTCTTTGGGCCGAAATTGGCGCTGCTGAAGCTGACAGAAAACCGGTTGTTGTTTTCAACTGGACACCTAACTTTGCGGAAGCTGTATGGCCCGGTGAGTTCGTTGAATTCCCAGCATGGGAAGAAGGCTGTGACAAAGATCCGGCTGTAGGTCCTAACCCGGATGCATTGTATGACTGCGGTAACCCAGCGACAGGTTACCTGAAGAAAGCGGCATGGGATGGCATGGAAGCCAAGTGGCCAAATGCATATGGCATTCTGGAAAGAATCTCATTCACCAACCCACAAATCGCCGAAATGGCGAAGCTTGTGGACATCGATGAGATGGAGCCAGAAGACGCTGCCGCCGCATGGTTGGACGCCAATCCAGACGTTTGGAAAGGTTGGTTGGGTCAAGCCAGCTAATTAAAAGTTAACTTTACAGCCCCACATGGTTTATCCTTGTGGGGCTTTTTTTGCCGATAGGAATACCATGTCGACCACTCCCCCCGTAATTTCGTGCCGTAACGTCTGGAAGTTGTTCGGAGCTGACCCAGCCGGGTATTTGAAATCCATGACACCTGGAAAATCCTACGAAGATATCCATGCAGATGGATATATCGCCGGCGTCAAGGATGTTTCAATCGAAGTCTATGAAGGCGAAATGTTGGTCATCATGGGCCTGTCAGGATCTGGCAAATCGACATTGGTCCGATGCTTCTCACGCCTGCATGAAATCACAGGCGGAACAATCGAAGTAGAAGGGCAGGACATCATGAGCCTGTCTGAAAAAGAGCTGATCGAGCTACGCCGTAACAAGATGGGAATGGTTTTCCAGTCTTTTGGTTTGTTGCCGCACCGCACCGTTTTGGACAATGTCGCCTTTCCATTGGAAATGCGCGGGCAAGACAAACACGAGCGCCGTGAGCGTGCTCTTGAAGTTGTGAAACTGGTGGGCCTGGAGGGGCGTGAGGAATATTTCCCACGAGAATTATCCGGTGGCCAACAGCAACGCGTTGGTATCGCACGCAGCCTGGCCATTGAGCCTGATATCTGGTTCCTGGACGAACCGTTTTCGGCGCTTGATCCATTGATCCGCCGCGAAATGCAGGACGAATTTTTGCGCCTGCAAAATATGTTGAACAAAACCATCGTGTTTATCACGCATGATTTTGATGAAGCACTTCGCCTCGCTGACCGCATTGCCATTATGAAGAATGGTGCCGTTGAACAATGTGACACACCTGATCAGATCGTGCTGCACCCAGCGACGGAATATGTCCGCAAATTCACAGAAGAAATTGACAAAGCCCGCGTCGTGCATGCCGGTGTTTTGGCCGATGCAAACCTCAAAGGTGACGGGGAAGCCGTCGATGCAAAAACCACAGTACATGACTTGGCGCGCTTGCTTGTTAACGACACGCGCGACGTTATCCCTGTCGTCAAGGATGGCGCATCCATTGGAGGCATGAAGCGTCAGGTTGCGCTCGACGTCCTGCTGGGAGACAGCTGATGAACACGATATCCCGTGGAAGTCTGGCCGTTTGGTTTGTTGCGGCGGCTTTGGTGATGATGGCATTGCAATATAACGGTATGTTGCCTGCGTGGCTCCACCGTTTGCCGGCCGCAGCGATCCCAGATTTTGCTTCAGTTCTGGACGCCGCATTTAACTTTGTAAAAGACGACCTTGGTTTGCTCGCTGTGACCCGTTTTCTGACTGAAGGGTTGGAATGGATGCTTGATGCGACGGGCAACATTTTTTACGGCAAACGACGCTGGCCTTTCTTGGGACCGATCCCATGGACAGCTTTGGCAGCCGCCGCTGCAGTTCTTGGGTATTACCTCGGTGGGTGGCGGTTGGCCACATTGGCCGGAGGCACGTTCTTGTGGACGGCCCTGATTGGCCAGTGGAAAATCGCGATGCAAACGCTGTCGGTATTGGCAATTGCGGCACCTTTGGCTTTTGTTATTGGGCTTTTGCTGGGCATCGCGGCGTGGAAATACCGTTGGATTGACGTTGCAATTAAACCAATCCTGTCTGTTTTGCAGACATTGCCATTTTTCACCTATTTGTTGCCCGCTGTTATTTTCTTCAAAGTGGGGCCAACCGCGGGTGCGGTTGCGACGACAATTTATGCAATTCCCCCAATGATCCTTATGACAACCCTCGGCTTGCAACGTGTTTCTTCCGAAGTGGTGGAAGCGGGGAAAATGAGCGGATGTAGCAGTTGGCAAATGCTGCGCCATGTATATATCCCGTCAGCCAGAACCGAAATACTGGTCGGCGTGAACCAGGTTATCATGCTGTGTCTGGCGATGGTTGTTTTGACTGCCTTTATCGGAATGCCTGGGCTTGGTGCAAAACTTCTTGCAATGATGGGCAGTTTTAAATTGGGCCGGTCTTTTGAAATCGGCGTAACAATAGTTTTGCTGGCGGTAATGCTTGATCGTCTCTCTAAAGCTTGGGTTGTAAAACAACCTGAACATTTTGCACGCGGAACCCCGTGGTGGAAACGCCACATCTATCTGGTCTTGGCAATCGTCGCGTTTGCCGGGTTTGTGGTCATTTCCATGGTCATCCCCGTAGCAGCAGAAATTGGCCGGGGTCAGCACTTCAGTCAGGGAAAAGAGCTGGATAAGATTATCAAAGGATTTTTGGCCATCGACTGGGTCAAAGCTATAACGGGTTTCCTCAGGGCGTTTGTAAACGTTGAAATTCTAATTCCTTTCCGCAATTTCATCTTATCGATACCAACGCCGGCGGTCATTTTGTTGATAACGGCTTTTGCCCTGTGGTTGGGTGGGCGGAAACAGGCGGTCTACGCGCTGGTTTTCTTCTCATTGGTTGCATTGTCAGGATGGTGGGATCGCTCGATGATCACTTTGTATTCTGTGATTTCGGCTGTTGCGATTGCAGCCCTGGTCGGGCTTCCGCTGGGCGTTGTTGCCGCGCGGAGCGAAAACTGGTCGCGCAGGGTTTTACTGGCATGCGATACGGCCCAGACGTTCCCAAGTTTCATCTATCTTATCCCGGCCATTATGCTGTTTGGCATCACCGATATTGCCGTGATTTTCTCAATCGTTATTTTTGCAGCGGTACCGTTGACCCGTTACACGATCGAAGGATTGCGAACCGTTCCGCTTGAAATCACTGAAGCAGCGGACATGTCGGGCGCAACACGAATGCAAAAGCTTTGGAAAGTTCAATTGCCATTGGCCTTGCCGACAATGGCGGTTGGGTTCAATCAGGCAATAATGTTTGCGTTCTTCATGGTTATCATCGCCGCCTTCATTGGCACTCAGGATCTGGGGCAGGAACTTCAGAGGACACTTGCCGGTACGGACTTAGGTAAGAACTTTGTACTGGGCATATGTGTTGCTCTGATGGCGTTAACCTTTGACTTGACGATCATGAAGTGGACTGCAGACAAGAAAAAGCTTCTTGGGCTTGGCTAAGGAGGCGACGCAATAATGATGGCTTATCATCCTGTTGCACGGCTGTTCTTAGGTCACAGTGCAAGATACCCCACGCCGCAGAACGCCACGATACACCCGCCCCATTGCGCGGCGGTCATGGTCTCTTTCAACCACACCCAAGCAAGCAGGATGGTGAGAAGCCCAAACATGGACGATGCAACGGATGCATATTGGGCGTCGGGTAAGCTACCTGCCGACAGGACACATAATAGGGCGAGCCCATCGGCGACACCCATCGCAACGAGAAGGGGCAGGGCGCGTTTTCCGGGCCAGAAAGGTTGTTTGCAGGACAGTAAGACAACGACCGTTCCGCCAACAGCGGCAACACGTGTGATAAACGTCGTTGACATCTCATGACCAAGTTCAGCCGCATGTTGCCCAACCGCGAAAGTCCCGGCAAAGCCTATTGCCGAGATGATGGAATAAAAAATTGTCAGGCCTTTAGTGGGCGTTTTGGAATGGCTTGTGTCAGACAAGGCTGCCACGAGAGCAACCCCTGTAACGATGGCCAAAACAGCGAGCCATTGCATGAGGGAAATCGTGTCACCCTGGGCGGCCGCCACACCCACCGACAATATAGGATAGCTCGCGATCAAAGGGGCCACCAAGCGAACCGGCCCACGTTGGAATGCGAAATAAAGACCAAATCCTGCGATTACAAAAAAGACGCCGGCTATCATCGACATCCATATCGCCGGAATTGCCGGCATGACGAACCCGTCCGTTACGGCCATCAATCCGGTGTGAAACAACAATCCAATCAACATGACAGTAAAAATACACGCACTCACAGGTGTTTTTTGGCTCAAGTAGCGCACGCAAATATCGTGGAAACCCCAGCAAATTGCGGCAACAAGTCCAAGGAAAACTGGGCTCATTATGTGCTCCGGATTGTTGAAACAGTTTGCTCTGCGGCTGGCACCGAAAAAGCGACAGAACCCTGCAATGTTGCAGGGTTTTTGCCACTGAATACGCGAAACGAGAAACCTGACAACTCAGTTGCGACCCTGTCCAAAAAAATGATCTCAATAGTGACCATTTGGTTCGATTTTGTTTGCGATACCAGCATACGTGTGTATTCTTATTATGAAACAAATATTCCAGTCATGCAACATTTCTATGGGAGAGTAGTGAAATGTTAGATGAATACCCAAGGGTAAATTCCGGCCCGCCTAAGCCGAGTAAAATAATCCAACCCCAAGTTTTTTCTCTCCCGCCCGGGACGGAACGCTATGTCATTCAAGGGCAGGGGGCGTCGCTGATTGCGCTCGAAGCCGGGGATCATTTCACAATCATAAACGATGAAGGCGGCCAACCCTGCGAAATCGTTGTGAGCGATGCAAAGGGCAAAATTGACGCCGGAATTATTGGTGCTAACGCCAAAGGTGCCGCGACCGGATTGATGGGCCTGCTTGCCAGCGATAACCGTTCTTTGCGTGGCTTGCGAATGGGTCTTGACGCACGCGACATTGATTTGGCCAGCGCTCAGGCTGTACATCTGTTTGAAGCAACGACACCGGCCAAAACCGAAGCGCATTTTACGGCAACACGCGACGGGGCCGTTATCATCGCAGCGCCCGGAAACCCTATGGATTTCGAGGCTCAAGATACATCGACTCCACTTACGGTGATGGTCAAACGCGCGGTCTTGAAAAGCCAAGTCCGTTTTGAACTTCCCGATCCGCTTGCTGATCCCTTGGCCGACATTCGGGTCCACAGTCAAACAGCCGAAGCCTTTTTTGTCAAAGCCGGAGATTACATTCAGATCATCGATGTGGATGGTCGCCAATGTTCTGATTTCGAATGCTTTTCGGCACGAAAACTTGACCAGGGGATCGAACATGCGCTGGATGTAACCACGACCCGCACGTTGATGGGGCACGCCTATCCGATGCCGGGGTTACATGCCAAATATTACGATCAGGAAATGGTGCCGCTTGTAGAGGTGGTTCAGGATACGTGCGGGCGGCATGACGCTTTTGCATTGGCCTGCTCGGCGAAGTATTACGATGACATCGGATATCCGGGCCATGTGAATTGCTCTGATAATTTCAACGCGGCCTTGTCCCAGTTTGATATCTCAGGCCGCCCCGGATGGATGGCGATCAACTTCTTCTTCAACACTGGTCTGGATGATCACGGCGTGATGTATGCGGATGAACCTTGGTCCCGGCCAGGTGACTATGTTTTGTTGCGGGCTTTGACCGATATCGTCTGTGTCAGCTCGGCCTGCCCAGACGACACAACTGTCGCAAATGGTTGGAATCCAACGGATATCCATGTGCGCACGTATTCCGGTGAAGAAAAATTCACCAAATCTATAGCAATTCGAACGAACCCAGATTCGGAGCCCAAAATGACCAAGCAAACCGGATTCCACGATAGCTTTGCCAAGCACACGCGGAACTTTATTGAATACAACGGCTATTGGCTGGCAAACTGTTTCGCAGAAGCCGGACCAATCGAAGAATATTGGGCGTGCCGTGAAAAATGCGTGATGATGGATCTGTCACCATTGCGTAAATTCGAGATTATGGGGCCAGACGCCGAGGCGCTTTGTCAGTACATATTTACCCGCAATATGAAGACCTTAGCCGTGGGCGGCGTCGTTTACACAGCCATGTGTTATGAACACGGCGGCATGATCGATGACGGCACTGTTTTCCGTTTGGGCCTCGATAATTTCCGCTGGATTGGCGGGAGCGATTATGGCGGGGAATGGATCAGAGAGCAGGCAGAAAAGCTTGGGCTTAATGTTTTAGTCCGGTCGTCAACGGATCAGCTGCATAACGTAGCGGTGCAAGGCCCGGAAAGCCGGGATTTGTTGAAGAAACTGGTCTGGACCGCGCCACATAATCCCGAATTCGATCAGTTGGGATGGTTCCGGTTTACGCCAGCACGTTTGCGAAACGAGGCGGGCACACCGTTTGTTGTCAGCCGCACAGGGTACACAGGCGAATTGGGTTACGAAGTGATGTGCCACCCAAAAGACTGCGCCGAAATCTTTGATGCGATTTGGGACGTTGGCCAAGAACACGGCCTGAAACCTATGGGGTTAGAAGCGCTAGATATGGTGCGAATCGAGGCAGGTCTGATCTTTGCGGATTACGATTTCAGCGATCAAACTGATCCCTTTGAAGCTGGTGTCGGATTTACTGTACCGCTTAAGTCTAAGACGGATGATTTTATCGGACGTGACGCCCTGATCCGACGCAAAGAAACGCCATCACGCAAGTTGGTTGGACTGGATATCGACAGCAACGTTGAGGTGGAACATGGCGATTGCGTGCGCATAGGAAGGGCGCAGATCGGCGAAGTCACGTCTTCGATGCGTTCACCTTTGTTAGGTAAAAACATAGCTTTAGCACGTCTTGATGTGATACATGCAGAAGTGGGAACCACTGTGGAAATCGGCAAGCTGGATGGCCATCAAAAACGTCTTCCGGCAACGATTGTGCCGTTCGCGCATTATGATCCGCAAAAGACAAAACCACGTTCTTGATCCTGATCAAAGTGGGGCATTTGACGAAGGTTAAAGTGCTGTATGACGCATTTATTAGATGAAATTGGTGATGAGGCTGGACTGCAAGAACTGGTTACTCACTTCTACGATCTTATGGAAAGTAATCCATCTCTGCACGAGCTCCATCGCCTCCATTTTCGGGGGCATGGGTTAAGTCATACGCGCCAATCCCAATTCGAATTCCTTAGTGGTTTTTTTGGTGGGAGGCCCTACTATCGTGAGCGTCATGGCCATATGGATTTACGCGAAATTCATGCACATGTCCCCATTCGGGAAGAAGATGCCGAGCTTTGGTTAACGGCCTTTGATCGGGCGATTGATGACTGCAGGATTTCCGGGCCTGCAACGGAAAAAATGCGTGCGACTATACGTCGGGCGGCACTTCGGTTGGTCAATGACGTTCCGGACTGGCGAAAAGGCGAGGGTGTAACAGAGCAGGCTAATCCAGGAAGGCGGGATTTTCGTGGTTAAAGACCGGTTTTGTACAAAATGGGCATATATTTGGGGCCCGTTTTGCATTTTGTACATTTTTGCACTGGTCGTGATCGGACAGGACGCTGCGGCCCAGCCGAACGAGAAATGCACGCAAGTCAGGGATCAGTTGGCCACAGGCGGTGGGGCCGCACCTCTCGTGAATATTTTGACAAAGGTCCCGTTGTCGCCGGGTGATTGCGGAACCGCGCAAGGTCTGGGTGGGAAGGTAATTTCGCATTGTGCACTACCGTTCGAATACCGTTCGGACGTAGCGTCGCAAGTGTTGGAACAGCTTCTTGATGGGCTATCCGGGTGTTTGGAACGTGACGCTACTTTTGACGCTGGCGATCCGGTCAATCACCCCGATTCATTTGTACAGCATCGTTTTGTCCATCCACACCGGAAGATCAGCCTGTCGATTAAAGACAAGGCAGCAAGATCTCAGACGTTCGTCTTTCTGCGGGTTGAAACGGCGCCGTAACATTGAAACTTTAAGCTTCTGAAAATTATCGGGAATTCAATCGCACAACTGCGGTTTTTCCAGACTGGCCGCAGTACCAGGTAACGCCAATGCGTCGGGCAGCAACCAGA
>Ga0209344_10005304_pt1 | contig 11185 bp, 10 predicted proteins | sample Cruoilmetagenom6_FD_187293 | JGI IMG/M metagenome (GOLD analysis project Ga0209344, IMG submission 187293) | Oil polluted marine microbial communities from Coal Oil Point, Santa Barbara, California, USA - Santa Barbara Oil Seep Sample 6 (SPAdes)... | ecosystem: Environmental > Aquatic > Marine...
GCTTACTGTGGTTCAAAAGGAAAAGATTTTGATATGTATAATCAAAACCATATCCTGCTGGTCGTGTGATATCCGTAGTGCCAAGGGGTTCTCAAAATTGAATTACCTACACGGCTAAACTGGCTTCATATTAAAAGGTCATTTTCTTATGTTAAATAAAATTCCATTTGCCATGTTGGTTTTGTGTGGATTATTACAAGCCACGGCCAGTCACGCCATATTTGTAAATAGTTTTGAGGCATCTGATTTGCCGGTGATTGCAGCTGGCAATGGCCAACCGTCGAGCCGTCACACCGCGAAACCCATCGGATCAACGGACGCCAACCAGGGCTACTATGAGTACTTACCACCCGGTTATGAAAACCCGGGACAAGAATATCCATTGCTGATATTTATTCATGGCCTGGGAGAAAATGGTGATGGTGACAGCCAGCTCAGCCGAGTATTGGCCAATGGGCCACCGAAATTAATCAACAATGACTCATGGAATGAAGACTTACCGTTTGTGATACTCTCACCACAACGCTCTTCCAATGGCTGTACCTCAAGCAATCAAATCCGTGATTTTATCAACTATGCCCTGGTTAACTACAACATCAATCCAACACGTGTCTATTTAACCGGACTCAGTTGTGGCGGCATAGCCAGCTGGAATTACCTCGGTAAAAATACCAACACACAAATTGCTGCCATGGTACCGATTGCCGGCAATGGTAATGGCGCCTTTAACAATGCCGGCTGCGATTTAGGCAAAACACCGATTTGGGCATTTCATGGTGATAATGATGGTACAGTTGGTGTCGGTGGTACCGTTAATCCAATCAATAATATCCTCGCCTGCCCATCACCATTAGAAGATGTGAGCATGGTTATTTATCCGGGTGTAGGTCATGATTCTTGGTCACGAACCTATAATTTAAATGCCGGACATGATATCTATCACTGGCTGCTTAATTTCAGAAACGAAGACGCCATAACCATTCCATAAATCAGTCATCTGATTTATGGAATGTGAAGGAATGTAACCATTTTATCTGCTCCGAAATTTCTACAGCTTGAACCAGCCCAAAACCATTAATCTACGGAGTAATTTTTCAGTGTTGTTCCCTCTTTATTAACGTAGCTTATGGTGGCCGTGTCTTTTTTTGACACCGTGTACCAGTATTTTTGATCATGAAGTTCAATGATTTTTACTTTTTCATTATTAAGTAAAACATCTGTCACACCTTCATAACGCGGATCAACCTTCCCACAATAAGTATTATAAATTCGTGAGCCTAGTCTGGCATAGGCACTGCCGCAGCCTGAACCGGGTTTAAGATCCCAGCCATCTGCTGTTATTTCGTAAGGCTTCATGCTGACATACTTAAGACCTTCTCCATCAACAATCTTAGCTGTTAAAGCGACACCATAATTATCCACCTCGATTCGATCGATGACTTTCACTCCGGTCACATCATTACCAATTTCAGCCATTTTGGCGAGGTAAAATTCTTCAAAATTTGGTTTACCACAATTACTCAGCAGTAAAGCGATTAACGTGATAAAAACAAATTTAAAAGTAACACGAGATTGTTGTTTAATTTGACTCAATTTTTGCATTAATCATCCTCAATTGTATTCAATTTCAGTAAGCCTAACATACTATATGAATGACTTATATGCAGAGCAATCCGAATGCTTCATGTATTGCTTAAAGTGCAAAATAGCTCACATTTTGCACCCAGTTAACAGTACACAAACCAACATAAAAACCGTAGGATGGGCTCCGCCCATCACAATTCAGCCTGAAAACAGATGCCATGCTAAGCTGTATAAATGCTAAAATTTAGGACATAGCTGTTGATGGGCAGAGCCCATCCTACAGTACTTATTTGATTAAATTTCTTTGCATAATTAACCTTACCCTTTTAACTTATTAATCCTATAATCAGCATTGCATAAAATTGTATTCAGTTTTCTTACACCCAAGTTAAATTTAAATTTATGAATCAAAATAACAAATCAAAAGATGAACTGATTATTGGTGGCCATCACATCAAACCGGGAGAAACCAAAAAAATTGAATTACCGACGGTGCGCTTATACACCGACACCAATATGTCGATTCCCATTTATGTGAAACGCGGTAAAAAACCGGGACCGACCATCTTCGTCAGTGGTGCCATTCATGGTGATGAACTCAATGGTATCGAAATTATCAGCCGTTTAATCAACAGTCGATCCATCAATGCATTACGCGGTACTTTAATTGCGGTGCCGATTGTCAATGCTTTTGGGGTCTTGAACCAGAGTCGTTATTTACCTGACCGCAGAGATTTGAACCGTTGTTTTCCCGGTTCTGCCAAAGGCTCTCTGGCCGGACGGATTGCTTATTTGTTTATGCAAGAAGTGGTCACCCAATGTGATTTTGGGATTGATTTACACACCGGCGCCATTCACCGCAGTAACTTACCGCAAATCAGAGCCAATTTAGATGATCCGGTGACCTTTGAGATGGCCAAAGCCTTCGCCGTTCCGGTTTTAATCAATTCAAATTTAAGAGATGGTTCTTTGCGTCAATGCGCCGATGAACACGGCATTCCGATGTTATTATATGAGGCAGGCCAGGCGCTGCGTTTTGATGAGTTGTCGATTAAGGTGGGCGTTAAAGGCATTATTAATGTCTTAAGACACCTCAATATGCTGCCTAAACTCAAGTCCAAAAAAACACCGGTTGAACCCTTTGTGGCCAGAAACAGCGGTTGGGTGCGGGCCTCTGACAGCGGCTTTGTGATTCATAAAAAGGAATTGGGTGATCGGGTGTATGAACATGATGTGCTGGCTGAAATCAAAAAGCCTTTGGGTGATGTCTCATCTAAAGTCCTGAGTCATGCCGACGGCATTATTATCGGCAAACAAAATATTCCGCTGGTGCAAGAAGGTGAAGCCGTTTACCACATCGCTTACTTTAACAAACCCAAAAAGGTCGAAGTTAGTATTGAAAATATGCAAGATAGTTTTGAATAAAATAGGGCCATCAATTTCGAAATAATACTTAGGTTAAACGGCAACCTTGGTTCAGGGTCGCCGTTTTGTTACGAGTTTATACAGCCATTAATCAAAACCATTTTTAAAGATCAAATCATTTTCATGAACCATCAATGATTGGATTTTAATAGGATTCGCAGCATCCCCAAAACTAAAGATGGTGTAAAACCAGCCCCATGATCCATTTTGTGGCGAGTATTTAAGAAGCCAGTGATTATAGTAGCTGAATCCATCTTGAGAATAACCGTCATCGGCTAAGCTTACAACATATTCGCCGGTTGACAACATACTCAGTGCATTGATATTTTTGTAAACACCTACACCACCAAACAAAGTGATGGTTGAATCATGCTCTAAGGTAAAACTACTACCGTCAAAACGTATCAAATCTCCGGTCATATACCCGTTAAAATCAATGATACCAGGACCATCAATCGAAAATATCAAATCACCATTATTAACATCAATTGTAAATGCATTGATGTTAATATTGCCAAAACCATGAGTCGCCGCATCAAAGTAGAAGTTAAAAGCGCTACAGCTAAAGTTGTCACAACGAATGATATCTGATTTCAATACGTCAATTCCATTGATATTGGTATCATTATCAAAAGAATAATATTGTAAACCACTATTATCTCGGTGATAACCATCAATTAAAGCACCTTTAATATTTCTAATTGGTGTTGGCGTTAATGTAGCTGATGGCGCACTACCATCGACAAAATCTCTGACAACTATATTGCCGTACAAATAAATATTGTCTTCGTTGACATAATCAATATTTGTTGAGTATGCAACCTCATCAACATAAATAGGAATGGCTTGCCCATGAACATTCAACACCGTGAACAGCAAAATTAGCAAGACACTATATTTGGGTAAAGTCTGAATATACATCAGAATTCTCCTACTGTTTAAGGACATAACGAGCCGCCACATACACTTCCGTTGGTGTATGTACCACAGTTATCTGTGCCATTATTTGACAAATAAACGTTGCTGCAAGCAATGGCCATTATACTTCTGGTTTTATTGCCTCTGGCAAAAGAGTCTTTCACGAATGTACTACCGAACAGAGCGTTACTGATCCCTGTATCTAAATTTCTGTTAGCCACACAATTATTGACCATGCCATTGATAACTGTGATGCCAAACTCATTTTCACTGCTTTGGATGTTTTCAACCACATTACCTCTCGAATTAATAGACGTTAAACTCACACCGGTGTCAAAGCCTTTGACAATACCATTTTTTACCTTAATATTTTTTCTGCCAACTGCAGAAACACCATGTGCTGTCATACCGGAATTGCTGCAAGATAATGAAGCGTTGTCACCGGTACACGTTCTGGGTCCAATGATTGAAAAACCATTCAAATCCAAAGTGACATTATCAGCAGTAATCTCAATCACATCTGTAACTGCAGAGGTTGAAACAAGGTTGGACGTCAATTGATAACTGCCTGGTTCGCTGATAGTTACTGGAAGGCCGTTGCTATCACCCGGAAAACACCCGAAACCATCACAAACACTATTAATCGCATACACGCCATCTGAAGCCAAGCTGTTACCAAACATCATTATTAAGCTTACTAATATAATCTTTTTCATACAATACTCCTTCTCAAAACATAAATTGATTCACCTCAAAGGTGATTACCCGGATTTGGGTATATTTATCTATTCGATATTTGAAAGGAATTCATGACATCTATTGATGAAATTAATTAAATTAGTTTATAGACGTTGTTAAGAATACTGTTTGGAAGCATGTCAAAGAAGCTATTTATCAAACGAAGTTTTAAAACATTACATGAAAGCAACTATTCCATCAGTTGCTTTCATTCAAAATTTATATTCCTGAGACTTGAAGTGCTGCTGAGCTGCACGACCCGCCGAGCCGGTTAGGCCAGGTAAATGAAGTCATGCGATTTCGCCGAAGGCGAAGACGCCTCCATGGATGGAGGTGTGCTGCGTGAGCTGGGAGCGGAAACGTAAGTCCCAAGAACACACCTTTAACTAGCCGAGGTGTTTGGCATGAAAACGGACATGCTGGTCGATAAAGCTCGATATAAAGTAGTAACTGTGGTCATAACCGGGGTGTAGGTTTAATTCCAGAGGATAACCGCTGGCCTTGGCGGCCGCTTCTAACACCTCAGGTTTTAACTGTTCCTTCAAGAAGTCATCGGCTTCACCCTGATCGACCAATGCCGGTACAAACGCTGTGGCCTGGCGCATCAATTCGCTGGCATCGTAATTGGCCCAATCTTTTTGATTGTCACCCAGGTAAGCGGTAAAGGCTTTTTGACCCCAGGGACAATTCATGGGATTTGAAATGGGGCTGAAAGCTGACACTGAGGTATAGCGATCGGGGTTGCGCAAGGCAATGTTTAACGCACCCAATCCACCCATCGAGTGTCCGGAAATGGCCCGTTTATCCGTGACCGGGAAATTGGCTTCGATTAAGTCCGGTAATTCGCTGACAATGTAGTCATACATGTGATAATGACGATCCCACGGCGCTTGCGTGGCATTGACATAGAAACCGGCGCCCTGGCCTAAATCATAGGCGTCATCGTTAGGAACATCCTCACCCCTTGGGCTGGTATCCGGCACCACCAAAGCCACACCTAATTCAGCGGCAATGCGGTGAGCGGCGGCTTTTTGCATAAAGTTTTCATCGGTACAGGTCAGGCCTGAAAGCCAGTACAACGCCGGTACTTTTTGACCGCTGGCCACTTGAGGCGGTAAGTAAATGGCAAACCGCATTGGACAATTTAAAGTCTTTGATTGGTGGTTGTATTGTTTATGCCAACCGCCAAACACTTTGTTTTCACTTATATTTTCAATAGTCATAATAATCCTCTCAAAGCCGCTTCCCGTCAGAAGCGGCTGTTTGTTAATTGTGTTAATCTATTAATGATCGAAATGAATGACGGTTCGAATACTTTGACCTTTATGAAGCAAATCAAAGGCTTCATTGATGTCCTCTAAACCCATGGTGTGGGTGATGAAGTCATCCAACTTAAATTCACCCTGCAAATAGCGTTCAACATAGTCCGGCAATTCTGAACGGCCTTTAACGCCACCAAAGGCAGAACCCCGCCAGACACGACCGGTCACTAATTGAAACGGTCGGGTTGATATTTCTTGACCGGCACCGGCCACGCCGATGACAACCGACTCGCCCCAGCCTTTGTGACAACACTCTAAGGCTGAACGCATCACATCCACATTACCGATACATTCAAATGAATAATCAACACCACCCTCGGTCAACTCAACGATAACGTCTTGAATGGGTTTATCGTAATCTTTGGGGTTAATGCAGTCAGTGGCGCCTAATTTTCGTGCCAGTTCAAACTTACTTTCATTGATATCAATGGCGATAATGCGCGAAGCTTTAGCCATGGTTGAACCAATGATGGCCGACAGGCCGATACCACCCAGACCGAAAATGGCGACTGTGGCGCCCTCTTCCACCTTAGCCGTGTTCATCACAGCACCCATACCGGTGGTGACACCACAACCCAACAGGCAAACCTCTTCAAGCGGTGCGTCGGAATTAACCTTGGCCAGGGCGATTTCCGGTAACACCGTGTATTCTGAAAACGTTGAACAACCCATGTAATGATAGATGGGCTTGCCATCTTTATAAAAACGTGTGGTGCCATCGGGCATCAGGCCCTGGCCCTGGGTTTCACGAATTTTTTGACAAAGATTGGTTTTACCGGACAGGCAGAATTTACACTCACCACATTCGGGGGTGTATAAAGGAATCACATGATCGCCAACGGCCACGCTGGTGACACCTTCACCGACTTGTTCAACCACACCGCCACCTTCATGACCGAGTATGGCCGGGAAAATGCCTTCCGGATCTTCACCGGATAAAGTAAAGGCATCTGTGTGACAGACACCGGAGGCCAGAATTTTGACCAGTACTTCACCTTTTTTCGGTAACATCACATCCACTTCCTCAACAGACAGTGGTTGGTTCGGTCCCCAGGCGATGGCGGCTTTTGATTTAATAAATTGATCAGACATAATATTTTTAGGCTTTTATTTTGAATAAAGCCAGTATAGTCTGTTTCCTTAGGGATGATAATACCTGTATTTGCAAAACAATATTACCACACAGTAACAATCATCGCTTTTAGAGTTTATCCGCCAAATAATCAATCAGTTTACGCACTTTGGGCGATAAGTAGCGATTATAGGGATAAAGGGCCCAGATATCTTCTTCAGGAACCTGATACTGATCTAACAGCGGCACCAGAATGTTATCTTCGATGTAATCTGCGACATAATAATCAGGTAGCTGGGTGATACCCAATCCTTTTAAGGCAGCGTCCAACAGAGATAGCCCAATATTACAACTGATGCTGCCTTTAACCGGAATATGAACGATTTCACCCTTATCAATAAACCGCCAGTACTCAGTCGCTCCGCGCAGGCAATTATGCTCATTCAGCTCTTTTAAGGTAAAAGGCATGCCTTCTTGTTCAATATAAGCCGGTGATGCACACACCACTTGTTTGCGTGAGGTTAATTTTTTAGCCATCAAACTGGAACTTTCCAGCTCACCCAAACGAATCACCAAATCAAAGCTCTCATCCACCACATTGACCTGTCTGTTGGTTAAGTGCAGATCAACCTCAAGGGACTTGTGCTGCTTCATAAAATCATGAATCAGTGGCGCCACGCGGCGCACGCCATAAATAACCGGTGCGGAAATGCGTAATTGGCCGGTCACGATGTTTTGTAAATCTGTAATCGCCCGTTCGGCTTCCTGCAAACCATCCAACGCCCGGCGACAATGGTGGTAATAAGTGCCGCCCAATTCTGTTAAGGCCACATGCCGGGTGGTGCGGATAAATAATTTTGTGGCAATTCTGGCTTCTAAACGACTGACCTGACGACTCACTTGCGCGGTAGAAATACCCAGCCTTTTGGCAGCCGCTGTAAAACTATTCTCTTCTGTAACGGCAACAAACTCACTGATGCCTTCCCATTTATACATATCGCCCAACCATTCAATCTGATTGATAAAGATGCTACGGCCTCAATGCCCGAATGTCTATTATTTTTTAGTAAGACAATGGACTAAACTGAATTTAATCCAATCATGAGTCCGATGAATGTATTGTTTTAAATAGGCTCCGAATGGGTTTTTGTAACAGGATAATAATAATGATAAGACTAAGAGTGGTCATTAAATAAACGGGCCAGTGACTAAAAGACCCAATCACAACAACGCCTCCTTGATCCGTATTGAAAGCCGGTGGCGGCCCGGGTTGTCGATGAAGCCAAATATGAATGATTCCGGATAATCTGATTAAAAGATCAACCGTCAGCACCCAAAATGCAAGTCGCCATGCCCAACTCCGAACACGAAAAAGCCCATAAGCCGAAATGACTGTAAGAAGCCATAGCAGAGCTAACCCCACATACCAAATAAAACTCCAATCAATCACCTCCTGCCAATGATCGTCATTAGACAAAAAAGTTAATTTCCACCAAATTACTTTGATCAGCCCCAGCAGTGAATACAGCGCGGTGGTCGCCATTAATATAGCAACAACTCGGATTATATATAGATATTTGTTTTGCATGGCTGTTGAGTATTGGTTTATGAACATTGTAATCCCATACAGTCGGTTAATGTGAGCAGATTGGGTATTATTCTTGATAAGTTTAAGTCATCGTCTTATGATGATTTTAGAATTTTCAGGAGCACAACAACGATGAAAAAAATTATTTTTTTAATCCCCCTATTCTTAACAGCTTGCAGCCAGGAATCTGTTAAACAAGATATGTCTTCGCTGACTCAAGATGAGCGAGCGGGTATTGAAGCCATCTCAGTTGAGGCATTAACTGAGCACGTTAAAATTCTGGCATCTGATGAATTTGAAGGCCGCGGGCCCGGCACTCGAGGTGAAGAATTAACGGTTGATTATTTAATTAATGAATTTAAAGCTGCCGGTCTAAAACCAGGCAATGGAGATAGCTACACCCAGGCGGTACCTTTGACTTCGGTTGAAGCCGTGAATAAACCAAGCTTAACCATTCAAAGCCCGTCAGGTCAGGATATGACCTTAGACTACACCAAGCAACAGGTTATCTGGACCCGTCATCAAACTGAATCCGTTTCGATTGATGATAGTGAACTGGTGTTTGTCGGTTATGGCATTAATGCCCCGGAACAGAACTGGAATGATTATGCCGATATCGATGTCGCCGGTAAAACCGTGGTGATGCTGGTCAATGATCCGGGTTACGCCACCCAGGACGATGATTTATTTAATGGCAACAGCATGACCTATTACGGTCGCTGGGATTATAAATACGATGAGGCCGCACGTCAGGGCGCTGCCGCAGCGATTATTATTCATGACACCAAACCCGCTGCTTATCCCTGGTCAACTGTGGCATCCAGTTGGACCGGTCCTCAATTTGATATGGTCAGACAAGATAAGGGTGAGCAATTGGCTTTGGTTGAAGGCTGGGTGACCAAAGACACCGCACAAAAATTGTTTAATCAATCCGGATTAAATCTCAACGACATGTATGCCGCCGCCCAAACCCGGGGGTTTAAAGCCATTGATATGAATTTAAGCGCTTCGGCAAGCATCAAAAATAAAGTCGAACAACTGGACTCACAGAATGTGATGGCCATGATTGAAGGCAGTGAATCGCCCGATGAGGTTTTTATCTACATGGCACACTGGGATCATTTGGGCATGGATCCAAATCTACCCGGCGATAATATTTATAATGGCGCTTTGGATAATGCCACCGGTACCGGCGGTTTGATTGAACTGGCCAAAGCCTATGCCGCTTTACCCGAACCACCCAAGCGTAGTGTTGTGTTTATGGCGGTCACCGCCGAAGAACAAGGTTTGCTTGGCTCGGCTTATTATGCCGCCCACCCTATATTTCCATTGGAAAAAACAGTGGCCGGATTAAACATGGATGGTCTGAATAATTTCGGGCCAACCAATGATGTCACTGTGGTCGGTTACGGCATGAGTCAGCTCGATGGTTATCTGGCGCAAAACGCGCAAACCCAGGGCCGTGTTCTGAGACCGGATTCGATGCCCCAAAATGGTTATTATTACCGCTCCGATCATTTCGAACTGGCCAAACTCGGCGTCCCGATGCTCTACCCCAACAACGGCATCGACCACAAAGAAAAAGGTGAAAGCTATGGCAGACAAAAAGAAGCCGAATACACCGCTGAGCACTACCATGCACCATCCGATGAATACGATGAAAGTTGGGATCTCAACGGCGCGGTCGAAGACCTCAGACTGTATTTCCTCACCGGTTTAGAGATTATTAACAGCAACGACTGGCCTGAGTGGAATGAAGGCACGGAATTCAAAGAAATCCGTGATAAACAACAGCACAATTAAGAGCAAGAAAGCTTGTTATATTGCCAGACCAGTTTTAAAAGAAAACAGGACTCAGCCACGTTTTAATTAACTCGGAGTTGAGGTCTTGTTTTTCTTTTAAAAGCTTAAAAAAGCATGAGAAATAAACCTTTTACTTTTTGCATTTGATTAGATAAAAAGGATAAATATCAGTCACCTCTGTAACTTCATACAGGCCGGCCTGAGCAAATTCATCTTGTATCGTTTCGCGGTCATAAAAGAACATGGTCAAGCCCGGCGATAATTCAAATCTGTCCTGACCAATACCAAGGCCTTGGCCATAGAGCGGTGCTTGCTTGGTCACAGTCGCAAACACCATCTGGCCATTGTCACTTAATTGATTAAAGCAGTCTTGGATGAATTTTTGTCTTTCATTTTTATCCAACAACTGAATAAGTGCGTAACTGTAAATACCCTCATACAAGTTGTCATCAAATGGCATTTCAGTGACTGAGCCATGATGTATCATTAAATCGTCACCGTAATGCTTGTGGGCTAAATCAATCGCCGTTTGAGAGATTTCAATACCGGTAACAGTCATACCACTTTCTTTGAAAATCTGCGCATTCCGAGCATAGCCAATACCTGGAATAAGGACATTTTGCGCCTTATTGTTAACAAATAAAGCATGGGTCAATACCGTCGTTGGTGACGGCTCAAACCCCCACAGCGCCTGATTGCTCTTAAATAATTGATCCCAGAATTCTGTCATTATTG
>Ga0209344_10005305_pt1 | contig 11183 bp, 10 predicted proteins | sample Cruoilmetagenom6_FD_187293 | JGI IMG/M metagenome (GOLD analysis project Ga0209344, IMG submission 187293) | Oil polluted marine microbial communities from Coal Oil Point, Santa Barbara, California, USA - Santa Barbara Oil Seep Sample 6 (SPAdes)... | ecosystem: Environmental > Aquatic > Marine...
CAACATAATATAAAACCTCATCAGAATCTATATTACTGTGATTATAAGGTGCAGGTATAGCTTGTGGGTGATAATCGTATAATCTAGGTACAAATGAACAAATTACAAAAGTGCTTGTTTCAAATGTTTGATGTATAGGTGGTGGTAAATGCACTCTACCTGTTATTGGTTCAAAATCATGAATCGAAATTTTATATGGATAATTATAACCATCCCAACCAACAACGCTAAACGGGTGGTAAGCATACACATATTCATGTATCATATCTTGTTTTTTTACTTTTAAGATAAAATCACCTTTATCTGTAAAGGTCTCCAGCTCACTTGGTGGATGCATATCGCGTTCACAAAATGGTGAATGTTCTAAATGTTGCCCAAACCAATTGCGATATCTCTTTGGCGTATATACCGGATGTTTTGATTCGACAATAAATAAACGATTGTCCTCTGTATCAAAATCTAACTGATAGATCATTCCACGAGGAATCACAATATAATCGCCATATTCAAAATCAATATTTCCTAAAAAGGTTCTTAATTTTCCCGTTCCTTTATGAATAAATAATACTTCATCAGAATCTGTATTCTTATAAAAATAATCTCTGAGCGATTTTTTTGGCGCAGCTAAAGCGATATAACAATCACTATTGGCCAATACAATCTTTCTACTCTCCAAATAGTCATTAGTGGCACGAACATCAAAGCCATTTAAGCTAATTGATTTCATATTTTTGGCTATTGCAATTTTCGGTGACACATCATACGATTTCAACACTTCTTTTACTTGTGTTGGTCGATGCGTATGGTATATTAACGACGACATTCCGTCAAAACCAATGGTTCCAAACAACTCCTCATAATAGAATTTATCTTCAGCACTCTTAAATATAGTGTGCCGCTTCGGTGGAATTTTACCTAATTTATGATATCTAGGCATATAAAAATATTTTAATGTTATGAATAAAAAGTTTACTAATCAAATAGTAAAACTCATTCAGGATTTCTCTTTATCAAGAACTTAAGAAGTAATAACAATTCTTTAAAGGAAGTATTCATTTGATCAAACATTATGCTTATCAAAGGTACTAATATTTTTATGATTCTGAAGCCAGTTGTATTTCCAGGTCTTCGAGCTCAGTAGTAATAAGTATATCTGTTTTAATTACATAAAACTCATTCTACACTAATTACTTCTTGAATTTGTGGTGCATATTTTTTAATAGTTGCTTCAACACCATTTTTTAAAGTCATTTGATTTACTGAACAACTAATACAAGCACCTTCTAATTGAACTTTTACAATATCATTATCAACAGAAACTAGCGATATATTACCTCCATCAGCTTTTAAAAAAGGTCTTATCTCTTCTAAAGCTTTTTCAATATTTGATCTTAATTCTTGCAACTTCATCTGTTTTATTTTTGTACAGAACTACAACCTGCCATTGTTGTGATTTTTACCACTTCTGTTGGAGGCAAATCTTCATTTCTTTTCACCAATTCTGTAATCATATTTTTTGTGATATCTGAAAAGGCATTTTCTAAAGGTGTATTTGTTTGTAAAGCCACCGGATGACCTACGTCACCTGCTTCTCGAATGCTTTGAACTAATGGAATTTCACCTAAAAATGTGGTATTAATATCTTCAGCTAAGTTTTTAGCACCATCTTGACCAAAGATGTAATATTTATTATCAGGAAGTTCCTCTGGAGTAAAATAACTCATATTTTCTATCAATCCTAAAACAGGAACCTGAATATTGTCTTGTGCAAACATGGCAACACCTTTTTTCGCATCCGCCAATGCAATATTCTGTGGTGTACTAACTATTACTGCACCGGTAATTGGTACTGCCTGTACCATTGATAAATGTATATCCCCTGTTCCAGGTGGTAGGTCAATCAACATAAAATCAAGTTCACCCCAATCTGCATCAAAGATCATTTGGTTCAATGCTTTCGAGGCCATAGCACCACGCCAGATAACGGCTTGATTTGGTTGTGTAAAAAAACCAAGAGATAATAATTTAACCCCGTAATTCTCAATAGGTTTCATTTTTGAGCGACCGTCTACATTGACAGCTTTTGGTTTTTCATCGGCAACATCAAACATAATTGGCATTGAAGGTCCATATACATCGGCATCTAAAATGCCCACTTTAAAACCCATTTTTGATAAGGTAATTGCCAGATTAGCAGTAATCGTAGATTTACCAACACCTCCTTTACCGGAAGCCACTGCTATTATATTTTGAACCCCATCAATTTTATTACCTCTAATTGTATTTTGCTGTGATTTTTCAGGTGCATTTATTTTTACATTTACTTTTACATCAGCTTTTTGATGTACATGCTCATGTATAGCTTTCATAATTTCAACTTCAACTTTCTTTCTAGCTTGTAATGTGGGGTTTGAAATTGTAACATCTACAATCACTTCTTTTCCAAACGTCACAACATTTGTAACTGAATTACTTTCAATTAGGCTTTTTCCCTCTCCAGGAGCTGTAATTGTCTCTAATGATTTATATATTTCTTGCTTGTCTAATTTCATTCTTTATATTCATTCTAAATTACAAATATAGTAGTTATAAGTTAGATAATGAAGTAAATCAATAAGGATGATTTATATTAGAATAATATATTTCTATATCATTTGAGTATAAAAGTTTCAGTAATATCCCAATTTGATCTTACATCAATTTCTTCTGGATAATAAACAACTTTTTCTGGTTGGACCTTTAGTAAAAAATTACCTGTATCATATTGCCCGTTTTCGTTTGTATCATAAATGATTCTGACTTTATACTTTGCAACAGTTAGATTTCTAAATGAAAATTCTTGTGGTTCTGTTGCATAAACACTTTCAATTATTGCAGCGTTATTATCAATTAATTGTACGATGATAGGATAGGATTTTACATTTTCAAATTTCAAGAAAATATTACCGTAGTCTGAAGGTTCCTTAATAGAAAATCTAAATTTTAAAGTATCATTTACATTCTCATAAAAATCTTTTATAGCCTTGGGTAATATCTCAATTTGATATTGTGAATTATACTTTTTTTCAAAACTAATAGCTATTTCCTTCCGCGAAAGCGAAAGTTTTGTCTTAAAGGGCACTTTTATCGTATCTCTTTCAACAAAAGAAATTTTATTTATATCTAAACTATCAATTGGGATATTGCTAGTTAACTTAAAGGTATCTCTTAAAGCTAATGTACCTTTTGTATTAGTTTTTAATGTTAACGAGTCGGTAAGTTTCAAGCTCAACCTAACGGAAAGGGTATCTTTAAATTCTAGATTTGTTGCTATAAAATTCAAAGAGTCTTTCGCTGATCCCTTATATCTATAATTAAGAGAATCTTTATCTTTTTCAAAAATAGATATTGATTTAAAATCGTCTGGTGGTGATAAAACATCTATCTTTAAGTTATCAGCTATTCCTTCATATCCAAAAATAATATGCCCTTTTGAAACCACACTGGGGCGAATTAGATTAAATGGTAATATTTCTTCAAATACTGTAATTTCATATTTTTCATCAGTTGGTATTTGTATTTCTTTGGTCTCAAATCCTATTTTATCTTCTTTAGGGTTAAATATGTAGTCATTACTCGCATCTTTTAAGGCTACCATTAAATAATTACCCGCTTTTATATTTGATATTTCCCAGGCAATTGTATCTAATGTATTCGCAACATAGTTGGGTTTCTCTTTATATATTATTGAGTCATTGAAAAGTTCGTTCTTCTCATATAACATAATCAAAACATTTTTGTCAGCTTCTTCATTAAAAGCATCTCTAATTGTTCCGGAAACGTTTAAAGTGTCAATAACATCTCCTGTAGAAAATATGTATTTGAAGTTATTCAATATATTTCCTTCAGTATTATCAATGACACTTTGCCCAAAATTGAATGTATATGTAGTATTTTGTTTTAGTGTGTCTAAAATTTCAATCTTTATGTACTTACTAGCTGTTCCCAAAGGAGTAATTATCGGGGGGTATTTTAACGGCGGCGAAACGATTAATTGTGTGTTAACTTCTTTTAACTTAATATATTCGTCAAAATATATTCTAATTTCATCCGATTTAAAATTTAATGATTTATATGGCGGTTTCGTGGTTACCATTATAGGCGCATCTTTATCCTCAGGACCACCGGTAGGTCGGCCTCTTTTCGCGCAGCCTGCAAAAATTAATACAATAAGAATTAGCAAATAACGACTATGCATATCTAAAAATTTTATCGCAAATTAACGATATTTTTTCTCTAAAATAAAGCTAAATTTTTTAAGCAGTGAATGCCATAGTCGCAATACTTATTTTGATGTCTTTTATTTCCTGTAGTTTTATAATGCAAGCTTCAACTGTTGCACCAGTAGTTATCACATCATCAATTAATAAAATATGTTTCCCTTTAAGGAGCTCATTATTTGTTATATAAAATTTTTCTTTTAGATCTTTAAAACGATCTATCCGTTGTTTTAAGGTTTGTGTTCCTGAGTCTAATTTTCTAAGCAAAATGCCATCAGACATTGGAACCGCTAGAATTTTAGATATTTGTTCCCCAAATTTTGTCACTTGATTAAAACCCCTTTTCTTTAATCGATTCTTATGTATAGGCACAGGTACAATATAATCTAGCTTTGGTAATCGTTCACACTGAAGAAGTTCATTACCAAGCCAGTTTCCTAAAAAAACTCCTATTTCTTGATGTCCTTTATATTTTAACTTGTGAATTAGATCATGTACGATTCCTTCTCTGTCATAAAATAATAATGAAGTGGCGAATTCTATTGAAACTCTGCCTTGAAAAGCTTGTTCTATATCATTTGGAGTAAAATTTATAAAATTTGTTAATGGCAAATCATATCGACAACTTAAGCATAAAGCATTTTCATAATCATTTAATTGATTATCACAAGATGCACAAATATTAGGATAAAATAAATAAAAAATGTTTTTTAAAAATCTCATATTTGTCTAAATTTAAGTTTAAATTTATTAAAAAGTATTTTTTGCAAAAAAAAAGAGAATTTTTTAAAGAAGCAGTTAAGGATATTAGAAATTCTGGTACAATAGCACCAAGTTCAAAATATTTGATTGATAAAATGCTGAACAATATAGATTTCACTAAGAACAATGTAATAGTTGAATACGGAGCTGGTAATGGAAGAATAACGAATGAATTACTTAAAAGGTTAAATAATAATAGCGTTTTAATATGTTTTGAAATAAACACAAAATTTTATAAGCACTTACTAACCTTTAAGGATAAGCGCCTTGTAGTTATAAATGAATCTTCAGAAAATATAAAGAAAGTTTGCAATGAAATGAATTTAAATGATGTTCATCATTTTGTATCGAGTTTACCCCTAACAAATATGCCAGACAGCGTTTCTGAAAAAATTGTCATTGAAAGTTATGCTTTGTTAAAAGAGAATGGTTACTTTTTACAGTACCAATATAGTTTGACATATTTAAAGAAATTTAAGGATATTTTCTTAAACAGAGTAATACTAAATTTTGAGCTTAGAAATATACCACCAGCATTTATTTACAAGTGCAAAAAATAAGATAATTCTATACTATATTTATAACTTCAGAATCTCTTTAGAATTCCTTTCTAAGTTTGCAGTGTTAGGAAAAGAATGTAAAAAACCCCTAAAAATTTATTAACGAATTAAAAATGTAGTTTAGGTATACCATTTTTTATAATTTTACGTTAAAAGTAGGTATACTAAACTCTAAATTTAAAACTTAAATCATGGAAGAACAAAAAAAATCTTCAAACAACAAAATTGTATTAGGTATTTTAATTGCATTACTAGTAGGTCTTGGAGCTTATACTTTAAGAAGTAACAGTAAACATGTGGAAGCAGAAAACTTCTTAAAAGAAGAAAAAGAGCAAATTTTAGGTAATCTTACTACTATGGAAGAAAAGTATGATAATGCTATTGCTCAAAACACTACTATTTCTGAAGAGTTAAAAATTGAAAGAGATAAGATAACGGCTTACAAAGATTCTGTTATAAATCTAAAAGGTACTAATTGGAGGTTAATAAGACGTTATAGAGGTCAAATTGCAACTTTGGAAGCTACAAACGAAAGATTACTTTTTGTTACGGATTCATTAAAATTAGTTAACAACTTATTAGTAATTGAAAAAGATAGCATAACGGGTAAATTAATTGAGCAGACAAGTTTTAATGATACCTTAATTGCTCAAAATCTTGATCTTGCCAAAAAAGTTGAAATTGGTGGGGTAATGAGAGTTAGTTCTGTAAATTCTACTGCTATGCGTTTAAGAAGTAATGGTAAATATACTGAAACTAATAAGGCACAAAAAACTGAAGCCGTTAGAGTTAATTTCAAAATCGAAGAAAATGAAATTGCAACTCCAGGTGATAAAATTGTACATGTAGTTATTAATACACCTACAGGTAAAATTGTTAACCAAAAAGGTACATTTAATACTAAGAGTGGACAGGAAGTTGGTTTTACGATAGAGGATACAATATCATATGAAAATGCTGCTAAAGATGTTACTTTGTTTATTGACAAGTTAACTGTAAAGTTAGATAAAGGTATTTATACTACTAAGGTTTATGTTGATGGACTATTAGTTGGTGCTTCTAACTTAGAATTAAAAGATGCGTTTTTAGGTCTATAAAAACCAAAAATCAATATATTTAAAAAGGGGTGCAAATTGCATCCCTTTTTTATTTTATCATATTCTGAATTTAGCTATTTTTGCCCTCTATGGCAAAACAAGAAGATCATTTTAAAAAGGTAATTTCTCATGCAAAGGAATACGGTTACGTATTTCAGTCAAGTGAGATCTATGATGGTTTGAGTGCAGTTTATGATTATGCACAAAATGGAGCAGAATTAAAAAAGAATATTCGTGACTATTGGTGGAAAGCCATGGTACAAATGCATGAAAATATTGTTGGAATTGATGCTGCCATATTTATGCACCCTACAACTTGGAAAGCTTCTGGACATGTCGATGCTTTTAATGATCCACTAATTGACAATAAAGATTCTAAAAAAAGATATAGAGCAGATGTTTTAATAGAAGACTACTGTGCGAAAATTGAAGGAAAAATTGAAAAAGAAGTTGCTAAAGCGAACAAACGTTTTGGTGATGCTTTTAACAAAGACGAGTTCATTTCTACGAATACTCGAGTTTTAGGCTATCAAGAAAAAATAAAAACTACACTTTCGCGGATGGCTAAATCTCTTGAAAATGAGGACTTAGCAGATGTAAAAGCCTTAATTGAAGAATTAGAGATTGCTGATCCTTTAACAGGAAGTAAAAACTGGACAGATGTAAAGCAGTTCAACTTGATGTTTGGTACTAAGCTTGGCGCTTCTGCCGAACATGCAATGGATCTATATTTACGCCCGGAAACGGCCCAAGGTATTTTCGTTAACTTTTTGAATGTTCAAAAAACCGGACGTATGAAAATTCCGTTTGGTATAGCCCAAACTGGTAAAGCTTTTCGTAACGAGATTGTAGCACGTCAGTTTATATTTAGGATGCGTGAGTTTGAACAAATGGAAATGCAATTTTTTATCAAACCAGGTACACAGAAAGAATGGTATGAGCATTGGAAAGAAACCAGAATGAAATGGCATTTATCCTTAGGTTTGGGCGCGGAAAATTATCGTTTTCATGACCATGAAAAATTAGCGCATTATGCTGATGCTGCGTCAGATATAGAATTTAAATTCCCCTTTGGATTTAAAGAATTAGAAGGGATTCACTCGCGTACTGACTTTGATTTAAAAGCACATGAAGAATTTTCTGGTAAAAAATTACAATATTTTGACCCTGAAGAAAACAAAAGCTACACCCCTTATGTATTAGAAACATCTATTGGTTTAGATAGAATGTTTTTAGCAGTATTTTCAAATTCATTAGTAGAAGAAGAATTAGAAAATGGAACAACAAGAATAGTTTTAAGGTTACCGGCGGTTTTGGCGCCTACAAAAGCAGCAATATTACCCTTAGTGAAAAAAGAGGGTTTACCGGAAATTGCTCGTAAAATAGTTGAAGAACTTAAATGGGACTTCAATGTAGTATATGACGAAAAAGATGCTGTAGGGCGTCGATATAGAAGACAAGATGCGAATGGTACACCATTTTGTATCACTGTTGATCATGATACCTTAAATGACAACAAGGTAACAATTCGTTATCGTGATACGATGGAACAGCAACGTGTAAAAATTGAAGACTTAAAAGACATTATAAACAAAGAAATAGATATTCGTTCGTGGTTGATGAAGATGTAATACAAAGTGAAAATACTAAATTAAAAACGCACCAAAATGGTGCGTTTTTTATGTTCGTTTTTAGGATTACGCTTATCATTTAGACCATGATTCCGTTATGGAGAGTTCCGATGGTATATATTCTATTGATTCAATTTCTTGGATACAATCCAGTCTCCCATTGCTTTAGGTGACATAATCTCAGGGTTGCCTAAATTTTTGTCCTCTACATCAACAAGTTCTTCTGGCAAATCATTAATCAATAGATCTAAGTCGTGGTGACTATTTATTTTCTCCATTACGATATTGGCCATTTCTTCGTTATGAATAATCTTTCTTGCGCGTACAGCTTTTACTAAGCCTTTCAATAAGGTTTCCCATGTGGTCATTGGTCCTTGCACAATGGAAGCAGATTCCGCAAAAGAATCAATAAACGCAAAAGGAACTTTTGCAAATTCTTCCTTCATAGCAATGACACAGGCAATCCAATCAGAGTCGAAAGAGAAATCGTAAACAGATGGATTCTTAAGTATTTCTGACAAAATGTCTTTGTGATAAAGTTTAAAAGCCGCTTGCGAATCACGAATATCACGAGAGAAGATACTAACTCCAATCATTCGCTGCATATGCCTAAGTGCTTTTATACCAATTCCCCAGCGATTTTCTTGTTTAACCAAAACTGCATGAGGATCCTTTCTGTCTCCAAGTACTACCTTATAGCCTTTCTCTAAATGTGGCCTAAGAAGTAAACCTATTTGAGATAAATGTACAGAGTTATCGGCATCAGTGTAAATGATTAAATCTACCTCATCTCGCATAGCTCTCTCACACCCCAAGAGAATTGCACCACCTTTTCGAGAATCATCCGCTGAAGCTAGGTTTTGTAAAGGAGGCTCGTTAGCCGGTAAGGCCTTTTCCAAGAAAAGAACTTCTATTTGTTCCGCATATTTTGATTCTTTTCGAATGGATTCTGCTATATCTCCACTTCCATGAGGACAACCATCATCTACTGCATACATTTTCCAATCAATGCTTGAACCCTTAAAAAGCCAATCAAGTTGATCTACCTTTATATTTAATAAGTCTTCACCATTTGGATTACTATCTGTTTTCTTTAGAAGACGATTTTGTTCTCCCCACATGGCAAATACAACTCCTATTTTCAATTTATGGTAGCAAGATTCAATATAGTCTTTGGAATCGATAATTTTAGCTGCTATACGAAACGATAAGGGTGTATTGGTATCGTTACCTAACTTTATGACTTCCTCGAGAGGAAAGATATATAGGCGGTTTACAAGATCATAAAGATAAGCTTGGTCTGAAGCTGAGGTTAAATCAAAACTTTGTCTGCTCAATTGACAAATATGATTTAGAGATGGATTCATGTAATCAAAAGTTAGTGATCAATAAAATACAGATTATTTAAGCTTATTTTATGTTAATAATGTAGGGTGTACCCCTAGATTTTCACTTTTTAAGATTGCTTACAACGTTAAACCAGGGAAAGTCTTAATCCACTTTAGCACCCGATAAGCGAAGGTCGCTGAAATTACCTTAAGAAACAAATCATGCGAATTTAAAAAACAAAACCCTAATCAGTTGCTTAGGGTTTTTATTATTCGTTTATAATAATTTTTAAAATCGTATACCAATTGAGACCGCCGCTTTACCAACAAATTCATAATTATCATAATCACTACTATTGAATAGATTTCTACCGACACCAAAATTAATTTCTGCAAACATACCTCTATTCGTAACCCATTTACCCCCAATACCGATACCTAAGGCAAAATCTGTTACGTTCCCCTCATTAGTAGCAACAACATCAAATAAATCGTTAATTACCACCGTATTGTTTTCATAAGAGTTTAACATCCCAAATCCTTCAACAAAAAAACCTGCTGCATATTTTTTACCAAAGTAAAATCTATAATAAGGTGATATATAATAGTTTAAATCATCATTAACATCGTCATCAAAGGGTAAAAATACCGAAACACCAATACCAGATTCTTCATTTAATAAACGTTCATAGGTGCCTTCAAAAGCTCCTAGTACCAGGTACAAGCCGTTTAATTTAACTTCATCTTGTTTCTGTGAATTTTTGGTTGTATCCTCTTCTTGTGCATTTAAAGTAAAAATAGATAAGAATAAGAAAGATGCTAAAATAATTTTTTTCATAAGTTAATTTTTAAGGGTTGATTTGGTTTTAGTATCAATAATGATACCACAAAAAGATGCAAACAGATCAATTTAGTTGCTTAAAAAATCATTCTATTTAAAATATAGTATATCCAAATATTAATGAAACATTGTTATAATTAGAACTCCAGCCTGAATTCAATGATAATAGATCTCTAGTTGTAGCATATCTAAATTCTACACTATACTTATCTAAATATTTATAACCAAACCCTAAAGTAAAACTATTATCACTTCTTATTTCTAAGACTGATAATCTTTCAAAATTAAATTTTGATTTAGAAAAATCAAAAATTAGTGCTGCATTAACAAATAATTTGGAATCACTATTTAAGAACATATAATGTCTTATCCCTATTGGGAATTCTACAGAAGTCTAGTTAACAGTTATTTTATCATCAAATGGCACAGTGGGTGTTGGTATTCCCAATATCTCTTTTTCAGCTTCAAATTTTCTGTATGTGGGTTCAAGAAAAAGGCTCCATTTATTTTCATTAAAAGGTAAAATGTATTCAATCTCAATACCAAACCTAACACCTATTTGGCTTCCAAAATTTGCATTTCTTCCAATTAGATTAATACTTTGGATATCTAAAGATGAATTATTTAAACCTGCTTTTATTGATAGATTAAATTGATCTTCTTTTCACTTCTTTGAGTCGACTGCAAATTTAGAGCTTGTACATT
>Ga0209344_10005306_pt1 | contig 11181 bp, 12 predicted proteins | sample Cruoilmetagenom6_FD_187293 | JGI IMG/M metagenome (GOLD analysis project Ga0209344, IMG submission 187293) | Oil polluted marine microbial communities from Coal Oil Point, Santa Barbara, California, USA - Santa Barbara Oil Seep Sample 6 (SPAdes)... | ecosystem: Environmental > Aquatic > Marine...
TGCAGTGGACTTGTACCTCGACAACTGCCAGAAGTTCACAAGATCCATGCTAATTTAATCTTTAGCAAGAATATAAGAAAGGCACTTGAATTGCTCAAGTGCCTTTTTTTTATGCCATAATCTTCTTTTATTCCAGTAGTTATACCTATGCTAAAAAAAATCTCGGTATTAGCGGCCATTGCTTTTTTATTACCGGCCACTTATATGCTGTACGCCCCGGGATTAAGCGGTGATTATTTATTGGATGATCAGGCCAGCTTAGGGCATTTAAAGAAAATTGATGGCGATCTGTCTGCAGAGCATCTTTATGACTATTTCGCTGCATCACGAACCGGTGCTCTAAAACGCCCGATATCGGTTTTTTCATTTTTAATCGACGCTCAAACCTGGCCGGCAGAAGCCTATTCCTTTAAACGCACCAATGTCATCATTCATCTGATTAATGGTGGTTTGTTGCTATACTTGCTTTATCAGCTTTTCCTGTATAAAACCTCTCAGCATAAGAAGTCGTTGTTTATCGCGTTTATGGCCACGTCTTTGTGGTTGTTGAATCCTTTCTTGGTCTCGACAACTTTATATATCGTGCAACGGATGGCGATGCTACCGGTCACCTTTACTTTGCTGGGTTTATTGGCTTATCTACTGGTCAGGAAGCGTTATGATGCTCACCCTACCTCGGCTAAAAGCTGGGTTTTATTTCTGATTTTTGGTTCGGCTACATTGTTGGCGGCTTTGAGTAAAGAAAATGGCATTTTATTTGTATTTTTACTGGTGCTATTCGAATATATGATTTGTCAAAGATGGTTGGAATTTAAACCATTGTCAAAATCTGCTTCACGCTTTGTTTTAAAAATTCCCATGATATTCTTGGGGTTGGTTATTATGCTGCAAATCCCGGGTGCTATTGATGGTTATGACTTTAGATCCTTTAGTTTGGGTGAGCGGTTATTAAGTCAATTTCGTGCAGTATCCAGCTATTTATATTATCTATTTCTGCCTGATTATTTTACCGCAGGTGTCTATACCGATGGTTTTAGGGTTTCTAAAAATCTAATCAATCCCATAACGACTTTATTATCGATTATTTTTGTGGGCGGCTTGCTATCTTTGGCTTGGCTTTTCAGGCAACGTTGGATTTGGTTTTCATTTGCGGTTTTTTTCTTTTTTATTTCGCAGATATTAGAATCCAGTATTTTCCCCTTGGAATTATATTTTGAGCATCGGGCTTACTTATCTTCACTCTTCATATTTGTACCGGTGGCTCTGTTTTTATATTTTTTGCTATCACAATCCAAGATTTATATCGTAGCTATTATTGCTTTACTGGCTTTTTGGTCGTTGTTTACGCAACTTCGCGTCAATATGTGGGGTAACCAATCATTATTAATGGAACAGAGTATGGAAAAGTTTCCTGATTCGGTTAGAGCCCGTACATTGAATGCCATCAGACTTGATAAAAACAGATTAAAAATTTCCGCATTGAATATTATAGAAGAGGGCATTAAACATTTAGATGCACTGGAGTTAAGAATTAATTCGATTTTAATGCGCTGTGATATCAGGCAATTAAAAGATCAACATATTGATCAATTGATTGAGGATTTTAAAAAAATTCCTTTTGATAAAGATGATCTAAATCCAATGGCCGCTTTAATGCACAAAATGATTCTCTCTGGTTGTGAGTATAAGTTTTCAAATGAGCAAATCAATGATTTACTGGAGGCTTTTGAAGCTAACCCGGTTTCGGAAAATCGTTTCGGCAAATCCTGGGTTGATAATTACTGGGCCAAATTCTATCTATTTAGATTAAATGATGATGATAAAGCTTATGAGAAATACCTGTTAACCTATGAGAATAATAGAGATATTCACTTTCTTATCGATGCTGCGAGGGATTTTATGGCTGAGAATTCCAACGATAAAGCTGAAAAAATACTTACATTTGCTCAAGCTGAATACAAAAAAATCTATCGATTCAAATTTGACTGGGATAATTATGGTGAACAAATTTCTCAGATGGTGAAAGATTTGAATAAATAATCGTATTTTTGATGTCGAGCTATTATGTATTAAGGCAGTGTCCGGTTTGGCATATTAAAAGAGTGGCTTTGATTAAAATTGATCTTTTATCTCGTCGTATAGAGAAAGTACAAAAGAATTGGTTAAATGTTTATCATCACGGAATATAATGTGCTCTCCAATACGTGCCTGACACAGTTGATTCGGACAAATGTAGTGACTTAATTCTACAAACTTAACTTGAGGGAACTCTTTAGCCAATGAAGTTAGCCAATGCCATGATTTAGGTGGTGTCAATTCAGATTCACATATTTTATTGGTTTTTTCTTGTTGTATTAGACATTGCGGTCCTGAAAAGCCCAATTCGGGGCTTCCTGCAATTAATTTAATTGTCATATCAGGGTTATTAAATTTATTTATAATTCGACGGGTTCCTGATTTCCATTGATTCTCATCAAATGGGTATAAAGTTGCACTTCCCATGATTAAAATATCAGGTTTTAACTCGGTAATATATTTAATGGCTTTATTTCGCCAGATTTCACAGACTTCATAATTACTCTTAATACGTTCGTAATAAAAAGGCTCATCTACGATGGGACAAGCCGACTTAGTTATGACCAATAATTTCCAGCCTTTTTGAATGTATTTTTGAGCCACCACCGGGTACCACTGTGCCAACACAGAGTCGCCGAATAATACCACTATTTTTTTACTGTCTTTTTTACCAAATTGGCAGGGCAGTAATTCACTGCTTTGGAACCATGTGTCACAACCATATTGATATATTGAGGGTAATTGAGACGCTGTACTATAAATGGAATCATCTGTATTCATTTCGATGGTATCTACTGTCGTTCTCATAAAAAATAACCCACAGCAAGCGATGATAATAATACTCACCATAGCTGAAATTTGTTCAACATAGCTTTTATTAGGTTTTAATTTTCTGATGGGATTTTCAACAAGATAATAACTGAGCGTAGAAATAAATAGGGTACTAAAAAATGCCAAAATTAGCTGCATCCATTTATTTCCCACATCATATTGATTCAAAATCAGAATGATCGGCCAATGCCACAAATACAATGAATAGGATAAATTGCCTAACCAAACCATGGGTCTCGTTGACAATAGACGTTGTAACCAGTTCCCTTTGGTTTTAAAGCTGATTAAAACAAAAAAGGCCCCAATTGATGGAATTAAAACATAAACATAAGGGTAACGAAAGTTCGAATTCAAATAGACGGCGGCAAATAAGATTAATACAAACCCAATACCATAAATAAAACTATTTATTTTATGGTTTACGATCTGTCTATGGTTATGGTTGAGTTGTAAGTAGGCCGCTATACCGCCCAGTGAAAATTGCCAGAACCTTGTTGGCATGAGATAAAAAGAATACAGGTCAGAGTTTTTTGACAGGAAGTAATGCAAAATAAGAGATAATGCAGTAATTGTCAAAAGACCTAAAAAGAAAGTATTTTTTGGTTTCTTTATAGAGAGCAAGAAAACCAATAGTAATGGCCAAACCAAATAAAATTGTTCCTCAATACCTAACGACCAGGTATGTAAAAAGAAATTACCGGAACCGTCTAAATTTGAAAAATAATCATTATTTTGGAATAAGAAGTAAATGTTACTGACCCAAGCAGTGGCACTGAGTGAGCCGTCAATTTGCGATTCGAATACAGGTATTGGCAAAAGCCAATAAAGTGCAATCAATGTAACAATAATCATTAACATTAAAGCCGGCATAAGCCGCTTAAGTCTTTTGGCATAAAATCTTATAAAATTAAAATGATCTGTCTTGTATTTTTCAACGAGTATTAATTGTGTTATGACATAGCCAGAGATAACAAAAAACACATCAACACCAATAAAACCACCAGGAAACAGTGTGCCACCCACATGACTAAAAAAGACCAGTAAAACCGCAACAGCACGTAATCCTTGAATATCTAAGCGGTAAACTTTGGTGGTATTATTATGCATAGCTTTTTATCGTATGAACGGTGTAAAGTATTGTTTTGAGTGTTTCCAGACTAAGTGGTAAGTATAAAATTAATTATACTTTGAGTAAATCTAATTACTGCTATATATTAAATTTAGGGCGACCTACTTGTTTCGTAAATATACAGGAGTCTGTTACTGATTAATGATACATTTTTCAATTTGTGAGAAAATCGTTTACTATGAAATTAAATTCTTGATGAAACTACACTAAATGACTGAAACTAATATTTATGAAACTATCTATTATTATACCGGCCAAAAACGAAGCTGAAAGCTTAGTGAATTTATTGCCAGCTTTACAGAAAATTGTTGCTGAGGCTGAAATAATCGTGGTCAATGATGGCTCAACGGATAATACCCAGGAAATTTGCGTAAAAGTCGGCGCTAAAGTAGTTAACCATCCTTATAGCCGAGGCAATGGTGCCGCCATTAAATCAGGTGTACGCGTCGCATCTGGAGATACCTTTATTTTTATGGATGCCGATGGCCAACATCGCCCGGAAGATATACAAGGCTTGCTTAATCGCTTTAATGAAGGTTTCGATATGGTGGTAGGGGCACGTGGAGGTGAGTCGCAGGCTTCTAAAGCTCGGTTATTCGGAAACGGTCTGTATAACCGAGTCGCGAGTTATATGACGGGTCAGAAAATCGTCGATTTAACTTCGGGCTTTCGGGTGGTTAATGCGGAAAAATTTAAGCAGTTTCTGTATCTTTTACCCAATGGTTTCTCTTATCCTACGACCATTACCATGGCTTTTTTCCGCGCCGGTTATGGTGTGGCGTATGAGCCGATTGTGGCACCTGAGCGTATTGGGAAAAGTCATATAAATCTGTTTAAAGATGGTATGCGGTTTTTCCTGATTATCTTTAAGATAGGGACTTTATACTCACCGATGAAATTATTTTTTCCCGCCAGTGTTCTGTTTTTCTTGTTGGGCTTGATTTATTATATTTATACATTCTTGACCGATGGTCGATTTACCAATATGGGTGTTTTGTTATTTACCACATCGGTAATGATATTTTTACTGGGTTTAATTTCAGAGCAGATTACGGCGCTGTTTTACCAGACCAAACAGAGAGATGTCGATAAACTCGACTAAGCTTTGGTGCCATAAAGTATATGCCGGCTTCTGTGAAAATTGAAATTAGTCGAATTAGGGCAATAATAACTAAGGCTTCATATTCCGCCATTTTGGGTGTGCATAATAGGATAAAGACCATTTCTCGAACACCGGTGCCACCCGGCGCACCGGGTATAACATAACCAGCCAACCAAGATAAAGCAAAACAAGCTGTGATAAATAAATAGGGTTGTGATTCAAAGCCCAGTGCGCCAATCAGCACATAGGTGATTAATCCCATTCCCATAAAATAAATGGAATAACTCGTCAATGCTGTTAGAACCCCGGTATTAATCAATAGTCGAGCCATAAAAATGGCACCGATAAATTCCATCAGAACAATAGCCCAAAAAGGTACGGGTAGCCAGTTGGTTAACCAGGTAATTTGATCGGGCCAGTAAAACAATAAGTTGGCTATAAGAAAAGCCGCCATAACCAAAAGCAGGGATTCATAAAAGGCAGTCATGCCAAGTCGCTTGTGGGTGAAGTTGTTGTTTTTGGTTTGTTGGTGACGGTACATAAAGTGAAAAATATTCCCCGGTAGGTATTTCATGATTTGGCTTTTAAAATAAATTTTGGCACAGTGTTGGGGGTCTTTAAAACGCAGTAATACCAGCCATGCAAAAACTAAATTCATCATCAGTAGGCTGTAAATGATGGTTGAAGTAAACAGGACGGCTATTAAAAGCATCCAGTTGTTAATCTCAATGGATTTTAAAGCAGCGATATTTTTATCGATAACTTGATAGATAAAATAACAAGCCAGAATGAAAATCGCTGCTCGTAATAAGCCTAACAGCCATTTTTGCCAGGGTTTTTGCTTCATTGTGATTTGGGCTTAGCTAAAACCATGGTCCACGGTATTGGTTTATTGACTGAAACCACTTCCAGTTCTTGGCCAACAAATTGGATGAATGTCCGAGTGCTCCAATGATTACGATGATCCGGTGTATTGCCCCAGTCTTTTATGTATTTTCCACGCATAATGTTTAGGATTCGCCAAAGTGGTTCTCTGGGTACACTAAACAGATAATAATCAGCGTTTAATGACGCCATTTTTTGTAAAGCCAATTGAGGATTGTCTAAATGCTCAAGCACCTCGCAACAGACAATCAAATCGGCTTGTTCTTCTTTATCAATGTCGTAAATACTTTTTATATAGAGTTTCGTGTTTTGACTTAATTTATTGCTGTTGGCAATTTTGACATCGTGTTCGTCAATATCTAAGCCTTTTATCATGGCTTCCGGAAACAGCCGTTCTAAATGTTGATTGACATGGCCTTGTCCACATCCGCATTCAGTAATGTTTTTAATGGTTGATGGAATTTGTTGGGTTAATTCAGCAATACTGTTCATAAAGCCATCCAACATTTTTTGGGCGATGGGATTGGGTGAGTCGTATTTTTCGTGGTGTGGCTGTGGATTATTTTCAGACATATTAACGGCAAAAAATTGTCAGGTTACTTCATTTTAAAGGTATATGTGTGGGATTTGGTGCTGAAATGATAAGAAAGTACTGATTATTGTGTCTATTTATTTACAGAACAGTTTTATCATCTGACAATAAAGGCTGTTATATTATGTTTTGTCAGTAGGTGCCGTTATGGTTATTAACAAAAACCGTGGTTTTACATTAATCGAACTTATGATTGTTATCGCTATTATTGCTATTTTGATGGCTTATGCTTTACCTGCTTATCGAAATTATACCGCAAAAACTAAAATTGCTGAAGGGGCCGCCATGGCTGCTGTATATAAAATGGCTATTAATGAGGCTTACACAAGAGATGGCACATTAACCGGCTTAAACAATAACACCAATGGCATTGGCGCTATCAATGCGACCGGTTTTTGCGTCAATACCATACAAGTGATCGATGGTGAAATAACTGTTAATTATGATTGCGCCGCCGGTAATAACGGTGTTGCAGATCCTCAAGTGGACGCGGCTGTCTTAGTTTTCTCACCGATAGAAGACGCGAGTGGAACTTTGCAGTGGGAGTGTAATGCGACAGTTAATCGTCCTGATCAAGATCCTTGTGTGTAGATTGAAATTAACCGCTATAATTTAGGCTTCTCATAAACTAATTTCCAAGTTATGACAAGATACAAAGCGTTTTCTATTCACTTTTTGATTAGTTTATTCATCATTGGGTCATTCTTAACTTTTGCTTATTTTATTTGGTATGGAAAAATTTATCTGGATATTTCCGGTGTGATGGTTCCTGCCAAAATTTTAATTGGGGTCGATGTTATCTTAGGTCCATTGTTTACTTTGTTGGTTTTTAAGCAGGGTAAGAAGCATTTGAAAATTGATTTAATGGTGATTGCTTTGGTGCAGTTAGTAGCATTTATCTATGGTGCTTATACTTTGTATTTAGGAAAGCCAACATTAGTTGTTTTAAAAGGTGATGTTTTTGAAATTGTCACTCAGAAAAATATTGAACCTGAATTAAATAAGACCATTAAAAATCAATTAAGCTTATTTATTAAGCCGCAATATGTTGCCGTTGATCCAAATAAATTAATAAATCAGCAGTCAGCACTCATGCAACAAGCGTTCTTTGTTCAAATTGACTTAGACCAGGATTGGGTCAAAGCCAATACGATTCTATTACAACGTGTTATTTTTGAATTAGGACTTACGAACAAGAAAGTACAAAATAAAGTAGGTAGTGAAGACTTATCTGCTTATAGCTTTTATTTAATGGATGATACTTTTTTAAATGCGACTTTGGTTGTGCGTGATAATTTACCGTATAAAATTATTCATTCACCCAAATAATGACTCTTTGAAGGTAATACAAAGGGTAATCCCCTGAAAAATAGCTGACTTTGAAATTGGTTTTTTCTTATAATGAATTTTAAGGGGATTCAAATGAGAAAATCAAAATGAGTGATGAATTGACCACCGGTAATCAAGGTCCTAAGGAAGTTGTTGATTATACCGGCGTTATACCCGGTGTCGGTAAAGTGTATAAGTTTAATCCAATTGATATTAAAAGGCTTCGTGCAAAGTTAGGCTTTTCAGAAGCTGACTTGGCCGATTTGCTCAGTACCAGTGTACATAATATACGGCTTTGGGAACGTGGTAATCCGTCACCGAATGGTCCGGCCCTAATGCTTTTAAATGTCATGGCCAAAGATCATGGTTGCCATTTCATAAAAGATTGAAATTGTTGTCAAAAAGCTGACATCTTAGGCGTTAATTGATCTGATTGTTTGAATTTCAATAATTGAATAAATTAGGGTGAATCTTCCAATTCTTGGCGACCGATGATGGCCATGATTTCAACGACATTATTGTTTGGTCTAAAATAAATACTATCCGCGCCACAGACGCATCGTCTGTAACCTGGTTTAATATAGTCAACTGCTTCAAATGAAAAGGGACGTTGCGCGATGATATCGAAGTAATCAAAAAAAGTGTTAAAATATTTATCAGCTTGTTTCATGCCAAAATGTTTAACACCATAGTGGTGGATTTGGATTAAATCCTGCTTTGCTTCATGACTTAGTCTATACTCGATTTTTTAATTCCTGTTTTGAGTGTTCGAGAATTTGATTTTTGTTGTCATCGGTAAAGCCATTATTTTCAGCGTGTTCTAATTTGGCTTGAATCCAGTCGATTTGTGCTTGCTGCTTTCTGGCTTGTCTAATGAGGTCGTTAACAAGTTCGCTTTTACTGGCGTATTCCTGATTGGCAACTTGGTTATTGAGCCATTCATTGTTTGGTGGAGTGAATGAAATGCTTTGTCTTGACATATATTTATTTAAAAATTTAATGGTGTAATTATACATCATATAAGCACCAATATGCTGTTTTCTCTTAAATTCATGATTTGTTAGTGGCTACAGTTAGTGGAGTTGGATGCCGTATAGAAGTGTGTCAACTACTAAAGACTAATACATGAACACCCAACCTCCGGCACATGCATTCTTAACGGATCTCTTGTTATAATCATTATTTACTTTCCTAAGACGAATAACCATGAATAATCAAATTCCTGATTCTGAAAAGGCGGTGCATGATGAGGTGCCGGCGGATTATAAGACTGAGCCTGGTGATGGCGGGGATCGTTATAAGAAAAAGCGGGCGTTGACTTTACGCAAATCCTGGCGTTGGTGGGGTGTTGGGCTGGCGTTGTTCTTGGCTATGCAGGTTTTATTGGTGATGTTTTTTGATCGGGAGCCTGATTTGTTCGATGTTAAAGTCAATGCGGAAAAATATGCAAAGGCACATCAGTGGCGAGATGTCACCGGTGTGGCTTCGGGTGCGGCGTTTTTAGAAATTACCAATGTTCTGTTAAATAAACCCGGTGGTTATATGGCCAATGACGTGATGCCGCCTTTTGTGCTGATGGATAACATGCCGAGTTGGGAATTTGGTGTGGTGGTTCAGGTGCGGGATTTTGTTCGGGTGATGCGCAATGACATCAGTCGTTCGCAGAGTCAGTCTGAAGAGGATACGGACTTAGCAGACTCAGATCCAAAATTTCATAATGATCATGATAAATGGATTTGGCCGGCCACCGAAGGCCGCTTTAAATCCGGGCGGGTGTTTTTCTTAAAATATATGGATCGATTGGCCGGTTCTAAGCAGCCACCGGCTGAGTTTTATGCCCGTACCGATAATCTGGTGGTGTGGTTGAATTTGGTTGAGAAACGCCTTGGGAGTCTATCCAAGCGTTTAAGTGCCAGTGTGGGTGAGGATCGTATTAATACCAACAGTGGTGGTGATGCACAGTCCGAATCAGCCACCTATCAGCCCAGCGAGTTGCAAGTAAAAACACCGTGGATGCAGATTGATAATAATTTCTATGAAGCCCGTGGTTCGACCTGGGCACTCATTCATTTACTGAAAGCCATTGAGGTGGATTTTAAAGGCGTGCTGGAAAAGAAAAATGCCTTGGTTTCATTACGGCAAATAATCCGTGAATTGGAAGCCACCCAAGACAGTATCTGGACGCCGATGATTCTTAACGGCTCCGGCTTTGGCTTCTTCGCCAATCATTCGTTGGTGATGGCGTCGTATATTTCCAGAGCCAATGCCGGGGTGATAGATTTACGTCAGTTGTTGGAGGATGGGTGATTTTTGAAATTGCGTGAACGGTAGGAGATCCCTCGACTGTGCTCGGGATGATAGATAGTGGTTTGTCATTCCGAGCGAGCGAAGTGAGTCGAGGAATCTCCATCAGCCTATCGCTAACTAAAAAAAACAATAACAATAAAACCATGAATAATTACTACGTTTATATGCTCGCTAATAAGTACAACAATGTACTTTATACTGGAGTGACTAATGATTTAGTGCGGCGGGTTTATGAACATAAGAATAAGTTTGTGAAGGGTTTTACCTATAAATACAATGTTGATAAATTGGTTTATTTTGAACAGACTGAGAATTCTATTTCAGCCATTGCGCGGGAAAAGCAGATTAAGAATTGGGGGCGAGCGAAAAAAGAATTTTTGGTTAATAAGGATAATTCGGAATGGCGAGATCTAAGCGGGGAGATTTATTGAGAATTTGTTGCTTTAAGTGAGTTTTGATATTATAGATATCGTTAGCGTTGGGAGATTCCTCCATGCGCTTCGCTTAGTCGGAATGACACGTTATTTTTAGATTGTGTGGGCGTTGGGAGGTTCCTCGATCTCTAATCCAGTCTCGATTCTAACACCTCCATCCCTGGCGGCGTCCATGCGCTTCGCTTAGTCGGAATGACACGTTATTTTTTAGATTGCGTGGGAATTGGGAGGTTCCTCCACTCACGGCCTACGGCATTCCAATTAAGCTTCTTGTGCTTCGCACAAACCGCTTAATCTACATTGCCTGGCCTACGCTCGGTCGGAACGACAATTAAACTTATTGTCATCCCGAGGGAGCGAAGCGAGTCGCCCCCTGTGTCAGGATAGTTGTCGCCTCAAATTTTCATGAGGAAATTACAGATGACAACCAAGTTTACGACAGAATTTAGACAACATGCAGTTAAGCAAGCTTTGATGAGAAGTCCGGACATTAAAT
>Ga0209344_10005307_pt1 | contig 11180 bp, 5 predicted proteins | sample Cruoilmetagenom6_FD_187293 | JGI IMG/M metagenome (GOLD analysis project Ga0209344, IMG submission 187293) | Oil polluted marine microbial communities from Coal Oil Point, Santa Barbara, California, USA - Santa Barbara Oil Seep Sample 6 (SPAdes)... | ecosystem: Environmental > Aquatic > Marine >...
GAGCATCTGACTGTTAATCAGAGGGTCCTTGGTTCGAGCCCAAGAGGAGGAGCTATATTAGACTTCCCGCCAGAAATGGCGGGATTTTTTATTTCCAATCGCTTGAACCTCCCGTGTTTACTAAGAATGAGCGAAATGAGTTCGTCTATAGAAGCGGTTCGATACTTGGTCCCTAAAAAAATGAGCTTTTGGGGAAACATCGAACCAGTGATTTGTTTTTTGATTTTTGCGGTTCCGTTAGTGTAAAAGTTGTCTACACCGTGGAGGAAGGATATGCCAAGTTTTAGGTATTCTTCAACGTTCTTTTACATGCTTCGAATTCCTTTAATTTCTGCTTGCAATTCTTTGATTTTGGTAAGCATCATGGAGGTCTTCCCTGCTCCTGTTTTACCCAAAATATAAAAATGATGAAGACGGTCATAAAGACGGATTCCAAAACGGTCCTGAGTCTTTCTAAAATTGGTTCTTGCAAAGTAACATATGGGATTGTAATTGATTGGAAACACCTTATGATTTTCCCCTTTTCCCCTAATTAAAACTAGGGATAGTTAATTGTAAGAAAAGATCAAATCGATATAGTTTTTAGACTATCTAATAGACTAGAAATAACTATAGAAGAAGTTCTAATTTGATAAAAGGATGAAATTTTAAATTTAATCTCACAAATATATTTGATAACTAGATAGTTAACGGTATTTGATTAAAATACTCTTTGTGTAAAATTTAAAAAAATACTAAAGAGATAAATTTTATTGCTATATTCGGAATAGCTGCCCGCTATTTATTAGAAATCCTTTACAGGTAATTGTGCCCTTATTTATAAGTCTGTGATTGTATGGCATAAATCTAACCATCTATCGATGAATAAAGTTTAAGTCACATGAAACATAACTTCTCAGCGCTATTACTTTTCTTCTTAATATGTTTTTCAGGAATTGCACAAGATATCCTTTGGGAAAAATCGTACGGTGGTGTTCATGCCGATTACCTATTTGATGCACAACCTACAGCCGATTTTGGTTTTATTTTAGCGGGAAGCTCTGTCTCGGATAAAAGTGGAAATAAGCAAGAAAAAAATCTTGGTAATCTTGACTATTGGATTTGGAAAATGGATCAAAATGGTGCGTTAGATTGGCAGAAAAGCCTAGGAGGCAATGGAGTTGACCTGCTAAAAAAGGTTCTTGTCACTCGTGATGGAGGATATTTACTTGCGGGTACAAGTACTTCAGGAAAAAATGGAACAAAATTTCATGAGAGTTACGGTTATGAAGATTTTTGGATTATTAAACTAAATGCTGACGGCTCTGAACAATGGCAAAAAACTTTTGGCGGGATAGGTAATGATATTCTTCAAACAGCTATAGAGACTAGTGAAGGCGGCTTTGTACTGGCAGGCTCATCCACATCTCCGAAATCAGCACTAAAGAAAAATGAGTCCTTCGGAAATAAAGACTATTGGATAATACAAATAGATTCCCAAGGAACTGTTGAGTGGGAAAATAGTTTTGGCGGGCAGTACATAGATCAGGTGGAGGCCATCGCTCCTGCTCCCGAACAAGGTTATTATGTTCTTGGTTATAGTAATTCTGATGAGGGTGAATCTAAAAAAACACAAGCACTTGGTGAGGGTGATTATTGGCTGCTTCGATTAGATAAAGATGGTAATAGCCTTTGGCAAAAATCATACGGAGGGAAAGATGATGATCATCCTGTAGCTATGATTGCCTTAAAAGATGGTGGAATTCTCATAGGCGGAAATTCTGCGACTTCCAATAGCACGATTAAACAAAGTAAAAATAAAAAAGGAACCGACTATTGGTTGCTCAAGTTAGAAGACTCTGGGACTATTATTTGGGACAAAACTTATGATATAGGATTGTATGATATTTTAAGTAGTCTCTCAGAGAATAAAGATGGCTCCCTGCTTCTTGCAGGTTATGCACGAAGCGAAAATATAGGCTTAAAGAAAACTGATAGTAAAGGTGTTAATGATTACGTTGCTATTAAACTTGATGAAAAGGGAGAGGAAAAATGGCGACAGGAGGTAGGTAGTAATGGTGATGATATATTATCTAAGCTCATCAAAACAAGGGATGGGGGTTACGTACTTGCGGGAACCACCAACGGGCTTGTATCGGGCAGTAAAAATAGTATTCAAGGGCGTCACGATTTTTGGGTAGTGAAGTTGGGAGATGAAGAAAACAGAGAAGATACAGAAGGGATTCCAATGGTTGAAGCTTTTCCCAATCCAACTTCTGGATATACCAACATTGTGATTACCGAAGCCTTTGAAAAAGGAGACGCTTATCTCTATGATGTTCAAGGACGATTACTACAGCAGTATAAGCTCAAAAATAGAACACTTCCTATCAATTTTTCTTCTTTGCCCGTTGGAATTTATGTTGTTTATGTAGAGACCAATACAGGTTCAGATTCTGTTAAAATCATTAAAAAGGATTAAACTATGTATAGAAAATTTACACTTCTAAGCCTTTTATTACTTTCGTTTACCACATTTTTTGCTCAGAACGATGATGGAGGCAGTTTCAATAGTTATTATTCTGACCCTTATGCCAATGTAGTTCCCCAGACTCCTTCCGCAGCAAATTTTACGCAATACGGCAACACCCCAGTTGATCTTTCATCTGGACTGCCTACCATATCCATACCTATTTATACACTACAGGTAGATGGTGTGTCGGTACCCATTACGCTGAGTTACCACGCCTCTGGGGTTAAGGTGGACGACCTTTCTTCAACTGTTGGGCTAAAGTGGGCATTAAATGTAGGCGGAGGTATTTATAGAACAATAAAGGATGAAAATGATTTTGCTAACTTTGGTTGGGTACGTGACAATGGCTCTGTAAGTCACTTCGATTCATGGGTTGATTCCAACCAGCCGAGCCAGAGTTACTTTGACAACCCAAGTAATCAAATTTTATTCCGAGATTATGTAGGCACCATTGATAAATGGCCTGATCTTTTTAATTACAGTTTTTCAGGAAACTCAGGGAATTTCATATTTAAGCCGGATGGAACAATACTGAAAGCGTTGAAGGACAATCTCACCATAACTCCTGTTAACATAGACACACCAAGCACAGTTGACGATTTTTTCATAGCCAAGGACCAATCTGGTAACTCGTACCACTTCAAGACACCAGAAACGAGCACAACTACCACGACAACGGTCGATCATGAAAACCTAAGCTTTAGTCAACATAGAGATTCCAATATTGTAGGTTGGAAACTTGATACCATTACTTCTAGAAATGGAAAAATTATATCATTTGAATACTCAAATTCGAATGGAAATGTAGGTGCCTATGTTTATGATCAAGATATTATTCCAGCATCACAAAGGATCGAATATGCTTTTGGGTGTGGTACTGAAGGATGTGTGTTAGGTGCCATGCTGCCACTCGATTGTAAAACCACCGAATCTCGGAGTTATAGGCATTATACAAAAAATAGTACTAATCTTAGAAACATTTCCCTGAATTCTTCAGTGACGAAAATAGAATCCGATAATATTCGAATCGACTTTTACTATTCCGAAACACCCCCACCGGGAGTGTCATTCGTTTCTGGTTGGGAGCTTAAGTTGGATAGAATTGAGATTACGGATAAGATAAACAACAAATCCAAAAATTTCTATTTTAAATATGACGTTTTTAACGGAGACGAACGCTTGAAGCTCACCGAGTTCTATGAAGTCGGCTTTAACAATACTCAAAAACCCTCATATCTGTTTTCATACAATGATCAGGCTCTTCCAGAAGTTGGATCAATGTCAAAAGACTACAAAGGCTATTACAATGGAAAGAATAATAGCTCTTTGATGCCCAGAACAGCAAGGAGTTTACTTCAAAGGTTAGATTCTCAATATTACGATGCATTGGCAGATCGCTATTTTGACGAACAATCACTAAAAGCAGGTGTCCTGACCAGCATTGAATATCCTACGGGAGGAAAAACAGAATTTGATTATGAGCCAAATGCGATAGGAGAAAATATCATGGAACCCAAGTTAACCGAGAAATCCATGAACGTAGATAATGTAACAACCAGTTATGTGCAAGACGGGTTTTATTATAAATTTAATTTCTTATCAAAATTTGATGCAATTACACCAAGGATAGATTTTAACGTCCTTTCAAGTTATTGCCCTTATTGCGATATTGATTGTTCTTATCCAGTACTTGAAATGCCAGTTATCTCAATACATGAATACAATGGAAACCCCAATATTCCAATAAATCCTGCTCAGATTGGAGCTCAAATCGCTCAAACTAATCTATGTGGTAGATCAGGGTATTTGTCTATTCCTTTAAATGGATTTAATGATACTGATCACTATATCGTACAGTTAAGACTACACGAAGATACTTATACGCCTGGCAATCATCCCGCTCAGGATATGAGTGTGCACCTTCAATGGTTTGAGAAAGAAAAAAATCAAAATGGTGCCGTAGTCAATCAAAAACATTATTTAGGAGGATTAAGAATCAATGAAGTAATTGATAGCGAAAATGGTAATCCCGTCAATCACAAAAAATATACCTATAAGAATCATTTTTTGGATTACACTTCAGAATATTCTTCATCTGTTCGCAATTTTATAAAAAGAAGCTTAGATAATAAAGGTGTAATTGAATTCTCTTCTGAATTAATGCAACAAAGTGATCATCTTCCGCAAATTGATGGCTACACATATACGGAAATAGAAATAGAAGATCACGCTGCCAATAATGGTAAAATCGTTGAAAAGTATCAAGAGAAGATACGATTTCAAGCTGTTCAGGGAGGTAACTTGGTGGAAAGGAGTGTTTATGACAACTCGGGAAAATTATTACAGCGGATAGAAAATGAGTATAACAAGCAAGAAGTTACTGAATTTGAATTCAGAGTTCCATCTATGATGAAATACCCGATTCAGTTTGCGTGTACATTCCAAGGCGTCGAGGAAAAATCTGGTTATGGCGTTGACTATCCAACGCTAACATATAAAGGCTATACCGAAAATTTGGAATCAAACATCTCAACCAGTATCTATTCCGCTGGCTCTACGTATAAGTGTGTGACTACAGCGAAAGATTATGTTTATAACGATGATGTTTTAGTTGAAAAAGAGACAACGAATACTCGGTATACAAGTACGTATTCTGGTTCGGCGGCACTTGTACATAACGCAACGGGTAATCCGCAGGGAGAACTTATTGAGGTGTTTTATGAATATCCCAAAGATTTTATCAGTGAACCTACGCTTCTTACGGTTCCTGACGCTTCTCTAGTAACCAAGAAGGTTTATAATTCTGGAGATTATGTCCTTGGAGAGTTTTGGGAGTTTGACAGCGGTAACGTAAAAGCTATTTACCGATATAATAATGGTTTGGGAAGCCAAACAGGAGCACCCAGCTATGTACCGTCAAATGCAGACGAAATAAGTCAATACAAGATCGATGCTAATGGAAAACCAATAGAGGTAAAGCGTCTTAACGGTACTGCTACCTCCTATGTCTGGGGCTACAATGGAGAATATCTTCTGGCGAAAATTGAAAATAAAAATTATGCAAGTATTCCATCAAACTTAAAAAGTGCAATTAACAGTGCTACCTATTCCAATATGCCAAATGCGCTAAATACCCTTCGGACAGATTTAAGTCTTCGGGATGCTATGATTACTACTTTTACCTATGACCCACTCATTGGGGTAACAAGTGTTACCGACCCCAAAGGGGATGTGCGATATTATGAATATGACGATTTGGGAAGACTTGAAAAAGTAGAAGACAAACAAGGTAATATTATTCAAGAACTGGATTATAATTATCAGCATTAAGTGGCAGTATACTTTGATAAAAAAGGACAAGACCCTAATACAAATAAAGAACCAAATGAGTAGTATTGAACAAAAAAGCCGATGGTATGCATTAACTGTGCTTTTGGTGGCATTGAGTTTTACAACCAAGAGTATTGCGCAAACCACTGATTCTGAAAATTGGGTAAGTACAAAAACATATAAAACAGCAACTTCGTCTTCCCTCCCTTATTCCAGTAGCGATGTTAGTACAAATATCACCTACTATGATGGTTTAGGAAGACCCATGCAGCTAATTGCTCATAAACAATCGGGCAGTGGAGGGGATTTAATTTCCCATATTGCATATGATAGTTTAGGTCGCAAAGAAAAAGAGTACTTGCCGCACGAGCGGACTTCGGGGAGTATGGTTTTTGATGCTAATGCCGAGACTAATGTTGTTGCTTTTTATAACACGGCACAGTTTGGAAGTACCCAAAATCCGTATAGCCAAACTGAATTTGAAGCATCTCCCTTAAACAGAGTACTAAAACAAGCTGCTCCTGGAACCGACTGGCAAATGGGATCAAACCACGAAGTAAAATTTAAATACCAAACCAACACGGCAAGCGAAGTGCATCAATTTACCATCAGTAGTACAACAGGTTCCCTACCTCAGCTTGGATACATTGATACGTATCCTGCAAATCAACTCCACAAAACCAACACCTATGATGAGAATAATACCAATAGTGGTACTAAGGGAAGTATAGTAGAATTTAAAGACAAATTAGGTCGTGTTGTATTAAAACGCCATTATAGTTCTACCTCGGGACGTACAACAGACACCAATCCGCCAAAGGAACTCGACACCTATTATGTATATGATGACTTCGGAAACTTAGCTATTGTAATTCCACCTAAATTGTCTGAGCAGATTCTCGATGATGGTCGTCTAGCTGGCAACGTTCAAATATTATTAGATGGTCTGGGCTATCAATATACCTATGACCATCGCAACCGATTAATCCGTAAAAAACTCCCCGGAAAGCAAATAGAACTTATTTCTTATGATCCTTTAGACCGACCCATTGCGGTAGGCCCTGTCCTATCCCCTTTTGGGGATCAGGCATTAGGAACTATTAGAACCAAATATGATGCTTATGGGCGTGTTGCTTACACAATGTGGGTAGACGGCTGGTTTGGAGAGACAACCCGTCAGGCTATTGAAAATATACCCACGCCTGAATACTCTGAATCTCAAACAGCAACCAATACTGTAAATGGTGTCCAATTTAGTTATACCAATAATGTTCGACCCACCAGTGGGTATCATGTATTAACGGTCAATTACTACGATGATTACGGATGGTCTGGAGCACCTGCAAACATACCAAGTACCGTGGGTGATGGCGACAGCACGGTATATTATAAACATACCACTAACAATCCTAAAGGACTTCCCACAGGATCGTGGGTTCGCATTCTTGAAACAGAAAATGATACGGATGCTAAAGTGACTTACACCCTCTATGATAACAAAGCAAGAACGGTGCGGGTACGGACCGACTATCCAACAGGAGGTTACACCCAAACGGACACCAAGTATAATTTTATAGGCAACCCGCTCTATACTCTAACAAAGCACCGAAAGGACAATACACATACTGTGGAAACCCTTCGTGATACCTATACCTATACTGATCAGGAAGCCATTGCCACCCATAGTCACAAGGTAAATAATCTGCCAGAGCGCCTACTTTCAAAGAATGAGTATGATGAAGTTGGTCAACTAAAATCTAAGAAAACAGGAGGAATCGATATTACGGGGAGTGCCTACTTTCAGAAGGTAGACTATCTATATAATGTACGGGGTTGGTTAACGGATATTAATAACACGAACAATCTGGCACCTAGCGGTCAACCAATTGACCTTTTTGCCTTTAAAATAAATTATACCAAAAACATTGATGAGGACGTTAATGAACAAGTGACTAATCTCTATAACGGAAATATCGCAGAAACCTCGTGGCGCACTAGTAGTGATAATATATTACGACGCTATGGGTATAGTTATGACTATCTAAATCGTTTGTTAGATGCATGGTATCAAAAACCAAGTACTTCTAATCCACTTACCCAAAATTATGATGAGCATCTAGAATACGATGTTAATGGTAATATTTTGTTTCTACAGCGAAACGGAACCCACGAACTTAATTTTCCAACGCCCATTGATGATTTGGTATATGACTATAGTGATGAAGATAATAAATTATTGAATGTACAAGATGATGAAGCTAATCCAGATGGATTTGATGATGGTAATACAACAGGTACAGGGGTAGAATATACCTATGATGGTTTTGGTAATCTTATTACCGATGACAACAAGGGAATTACAGCCATTACCTATAATCACTTACATTTACCTGTATTAGTAACCTTTGGGACACAGGGGCAAATTGAATATATTTATAGTTCTGATGGTATAAAGCTAGAGAAGAAAGTGACACAAAATAGCACGAATACTACGACAGAATATTATAATGGTTTCCAATACATTGACGATGTAATGCAATTCTTTCCGCATGCAGAAGGAAGTATAATGCTTACTTATAGTGCGACACAACCAACTACTAATCCTAGTTATAATTATGTATTTCACTATATGGATCATTTAGGAAACATCAGATTACGTTATGGCAAAGATCCCAGCGATAATCAAATTAAAATTTTAGAAGAAAATCACTATTATCCATATGGTTTAACCCATACTGGTTATGCGCAACTTAGTAAGCGCTTTAGCTTTACAGACCCCAATACTATTGCACTGACTCCTGTTGATCCTTATTTAGGAGATACGTTCAAATACAAATTAAATGGTATAGAACTTAGTGAGAGTTTAGGGCTTAATGTATACGAAATGACTTTACGTCAATACGATCCAGCCATTGGAAGGTGGAATAGCATAGACCCGGTTACACATTTGGAATATTCGACATACTCTGCTTTCGATAACAATCCTGTATTTTGGGCGGACCCTAGTGGTGCAGATTCATTTTCTGTAGCTGGAGGAATGATGTTTACAGGAGTAGATGCTCAAAATGTATTTAGCCGAATAAAAGACAATATTGAATCTAAAGGAATTCAGAAAAATAATAAAGATAAGAGTAATCCTGACGATATAATTTTTCTTAATAACGATGATGAAGAAATAGGCAGAATTATTATTCCTGGCCATGAAAATCAATATGTTCAGACGGGACTTGATGTCAGGCTCCCGCCAGCACTTCAACCAACGGTGGAAGTTGGAAGCGGTGACTCAGATGCGGTTGGCATTAGTTTTGATGCAAGTATCACAGTAGGAGGAGGTTTGCATGGAGGAAAAGGCTATGTGTATTTTTTGAGAGGCTATAATAAGGGAGAGGTATATGGGTTCTATTATTTTGGAGGCAATGTTGGAGGAGGTGTAGGAATTGGAGCCAGCGGTTTTGGTTCAACATTCAATAGAGAATTGGGTTCTGATTTTGGAATTGACAGTTTTATTGGACATTACAACGGTTATACAGGAGGAATTGCTTTTATTGGGGGGTCTTATTCTTGGTCAAATATTGAGAACACAGACGATGAATTATGGCGGAATCATAATTCTCCTTCAACTTGGACATCATCCTCATTTGGACTAACCGCAGGGGGTAAAGCAGAATTAAGATGGTTTGCTGGAGAAAGCTTTGGAGCAGAGAAGGTTGAGTTTTAAAAAATTTATAATGAAAATTAGTTTTTACTTAGTTACGCTTACGGTTCTTTTAGCTCTCTACACTTCTTGTTTATCCGAAAATAGCAGTGTTAATTGGACAATTAATGAGATTCAATCGCAATATAGCGGAGTAATAATTGATAAATACTCAAAGCGAGATAATGATATGTACACACATCTTAAAGTTAAGAATTCTTTAAATAATGAAGTGGTTTCATTTATTCCTCAGCCAGATATTATGAAAAATGCTGAAATTGGGGATAGTATTTTCAAGCCTAAGGATGAGAATGTACTGTACTTAATTAAAACCAATAGGGAGAAGAAAAGTTTTTTTTTCATACGTATAGCAAAATGGAAGAGAAAACACAAAAACTTTCCAGAAGCTTGGAAAAATAAATGGTTATCTTCCAGCCTATACGATACGATAAACTAAAACTCATGGCTTCAACATTTTCTGCATACTTTATAGTTTTATTCACTTCGTTTTCGATTAGTTGTTTTGGACAAGAAAGAAAAAGCACCTTAATTATTTTTGAGCAAAAAAATGTCAATGAAGTAATAAGGCTTGAAAAGGAAATAGATAATCAATATGAAATAATATCTCAGAATGTAATACTTTCTGAACAAATATTTCCACTCTTGAAAGATTATAATATAGGAAAGCCCTTATTGATAAAAAGAACAGCTGAATTTCTCCCGATATACATTAATTATTTTTATTCGATGAACGATTCATTAGTCAGATTTATTAATTACGATTGGGAAAGAGGTAAATATGATAATTTTAGAGATAAGCAAAAAATCTGGGGAGAAGAAAAAGGGAAGTTAGAGGGATATAATCTAAAATATGAAGCACTGAAATTAATTTTAAAAGAGGCTTTGGGTGATCCAAATATTCAAGATCAAAAGCCTAGAATTAGTAAATCACAATTTGGGAATAAAGATTTTTATATTAGAGAAACCAATTGGGAAACTGATGAGTTTGTGGCTAATCTAAATCTAACTTTTGCGTCTAAAACATACAGAATTCGCTATAATATTTATTGGAAGTAAGATTTTGGTTCTTATTGTATTTCGATGAATACTTAACTCCCGGCGCCCTGGCTCCCTCTATCAGATTAAGTAAAATAATAATAGGGAAATAAGTAATTGGAATCCTTAACGAAGTATTAAAAACACAGGCCTTCAAGAAGATACCATTATCCATACCAACACATTCGAAATTTCGAATAAGGCTAAAAGTTAAATAAGGCGCAATACCTGAGAGGAACTTCTTAGAAATGAGTTCTTTTTCAACATCGAGAGCATGACATATTTTGATACATGAATGATAGCATTTTTATTTCATTAGGCACAGATTTGAATGTGAGTAAAGGGTAAGTTATATACAACCGTTGGTTCGCAGACCATGGTGGTTGTATGCCCAAGAAGGGGCTTATTTTTTTCTAACTGTTTATAAATAAGTAAGTTGCGGTTCGATAATAGTCCAATAGGAGGAGCTGAAATGAAAGCCACTTACAGAGATGTAGGTGGCTTTTTTAGTTGACAAATGTGCATTCTCGGCTTTTTTGAAATACCCTATAATGGCTTTATATAACCTTAATCCTGGAAAAACGGTGC
>Ga0209344_10005309_pt1 | contig 11179 bp, 7 predicted proteins | sample Cruoilmetagenom6_FD_187293 | JGI IMG/M metagenome (GOLD analysis project Ga0209344, IMG submission 187293) | Oil polluted marine microbial communities from Coal Oil Point, Santa Barbara, California, USA - Santa Barbara Oil Seep Sample 6 (SPAdes)... | ecosystem: Environmental > Aquatic > Marine >...
TTTCAAGTTCTTTCGAGAAGAGGATGTCGAGGCGGCCTATCACGAAGCCATCCATCAACTCGTCATGCAGGACGGACTCACCGAGATCGGCAACCGCCGCATGTTCAGCGAGGAACTCGCACGCGAGTTTTCCCGAGCCGAACGTCACGAGCGGCCGCTCTCGGTGATGGTCTTCGATATCGACCGGTTCAAAGAGGTCAACGACACCCTGGGGCACCTCTGCGGAGATTTCGTGCTCAAAAGGCTGACTCGAGTGTGTCGTCAGGAGCTGCGTTCCGAACAGGTCTTTGCCCGGATGGGCGGTGATGAGTTCGCCGTCCTCTGCCCTGAGACACAGCTCGACGGGGTGAGGGTGTTGGCGGAGCGGCTTCGGGTGGCGATCTCGGACTATCGCTTTGAAACCGACATGGTCAAAGACAGCTTTCAGGTCACCTGTTCGTTCGGTTGTGCGGAAATGGACCCCTCCATGGAGTCCGATGACGATCTCATGGATGCCGCCGACAAGGTCCTGTACGAAGCCAAGAATCAGGGCCGCAATCGGGTTGGGATGACGTAGAACGGCAGTCGGCCGGTCAGATCATCTTGCCCGCCATCCAGCATCCAGCATCGCGTGACTGACGTAGAATCGCATCCAGCAGTGCAGGATGAAGGAGGCGCCATGCGTGCATACGAGATCCAGGGGAGTTTCGGACTCGAGAATCTGAAGCAGGTCGAACGTCCCGATCCGGAACCGGGATTCGGTCAAGTCGTGCTGCGGATGAAGGCCGCCTCGTTGAACTTCCGAGATCTGCTCATGGTGCGTGGTCACTACAACCCTCGCCAACCGTTGCCGCTGATCCCTTGTTCGGATGGGGTTGGTGAGGTCGTCGCAGTGGGTGCCGGGGTGTCGAGAGTCACAGTGGGTGACCGGGTGGCGACGATCTTCTCGCAGACCTGGCATGCCGGACCGCCGACGGCGGCAAGGCTCCAGGGCACCGTTGGCGGACCTCTTGACGGAACCCTGTGTGAGCTGATGGTGCTCGATGCCGAAGGCGTGGTGCGGGTTCCCGACCACCTGTCCGATGTCGAGGCGGCCGCCCTGCCGTGTGCTGCGGTGACGGCCTGGAGTTCTCTGGTCGAACAGGGATCGGTGGGCGCCGGTGACGTGGTGCTCGTTCAGGGAACCGGCGGGGTATCGATTTTTGCGCTGCAGATTGCCCGGATTCTGGGAGCACGGGTCATCATCACTTCGAGTTCCGAAGCCAAGCTCGAACGAGCTCGAGCCATGGGGGCCTGGCAGACCATCAACTACGTGGACGACCCGGCTTGGGGGAAGACCGCCCGTGGATTCACCGATGGTGTGGGGGTGGACCACGTGGTCGAGGTCGGTGGAGCGGGGACGCTCGAACAGTCTCTCAAGGCTGTTCGGATCGGTGGGACGGTATCGGTGATCGGGGTGTTGTCGGGGGTTGCAGCTGAAATCAACATCATCCCGATCCTGATGCAGCATCTCCGGCTTCAAGGAATCCTCGTCGGATCGCGGGACGGGTTCGAGAGGATGAACCGTGCCTTCGGGACCCACCGAATCAAACCGGTGATCGATCGGATCTTCCCCTTTTCCGAAACACCGGACGCCTTTGCACACATGGCCTCGGGTCAGCACTTCGGCAAGATCTGCATCGACATCAGTTCTTAATTCTCAGTTTTTAGTTTTTAGTTTCATCGCAGCCGTGCCTGGGTGCTTGCGATGATCATTAAAAACTAAAAATTAAAAACTAAAAATTAAGAACTGCTCCGAAGGAGCCTCTCGAGCTTGTGTGAGAGCTGCTCCATGGTGAAGGGCTTCTGAAGGAAGTCGTCGCAACCCCGCTCGAGGAGGCTTGCGGCATCACCCTCGAGGCTGTAGCCGCTTGACAATAAAACTCGCGCTTCGGGGTCGATGGCCTTGATGGAGTCGAAGACCTCGCCACCCCCCATGTCGGTGAGGATCAGATCGAGGATGACCAGGTCGATCGCGTCTTTGTGTTGGCTGAAGATGTCGATGGCCGCCCCGCCGCTGCCGGCGCAGATCGGGGTGTAGTTGAGGAGGGTGAGCATGGAAGTGCAAGCGTCGAGAACGGCCTCGTCGTCTTCGACGATCAGGATCGTTCCTTCTCCCTGGACCGGTGCGCCGCGTTCGGACACCAGAGTCTCAGGCATGACGGCCGAAGTGGGGAAAGAAAAGCTGAACGTCGAACCGACGCCGAGGGCGGACTGAACATCGATCCGACCTCCGTGGGCGCGGACGATTCCGTAGGTCGATGCGAGACCCAGACCCGTCCCACCGGTCATTCCCTTGGTGGTGAAGAACGGCTCGAAGATGTGGTCGAGGGTGTCTTCGTCCATCCCGCAGCCTGCGTCCCTGACCGACAACACCGCGTACGTTCCCTCTTTGCCTCCGGGTTCGGAATCGATGAGTTGGCTGTGGTCGGCCAGCTGAGAGTGGAGGTAGATGTCCCCGCCCCGCGGCATGGCATCGGCGGCGTTGATGAACAGGTTGAGCAGCGCCTGCTCGATCTGGGCCGGGTCGACCTCGATTGGGAGGGTCCGGTCGATGAGATCCGTGTGGACGCGATACTCCTTGCGGGTCAGGCTGAATGTCTCGGCGGTCTCGAGTACGAGGGTGTTCAGATCGATGGTGCGGACATCGACCCGGCCCGAGCGGGCATAGCCGAGTAACTGCGCCGTGAGTTTCGATCCTCCCTCGACGAGGGCCTCGATGGTTTCGAGCCTCGCTGCGTGTGGGCTGTCGGTGGACAGTTCGCGAACCAGGAGGGAGACGTTGCCCTGGATCCCCATCAGGAGGTTGTTGAAGTTGTGTGCGATGCCGCCGGCGAGGGTGCCGATGGCCTCCATTCGCTGGGAGCGTTGGAGTTGGACCTTGAGATCAGCTTTTTCATGCTCCGTGCGCACTCGATCGGTCACGTCGCGAACAATTCCACGAAAGCCCAAGGGCTGGCCATCGACATCGGTGATCAGTGAGATGGATGTCTCGATCTGGATCGTGGTGCCGTTGCGGGTGCCGATCTCCCAAGCGATGGAATGGGCCGGCTCACCGGTTTCATAGACCTTGGTGAATACGCCAACCGCGTTGTCGCGCAGATCGGAGGCGAGGAGCGATATGGCGTCGAGATCCTCGATCTCGGAGCGGGGATAGTCGAAGATCCTCAGCAGAGCGTCGTTGCAGAACATGACCTGGCCTCTGAGGTTGATCTCGTAATAGCCGTCGACGATGGACTCGAGGATCGTCCGGTAGCGCTCCTCGCTCTCTCGGAGGGCCTGCTCGGACCTTCGTCGCGCCTGGAAGAGTTCGTTGACATCGGCTTTGATGAGTTCCAGAGCGTGGACAACGGGCGCCAGCGAATCGTCAGGTAAGGGGGTGGACTCGGTCGGGAGTGGGTCCTCGCTCTCCCAATCGATGTTGGCAATGAGCCGTAGGAGTTCATCGATATCCGGTGAAGAACGATCGGTTGTCACATTCGTTTTGGCGCCCAAGACGTTTCGGAGGTGGCGGATGGGTCCCGTTCCGCCGGACTCGGGCTCACGCCGTGCCATTTCCAGCGCGGTTCCGCGATCCCGCGCAATTCGGATTCGATAGGGAAGGAAGGGTCTGGAAATATTGATCGCGGGTCGGAGAGCGCGAGAAACCCCGTAGCAGACGTAGAGTGAGATCGGATGGGTGAGCTGCCGGTTGCGCAGGGTGGCCACGTACAGTCGTCGACCCGCTGAGGCGATCCCCCTGATCTGGCTGAGATCGGCGACGTAGACCAACGGACCCTTCGAGCGGTCGGTGGACGTAACCGCGAGGTTCTCGAAGTCGAGGGCCCGCTCCACTTCTCTGATCCCGAGGTAGCCGGTGGGGGTTGCGTGGACGATATGGCCGTCGATGATCTCGTACTGGAGGGCCATCGCGTCGTCTTCGTACGTTCCGCTCAGGGCGTCCGGATCCATCGTCGAGAGAGTAGTTTTGGATGGTGAAGGCAGATCGTCAACGCCGGCGTCGTGGAGGAATTCGAGGGCGAGGCGGATGGCGCTGGAGTGATCGGTGGTGATTTCGACCGGTATTTCGAGACCCAGAAAGCGTTTACCGAGCTTGATCGAGAGTCTGAAAAGGGGCGGCGCATTGTGGATGATGATCGCGGCGAGACCGTCCCGCCCCTTGAGGTCTTCAGCAAAGCCCCGTCGTGCCTCGCGGGAGGCGCCGTAGAGGTCGGTGTAGTCGGCGATGTGGACATGCGGTGCACCGGGGGTGATCGCTGTGGCAATTGCCTCGCGGTGGAGGAGGTTGAGGGCGGCGACGCCGCGCCCGGTAGCGTATCCCCTTGGTTTGCTCTTGAGGATGTGGCCGCCGACAACCTCGATCGTGATCCAGTGGTTGTCATCCAAACGAACCTCGGTCCATTCCGGCCGCCGGACAACCGGCAGACCGGTGATCGGGCAGACAGATTGCGTTCCGGAAATCTCGGTGGTGTCGATCTTTTTGGGCACCTCTCGCCTCGTTGTCCCGTCGACCGGCGACGAACTCCAGTATACGTTGGGGTGGGTTGATCGGCATCAAGGTGCCAAAATGAAACCGGGTGCACCCTAGATGAGGTCAAACCAGAGGAGGTTTCCATGAATGACACCACCGCGCAACCGGGCGCCATGCCGCCATCAGAAGTTCTCCAGTTGAAAAGCACCGTCGACGTGGCGCCCGGCGCCGTTGTGAGCCGTACCCTGATGCGCACGGCGGGAGGGAATGTCACGGTTTTCGCGTTCGACGCCGGGCAGGCGCTGGCCGAACACAGCGCCCCCTTCGACGCCTTGGTCACCAGCCTCGATGGCGAGTTGGTGGTGATCATCGCGGGTGAGGAGCACCCCCTCGAGGTCGGTGATTCCATCCTCATGCCGGCAAATGTACCTCACGCCGTCAGGGCGCCCGGGTCGGCGAAGTGGATGCTGGTGATGCTCAAGGGAGAGTCGTAGGCTGTAAGTCGTAAGTCGTAAGTCGTAAGTCGTAAGTCGTAAGTCGTAAGTCGTGAGTCGTGAGTCGTGAGTCGTAAGTCGTGAGTCGGCATTGCGGTTCCGGAAACACACGCGGACTTTGGATCGGAACCCGTTGGGCCTGACTGGGTAGTTTCTCAAAGATGCAGCGCGCCACTCGCTCGACGCGCTCACGTTTCACGACTCACGAAAACTAGAAATGATCTCCGATGGCGAAATAGAACCGGTTGCGGTCCTCGCTCCTTCCATAACCCAGGAACAGTGGTCCCAACGGTGTGTCGGCACCGACAAAGAGGCTCCATGAGGTCAGCAGGCTCGATCCCGTGATGGCGTCCTCTTTGTTGTAGACATTTCCAGCCTCGAGACTCGCTCCGCCAAAGAGCCTGACACTGAAACCGGCCGCGTGGACGTTGGTAATGCGGTAGTAATAGAGCAGACGACCAAAGGCGAGTTTCTCACCGAGGAGTTCGCCATCGCCGAGACCGGAGAGTCGTCCCAGCCCGCCGAGATTGAAGAGATCGAGGTAGTTTGAGGTGGAATGGGCGTTCTCGCCATACTCCAGATACGGGGTGATGGTGTTCTTTCCGAAGCTGAACGAGTGTCCCACCCGCAGGGCCGCGCGCTCGAACGGCTCCTCGGCTCCCAATGCGTCGAGCGAGGAGGTGTAGAGGACCTCTGCCTCGGTGCCGGTCGTCGGGAAAGCGACGGTGTCGACTGTGTCGACCCGGAATCCGACGGCGACCCCTCCACGGCGTTCATCATCGGAGGGGAAGGACGGGTCGCCGATACGGGGGGTGGCTTCGTAGTCGGCGGTAAAAGCCCCTACGCGGACTTCTCCCCATCGGCCGAGGATTCGTCCGGCCGAGAGCTGAGCGCCGGTGCGCTTGAGCTCGTACTCGACCACCGGTTGGCCTTCAGACCAGAGATCTATCACCTCGTGGCGAAAACCGACCGATGGCGCCACGAACCATCGCATCTTTTTGTCCAGGGGTTGGAAGAATTCGGATTTCAGGAGTCCGCTGGTTCCGATCTGGAGGATGTTCTCCCACTCCCCACCGCGGCGGTTGACCGCGAGCAACTGGTGTCTGGCCGAGACCGTGTAGCCGATGTTGCCGCTGAAGTCGTCGGAGAACCCGAGGCCGAACTGGACCGATCCACGACCTGACGGGCGTGGCGGCGTGGAGAGCACCAACTCGCGGTCGTCCTCCTTACCCTCTATGCGGAAATCGATGATGCCGAAATAGCGCAGACTGTGGAGCTGCATGAGCTCCTCGAGGAGGGAGGCGGGTTCATAGGTCGCCGGTGGATCCAAGGAAAGGGCTCGACGAACGATGGCGTCGCTGATGGGGGCCGTGTTGTCGATCCTGACCCGTTCGATGATGATCGGTTCGCGCGGTCGCTGTCGCTGGCGTGTGATGTACTCGTCCCACCGCTCTTCATCCTCGGTGGCAAATCGGGCGAGTTGATCCGTCATCGCCCGGGCGGCCGACTCACCGAGTTCCACAGCCTCGAGGGCGCGGTCGAAGGCGACGAAGCTGATGTCGCCGAGATCGGGCTGGACCAGGATGTCGTTTTCGTCGAGCAGGGCCACATCGCGATCACGGTTGCCCACCGTCAGGAGGCTGTTGAGCTGATTGAAGACCGAGAAAAAACTCTCGAGTTCGTCTTCATCGGCGATGAGTGGGCTCGAGATGTCCACCGCGATCACGGACGTGGCGGCGAGTTGTTTGGCGATACCCACTGGGAGATTGGCCACCGAGCCACCGTCGACCAGCTTGTGGCCGTCGAGTTCGACTGGAGAAAACGCGCCAGGGATCGACATCGACGCCCGCATGGCTGTGCCAAGGGTCGCGTTGTCGATGATGACCGGCTGGCCGGTGACGATGTCCGCCGCTACGGCCCGAAACGGGATGTTGAGCTCATCGAGATGTGCGGCCGAAGCCGACTCGATCTGCAAGGCATCCATCAAGAGTTCGAGCCTCTGACCCCCGAGGATTCCGGCCGGGAGGTAGGGCTTCAAACCCTTGAAATGGAGCCGGGCTTCAATCAGGATCGGGCGGTCGTCCTGCTTGCGGCGGTAGGACTTTTCGTTTCGCGGCACATCGTCCGAGAAAACCGCGTCCCAGTCCAATGATGCCATCAGTTCCTCGATCTCGTCGGGTGACCAACCCGCGGAGTAGAGCCCGCCGACGATGGAGCCCATGCTCGTGCCGACGATGAGATCGGGTGCGATGTGGAGTTCTTCGAGGACTCTGAGGACCCCGACGTGGGCCGCACCGCGAGCGCCACCGCCCGACAGGACCAGAACGAGCTTTTCTTCCGGCGGCGAGACTGTGTCGGATTCCTCGGCCCAGAGCGTTGTCGATGCCGCGAGGCTGATGATCACCATTGCGAATGCAATCCACGAACGTGCTTGAGTCATTGCGCCGCCCTTCTTAGGTCGTTTGGGCATTATCGCTCAGTCAGGGCGGGTATCGTCTCGACAGGCCGACCCGATTCACTATGCACGGGAAAGCAAACGCCCGCCGATCATCCACCGGCGGGCGTTTTATCTTTCTCAGTGGGCTCGATCAGAATTCGCCCTCGGGCTCATAGTATTCCTTGGGGTGTTTGCAGCAGGGGCACTTTCCAGGGGGCTCGGTGCCCTCGTGGATGTAACCGCAGACCGCGCACTTCCAGCGGATGGGCTTGTCACGTTTGAAGACCGTGCCGTTTGAGACCATCTCGAGCAACTTCTTGTATCGATCGCGATGCTCTGCCTCGACTCTGGCGATCATCCGGAAGAGGAGGGCCGCTTCCTTGTTGCCTTCGGCCTGTGCGGCCTCGGCGAATTCGGGGTACATCGTGGTCGTTTCGTAGTGCTCGCCGTCGATGGCTTCCTGGAGGTTGGCGGCAGTGTCACCGAGCTTGCCGGCCATGACGAACTCATCCTTGGCGTGGCGCATCTCGTTGATGGCGGTCTCCTCGAAGATCTTGGCGATGTAGTGATAGCCCTCCTTGCGCGCCACTTTGGCGAAGTAGGTGTACATGTTGCGCGCCTGGCTCTCGCCGGCGAACGCCGCCATGAGGTTTTCCATAGTCTTTGACATCGTTTCCTCCTTTTTCATTCGCCCGCGTGGGCGATGGGTGTGTATGTAGCGATCTCGGAGCTTGTTGTCCGAAGGTCTTCGGTGGACATTTGATGGATATCGTCATGGCCGGTTAGTCGGGCGATGTCCATGAGTTCGTGCGTGGTTGCGTTGAGAAAATTCTCCAGCCGCCGGGCCGAGAGCTCGATCTTGAGCCGCGAGCGGAGTTCGGGATCCTGGGTGGTGATCCCGACCGGGCACTTGCCGGTGTGGCAGATCCGGTATTGCTGACAGCCCGCGGCCATGAGAGCGGCGGAAGCGATGGCAACGGCGTCGGCGCCCATGGCCAACGCCTTGGCCATGTCCGCCGAGTTGCGGAGTCCCCCGGTCACCACCAGTGAGACGCCTTCTGCGCCGGCGGCATCGAGGGCGCGCCGAGCCCGGGCGAGGGCGTAGATGGTCGGGATGGCGGTGGAGTCCTTGACCACCTTGGGGGCGGCGCCGGTGGCGCCGGCGCGGCCGTCGATGGTGACGAAGTCAGGGCCTGCAGAGAGCGCGACCGCGAGATCGGCCTCGATGTGGCCGGCGGCGAGCTTGATCCCGATGGGTTTGCCGCCGGACTCTGTGCGGAGCCAGTCCGCCTTGGCTTTGAGCTCGTCGGCCGAGGTGATGTCGGGGAAGTGGGCCGGAGAGATGATGTCTTCTCCGGGTGGGAAGCCACGCACGAGTGCGATCTCATCGGTGACCTTGGATCCCGGGAGGTGGCCCCCAAGACCGGGTTTTGCCGACTGACCGATCTTGATCTCGATGGCGTCGGCGGCACGGAGGTTCTCATCGGTGACCGAGTAGCGGTTGGGGACGTACTCGAAAATGTATCGGTGCGATGCGGCCAGGCTCTCCGGAATGATGCCGCCTTCACCGGAGCACATGGCAGTGCCGGCAGCGGCGCTGCCTTGGGCGAGGGCGATCTTGATCTCCTTCGACAGGGCGCCGTAGGACATGTGGCTGACATAGACCGGGGTGTCGATGACCATCGGAACGTCGGCGTTTGGGCCGATCACCGTACGGGTTGACACTGCTTCGGTCTCGTTGAGTGGGAGAGTGGCGAGTTGCGCGCCGCAGATGAGGATCTCGTCCCAGGACAGGACGGGCTTGGCGGTTCGCATGGGTTCGAGGACCGAGTGCCCGGTGATGGCCATCTCCTGGATTGCCGCGAGATCACCCTCGAGTGGGTGGGTGTCGCGGCGCCACTGATTGAGATAGCTCTCGAGGTCATCCGGACCCTCTCCCTCTCCTTCTCCCTTTCCCTCTCCCTTGTTTGCATGGGCAGCCTCCTGTTCCGGCTCGCCCCCCTCCTCCTCGAAAAACGACGTGTCGGCGGTGCAGACCGGGCAGACCCAGTCGTCCGGGAGATCGTCCCAGGGAACACCCTCGGCGGCCTCGTCATAGGTGTAGGCGCAGACGGAGCAGACGTATTTCATCTCAGGTCCTCCCATTGGCGCGACAGCGCGCGCACCGGCCGCGGTACTCGATCCGGCAATCGGTGGTCTCGAACCCGGTCGCAGCGAAGACCTCTTCGGTACCGACCGGCAGCTCGCGGTCGAGATCGATGATGCCGCCGCATGTGGTGCAGAGGAGGTTGATGTGCGGCCGGGTGTTGGAGACATAGCGATTGTCGGAGCCGTCGAAGTCCAGCGAACGGACCAATCCGTTGTCGACCAGGGTTGAAAGGGTGTTGTAGACGGTTGCCAGGCTGAGTCCGGGTTCGCGCTCGACCAGCGAATCGTAGATCCGACGAGCCGACGGGTGGTCGATCCGACCCGCCAGGTGGTTGATGATGGCCGATCGTTGGCGGGTGATCCGGCACCCGGCGTGTTGAAGGGTCCGGAGCATCTCATCGGCGGTTGGGAGGGTGGACATTAGGGCTTATTTGTAATGGCTCTAAATTCATTTGTCAACTGCAATTGAGATTGCCTTTCATTTCCAGGAAGTTGGTTGAGTGACTGCCTAAGTGAAACTGATGTCAACACCGGCCTTCTGGTCCGTCTGCTGCGGGCCGGCGCCCCCGCCGCTGACCCCGAAGGGATCGAAGTCCGTTCCTGTGGAGGCGCGATGGGAGGGGATGCCTGGCTCCAACCTTGTTCGCGGCGAACAAGGTTGGAGCCAGGCACCCTTCCGCGCGGAATTGAGGTGGAACCGACCGGAATGGGGTACTGTTCGCTGCCACCGCCACCCCAGCATGTCACCTTGAGCGAGTGAGTCCGCGAACGAGTCGAAAGGTCCCCCGATCGGAGATTGCGCGTTCGTCGTTGCGTTTGGCGCACCCACCCGGTGGGATCTCATTCGCTCTTTCCCCGAAAGTCCCACCGAAACCGGAACGATTGAGCTTCCTACTGGAGATCTTTCGACTCCGCGGCCGCGGAGGCCGCTCCGCTCAAGATGACATGGGATTTGCGATATCGATCCCCGTCGCCCGAGTATCATGGGCATTGCACCCGAAGGAGGCGCCGTGGGCGAGAACGATCGGAAGACCGGAGAAGACGGGCTCCTGCGTCGAATCTGGCGATCCGTCTTCCGAGGTCCCATCGTCCCGGCCACGGATCGTGATCGGCGATGGATCGTCTTCAACACCCTGTTGCTCCACTTCCGCCCTACCCAACTCCCCGTGAAGACGCTTCGTTTCACCCACACCTTCGGTCTGGGTGGAATGTCCCTGGTCCTCATCCTCCTGCTCTTCGCCACCGGGATTCTGATGATGTTCGTGTACGAGCCATCACCCGATGCCGCCTATGAATCCATCACCAATCTACAGGACGATGTCCTCTTCGGGCGGTTGGTGCGGAACACCCACCACTGGAGCGCCAACTTCCTTGTCGGTGTGGCGCTTCTCCATCTGCTCCGGGTCTTCTTAACGGGGGGGTATCACCCGCCTCGACAGTTCAACTGGGTCGTCGGGTTGGCTCTGCTTCTCTTCGTCCTGGTTGCGAACTTCACCGGGTATCTCCTGCCCTGGGATCAGTTGTCCTACTGGGCCATCACCATCTCCACCGCCATGTTGATCTATGTGCCCTGGATCGGTGAGTGGCTGCAACAGCTTGCCCGGGGCGGGT
>Ga0209344_10005311_pt1 | contig 11177 bp, 5 predicted proteins | sample Cruoilmetagenom6_FD_187293 | JGI IMG/M metagenome (GOLD analysis project Ga0209344, IMG submission 187293) | Oil polluted marine microbial communities from Coal Oil Point, Santa Barbara, California, USA - Santa Barbara Oil Seep Sample 6 (SPAdes)... | ecosystem: Environmental > Aquatic > Marine >...
CTGATGGAACTCCAGTAGTTTTAACAGAATGTAATGAAATCTGGAATTGTATAAGTGGCTACAATAACACCGTACCCGGTGAAAAGCACTAGTTCATCCTGATAAATATTTCAGACTTAAACTGTTTTATTGGCACCGCCAAAGGGTATAATACCCCGAGGCTTGCCTCGAAAATTAAAGTTTGTTTCCTACGAATGCCTCGCGGGTTTGCCCCGAGGTAGTTTATAAGTTTGCCACACTTAACGCTGAATTAGATCCTAAGAATTGTTGGTGCCACTCTTCTGCATCTATCTGGATGTACCTACTCAAAAACCATAGATGCTATTTTCTCCAAACCCCTATTGATTTTCTACAACTAACTTTATAAGTAAATGTTCTGCTTTACAGATATACACCTAGATTAGCCAAGGAAAGCCGGGCCCAACAAGAAAAGGATAGTGGAAATAAGCAGTAAGCTAAATCATTAATAACCAGGTCAATATAAAAAAAATCACTAAATTAGACGTAAATATTCCCCAAATCATGCCTACTGGGCGTTATTTTATTTTGCGAAATAAACCAAATTTTATAGTAACAACGTAACGTTGTAGCTCTTATGTAAGTTGGTTCTCAAGATCACTACTTATTTCGCACTATGTCAGCTACGGGGTAATACCCCCATTAGAATAAAAAAGTGTTATAGCAATAACTATATACTATTGTTGCGCCCAATAAAGGTAAAGGACCTTTCCTAAAAAGAGGACTAAAGTTTAAACTTTAGCAATTTGTAATGACAATAAAACAACCAATTCAATATATAAATATGAAAACAATTCAAGCCTTATTTTTTCTATTCGCCACAGTACTGGCTTTTGGACAGACGACAAATAATTGTAATGCAATTTTACAGCACGGGTTGAGGAATGTGAATATTTCGATGAGTAGTGAAGCAAGTATTGCGCGTAAATATGAAAACCATTGCGATAAGGATTATTCACTTCTAACAGATGAGCAAGTTGGCTCTATTGAAGCGGAAGTCTTTGGATATGGTGGCGGTGAAGGTAGTTATAGTAGGAGAGAACGTGAGGAAAGATTAAGAGAATGGTGTAAAACCAATGAACAAGAAGCTAAAGCAAATAAAGAAAGTTTAGTACAATCATCTATCATTTATGGTAGAGCATACGAAGCCTATGAAAAATGCTTGGAACTACAAGCTGATAAAATCCAATTCAATTACCAACCTTCAGAAGATTTTAAAACGATCAATATTAATATGCAGTATACTTCACCTACTATTAGTGATGGGATTTTTTTAACAGGAGTCGAAACAGAAGGATTTACATATGAGATTAAGACTGTAGATAAAGAGGGTATAATTGTAAAAAAATATAGTAGCCTACCGGATACCCCAATTTACATTAACAATCTAGCAACCAATATTCTTTTCAAAAGAGAACCTTCGGTTTTAGTAAAAGAAGGTAATCAAACTTATAACAAAGTTCCAAGAGGTTCAATTACTATCCAAACATCTGGAAAAAGTTTAATGTTATCCTACCCAGAAGAATATAAGCCGACCATCCCTGCACAAAGAGCAATTGAACTGCAATCACAAATCGACAATTTAAATATGCAAATAGAAGAAGTTGGAATTGATGGGGTTGCTTCTGTTATTGCATCACTATTAACTGAGAAAAAATTTAAAGAGTTATATGACCGCAACGGTCAAGAATGGGTTTTAGCAATGGGCCAAACAGTCTCAACCAATAGTAAGTATTACGAATATACGAATACAAATGAATTACCTGATTTAAGAGGTAGATTTTTGAGAGGTAAGAATTACTCAAGGAGTAAATCGTCTGGGAATGTAGATGGCGATTTGGCATTAGCAGATGGACAAGATGATACCTTTAAATCACATAGTCATAGAATTTATGGAAATAAATTCCCTGCTTCTACGAGCAACACAAATGGAATTATATCGGTAGATGTACTCAAATCTTATCTGGAGAATTTTAGTGATCCAGTAGATGCAACATTTACTTTAAATGAGAATAATCAAAATAAGGAATCTACTGAAACAAGACCAAGAAATATAACAGTAAATTTCTTTATTAGAATTAATTAAATATTTACTTGGCACAACTGTGGTGATAAGCAACCAGTCCGCCTACATCTTTCTGGTGGGTTGTTTGCTGCTACTTCTGAAAATACTCCCACGCCCGAAAGCGTGGCAGGCCGGATTTCCCAGGTCGAAATCATAGCCTTAACCATATACCGCTGTGTAAAAAAAAACACAATAACCGAAAAGAATTTAATCAATCTCATTCTCAATATTTAATTTGCAAATTGCTATTTGCTTTTTCACAGCTTTTAATTCTTTCATTTTCTCGTCTATTTGTAACAATTTTTTATTTAAAACATCAATTTTTGCTGTTTTACTTAATTGCTTCTTGTACCAAGCATCGACAACCTCTTTTATTTCGGCTAGAGTAAAACCAACCGCTTTCGCCATTTGAATAAATCTAAGTTTTTCAATGGTTTCTTCATTATAATAGACATAATTGTTAGTGGTTACTTCTTTCTTGGTTTGACCACTAATCAATCCGCTTTTTTCGTAAAACCGAATTGTTCCAATTGGAATTCCTGTTTCTTTGGAAAGTTGATTAATTAATTTCATTATCATAATGTTTTGAAAAATAAAAAAAACAAACTATGAAGTATACTATATACTTGTAGCTTACAAAACTAGTATTTATTTTTGTATCCGTAAACAGATAATTGAGTAATAAATAAAAGAATTTAGAATGAAATATACAGACGAAGAACTTATAAAATTAGTACCAAACTTTGTAAATAACTATGTAGAAGTGAATGGTACAAAGTTACATTACGTCAAAGGCGGTCAAGGTGAGCCATTAATTTTAATTCCAGGATATCCCGAAACTTGGTGGGCTTACCATAAAGTTATGCCCATCCTTGCCGAAAAACAATGTGTTGTTGTTGTAGAAATGCGAGGAATGGGTAGTTCGGATAAACCGGCAGAAGGTTATACAAAAAAGAATATGGCAAAAGATATTTTTGAGCTTACAAAAATATTGGGATATGAAAAAGTGAATATTGGAGGACACGACATTGGTGCCCACGTAGCTTTTAGTTTTGCAACAAATTTTCCATAATCAACTTCTAAACTAATAATGTTAGATACACCACATCCGGACTCAGGAATGTACCAATTACCAATGTTACCTATTTTAGGGGCAAATTATGTTTATCCTTGGTGGTTATCATTTAATCAAGTAAAAGAACTTCCAGAACAATTACTTGAAGGGCGAATGAATATTATTATCGAATGGCTATTTAATAATTTGCTTGTCGAACAAAATAGTATTAGTGATTTTGATAAAGAAGTTTATGAATATGCCTATAACAGCAAAGATGCAATACGTGCTTCAAATGCTTGGTATCAATCTTTTCCTCTAGACATTGAAGACAGTAAAGCATACGAAAAACTAAACATACCCGTACTTGGAATTGGCGGTAGTGGATATGAAATGTTACAAATTGCGTTAATAAATACTACAATGAATTTACAACTGAAAAAAATAGAAGAATGTGGACATTTTGTTCTTGCTGAAAAGCCAAATGAAACGGCAAAGTTTATCTCTGACTTTTTAAAATAATTAACAAACATGGACAAAAATCGAAAATAAACCCCCTTTCATCAATATCGCAATCGTTTATATTTTTAGTCAAATCTAAGGGAGGATGAGACAGATCCGTCCTAGCGGCCGGGCAGGCTTGTGCCATTCACTAATATTACTGGCCCACTAACAATTAAACAGTTCTGCCTTGGCCGGTCAAATACTGATCACTTCCCACAACTTGGCCTATATCAGGCAAAAATCCCGTAAGTCCACATTTTATTCCATTAGTTTTTGGTGCGGCAAGCACAATTCATGTTTTTAGCACTATTATTCTTACAAAAAATTAAGTGTTAACATCGTAATTATCCACGTTCACAACATTTCTGCGTAGGAAAAAGTAGAATGTCCTACTATTGCCCTGTTAAAAATTAAAGCAATATCAACCAAGATTACTTTTTCAATGAAAAAACAATTACCCGCATTTACAGAACAAAGCAATAAGTTAATTTTACTTATTTTCTTCGTGTTTGCCATACTCCACAGTAGTTCGGCTTTATCTCAAAACACCATTACCTTTGACGACCAAGGATTTATAGATAATCAAGAAATTGGCAATCCTTATACTATAAGTAACAATGGTGAGATATTTAGGTTTACAATTTCTGGAGGTGCAACGACCAGTCATAGATATCGAACTGCAGATTCTTGGGGATGCAACAATACTGGTTTTGGAGACCTCACTGCGGGGACTAATTCGGCAACAACTTGGACCATAGAAACTGTCAGTGGCAGCGAGATCGATTTAGGCACAATCAAATTCAACAACCTTTTTAATTGCTTTAGTTTTACTTATAGTCTATTAATTGAAGGATTTAAAAATAATGTGTCAACAGGTACCCAAAATTTTTCAGTAACAGATATGAATTCGATTTTTGCCTCCAGCGCAAATTTTGACGATGTTGATAAAATAATAATTACTGGAACAGATATTGCGAATCTCGGTATGGATGATATCGAATGGCAGGGAGCAGCTAGTAGTAGCACCCCTCCAACACTAACCACCACAGCCGCCTCGGGCGTTACCGCTACTACAGCAACCTTAGGTGGAAACATAACCGACAACGGCGGAGCTGCCGTAAACGAGCGTGGTATTGTTTACAACACTACTGGCACGCCCACAATCTCTGATACCAAAGTACAAATCGGTAATGGAACAGGAACGTTTTCTAACCAAATTACTGGTCTAACGGCTGCAACTGAATATTTTGTACGGGCTTATGCTAGTAATAGCGAGGGGACGGCTTATGGTAACGAAACATCCTTTACAACATCTTCACCAGCTGTGGCCTTAAGTACAAATCCTACTTTGGATTTTGAAGCTCCAAATGCAACCAATTTAGGCCCAGAGGTTACCGATGGAGAAGCCAATACTCCTAATATCTCGGAGGTGGATATTCAAATTTTTGAAGCTAATTCTTCAGGAGTGGCAACTGGAAACGATTTAGCTTATTATGATAATCCCCTAAATGGAGGTGTTGTTGACAATGCAGGAAACGGATCTCCCATAATTGTGATAGAGGAACAAAATGGAAATGAGTTTGATTTTAGAGGTATTGAACTCACTGAATACTTAGGAGGAGGATATGTTATCAAAATTGAAGGTAAAAGAAATGGGGTAAGTACAGGTTCAATTACCACAAGTGTTGGTGGGGATTTTATTGAATTGTTGGACACCAACGACCTCACCAGGTCTATTTTCCAAAATGTCGATCGTATAGAAATTACCGATAATGCGGGGAGTGATATTTATATTTTTGTAGATAAAATCACCTTGGGCACCCCTGTAAACAATGTCGTCCCTACGTTAACCACTACCGCCGCATTAAGTACCACAGATACCTCAGCAACCCTGGGCGGCAATGTAACAGCCGATGGAGGGGCAACGGTGTCCGCCCGAGGCTTTGTTTATTCCAGTTCAGATAACACTCCAACCCTGGGTGAGGGTGGGGTAACGAATGTTCTTGATGGCAGTGGCACAGGTGTTTTTAACGAAAGCATTTCAGGATTAAGTGCATCCACCACCTATTACTATCAGGCCTATGCTACCAATAGTGAAGGGACCTCTTATGGTGGAGTGGAGAGTTTTGCAACGAGTGCTCCCAATACACCTCCATCAGTTAGCGTAAACAACGGATTGACCCTCAATGAAGGGACGACCGAGCTCATAGACTCTGGAAAATTGAACGCCACCGATGCTGAAACAGGCAGTGGTTCCGATATTACTTTTACCATTACTTCGGCAGTTTCATACGGTATTTTGTTTATAGATTCCAATCCCAGCAACGTATTTGAGGCCGGTGATGTAGAATTGGTAGTCAATGCCACTTTTACTTTGGATGACATCAATAATGACAGGATCAGATATACGAATAATGTTGCTGATCAGAACGCGGATAGCTTTGAATTCAAGGTAAGCGATCCCAATGGTGGTGAATTGACCAACCAGACCTTTACAATCACCATCAATCTACTTGAAGTACCGACCCTGACCACCTCAGCCGCCTCAGGCGTTACCAATACCACAGCAACCCTTGGTGGAGAGGTCACCGATAATGGAGGCGCAACCGTCACCGAACGCGGCATCGTGTACAACACCACGGGAACCCCCAATGTAGATGACGACACTAAAGTACAGATCGGTTCCGGGGATGGTAGCTTTTCGGATGAAATCACCGGGCTTAGCGCAGGTACCGAATATTTTGTCCGAGCCTATGCCATCAATAGCGAAGGTACGAGTTATGGTGGAGTCGAAAGTTTTACGACATCAAACCCTCAATTAGAAAATTTTTCCTGGTCGGCAGATAACTTAAGGGCAGGAGCTACAGGTGTCACTTATACATTTGAATATACTACTGTTACGGACTTAGGAGGGAGTGATGCTATTTTATATGCTTTAAATACTGCAAATGGCTGGAATACTAATAGTGTAACTGTGGGAGACATTACCGTTTTGGTAAATGGAAATTCGAGAACTGTTGCAGGAATAATTTCTGTCGGCGGCAGCGGAGCATTTATTACTCTAGACAATCCAATAGTGGCTAGTGGATCTGAGATTGTAGTAACCATAGCAAATGTGACTAACAACGGAAATCCAGGAACCTATAATTGGAATTGGATTCATACAGCTACTGGTGGGGGTAATGAAATAGACCCCGCAGTAAGCCCTGATCCTATTGTTTTGTCTACTAATACTGCCCCGACCGTTACCACTTCTGCCGCCTCAGGCGTTACCAATACCACAGCAACCCTTGGCGGAGAGGTCACCGATAATGGAGGCGCAACCGTCACCGAACGAGGCATTGTCTATAATACCACTGGTACCCCCAATGTAGATGACGATACCAAAGTACAAATTGGTGATGGTGATGGAAGCTTTTCGGATGAAATTACAGGGCTTACCGCAGGTACCGAATATTTTGTCCGTGCCTATGCTATCAATAGCGAAGGTACGGCTTATGGTAGTGAAGAGAGTTTTGCCACTTCATTAAATCCGAGCTTAACATTATCCTCCAGCGCAACGGACAATACCATTAGTTCAGGTGCTTCCGTTACGTTTACCGCAACACCGTCCGGAACCGCTGCCACAAATTATTTGTGGAAGAAAAATGGAATTGTGGTTCCCGGTGAGACCAATGCTACCTATACTACCACAGATTTGGTAAATGGTGATGTTATCGAGGTGCAATTGTCCGCTGATTCGGGAACTATCGTCAATTCAAATTTGGTTTTAAATTTAGATGCCGGAGATCAATCCAGTTATAACGGATCCGGAACAGCATGGACAGACATTAGCTCCAGTAACAATGACGCCACCTTGCCTTCCAACTTGGCTACTTCCTTTTCCACTATTGTAGGGGCCGGTAGTTTTAATTTTCAGGGAAACAGCAGTACAACCATTCAAAGCAGTGCAGTGAACAATTGGGACATTACGTCTACCAATGCGCTATCGGTGGAAACTTGGGTAAAACGCATAAACGGCGGTCATCAATTTTGGTTCTCGACACCCAACCTGCATTATCGTTTGGGTGTGGATCCCTCTGGAAATTTATTTTGGGATATGGGGCAATATGCAGACAGAAATTCGGGAATATTGGTTTCTGAAGGAGTCTGGCACCACATTGTTTATACAGGAGGGGTAGAAACAGGAAACATCACCACTAGGGTTTATGTAGATGGAGTAGAGGTAGCAGACCAAAACGAAGGTATAGCTACGCTTTCTTCCATCACAAATTATTTGATCGGAGATGGACAAACACCGGGGCAGCATCCCTTGAATGGGAACATGGGATTGATAAGGGTTTATAATAAAACCTTATCGGCATTGGAGGTTGCCCAAAACTTTAACGCAGAGGTAGATCGGTTTACCACGGATGTATTAAGTTCAAATTCAATAACGATGACGGTAAATGTTCCTCCAACCGTTACCACTACAACAGCTTCCAACATTACATTCATTACGGCAATCCTAGGCGGGGAGGTAACCGACAACGGAGGGCAAACGGTTACTGAACGCGGTATCGTTTATAACACTACAGGCACACCCAATGTGGATGATGATCCCAAAATAATAATTGGTAATGGGGACGGTAGCTTCTCCAATGAAATAACAGGACTTGATTCCGGAACCGAATACTTTGTCCGGGCCTATGCCATCAATGTTGGAGGGACGGGCTACGGAAATGAAGTTTCTTTTACGACTACGGCCAACGACACTCCCGTAGGATCAGTGGTGGCGGACCAGTCCGAATGTATCAACGGGTCGGTCACAGAACTTGCCTTAACGATTACGGATACCTTTCCGGGGGACAATACCTTTATGGTTACCGGGGCTTCTTCAAATACAGCTGTAGTCGCCAATGCGGACATTGTCATTACCGGAAACGGCAATACCCGTACGTTTACCATAACACCGGTATTTGGTGCGGCGGGAACAAGTACCATTACGGTTACTATTGAGGATAGTTTAGGTGAAATAGGTACACAGACCTTTGACGTGACCTTTAACGACCTTATTCCTCCCACATTGACCGCCGTTCAAAACATAGAGGAAGAGCTGGACGCCAATTGCAATTTTGTTGTCCCGGACTATACAGGTTTAACTGCGGTTGCGGACAATTGTGGCACAACAACGATTACCCAATCGCCAATTGCGGGTACCGTAATTAGCGGACACGGCACATTGCAGACCATTACGTTAACTGCCGACGATGGCAACGGAAATACCAATAGCACCACTTTCGATGTTACATTAGTAGATGTAACAGCTCCAACCATGGTTGTAAAGGATATTGAAATGCCATTGAATGAAACAGGTTCGGCCATCATAACAGCGGAAGCGTTTATAATTGATAGTGATGACAGTTGCAGTGCCGTGAGCATAAGTATTGACCGTACGGACTTTGACTGTGCCGATTTGGGGGATTACCCCATTACCATAATGGCAACGGATTCCAATGGAAATACTACAACAGAAACAGCGATCCTTACTTTGACCGGAGAGGATACGGATGGGGATTCAATAGCTGATTCTTGTGATAACGATAAGGACAACGACGGTACTCCGGATGCGGAAGATGCCTTCCCTTTGGATGCCACTGAAGATACCGACACGGATGGCGATGGTATTGGCAATAATTCTGATACCGATGATGACAACGACGGGGATTCGGATGTAGATGAGTTGGCAAACAATACAGATCCGTTGGACGATAGCAGCTTTTTTGTTCCAGGGGAAGAAGAGACACCGGTGACACCAACCTTGGTACCTGCCCAGGCCTTTACACCCAATGGGGACGGAATCAATGATTTCTGGATAATACCGGGAATAGAAAACTATCCCAATGCCTTGGTCAAGGTGTACAACCGATGGGGACACGAGGTTTTCGCCACCAAGGGATATAATAACGATTGGAGCGCCGCCTATAGGTCCAACAGTGACAGATTGCCTTCTGGATCCTACATGTACGTCATTGATCTGTCCAATGGCTCGGCACCTATTCAGGGATGGTTGTTCATCAATTACTAAGCCCCATCGTTTAACAAAAAAATCAATACAAAAATGAAATTTAAAATAGTATATCTTGTCCTAACAGCATTAATGGTTTCGGGTATTTCATACGCCCAACAGGATCCCAATTTCACCTTTTACAGGTACAATATGAACCTTGTGAACCCAGCTTATGCAGGGGCCAACGATGGGACCGATATCGGGGTCGGCATTAGGAGCCAATGGGCCGGTATAGAAGGAAGCCCGGAGACACAGACCGTTTTCTTCGGAACACCCGTAGGGAGAAACCTGGGCCTTGGGGTTTCCATCATTAATGACAGGACCTTCATTGAGAACCAAACTTCCATGGCCCTGGATTTCTCCTACCACTTGCAGCTTGGCGGAGATACCCACCTCTTTCTTGGGGTAAAGGCAGGCTTAAACTCCTATAAGGCGAACACGGCCGGACTGGTTACCTATGGTATACAATCCGATCCGAGCCTAATGGGAATAGACGGTGGGTTTACGCCCAACATAGGTGCTGGGGCCTACCTAAAAGGAAAGTCCTTCTTCGCCTCCTTGTCGGTTCCAAGGATCCTTAGTCCGGATCGCTTGGACGATGCCAACGGGATAGCCAAACAGGGAGAGGATAAAATACACCTATATGCAGCGGTAGGTTACGATATGCCCCTGAACGCCAATATTATTTTCAGGCCTTCCCTAATGGCGAGATTTGTGGAGGCATCCCCTATATCGGTCGATTTTACGGCCGCATTCGCGATGGGGGACCGCTTTGAACTGGGAGCAGCATACCGTTTGGACGAAGGATTTGGCGGGTTCTTTATCTTTAAGGCAAGCAAAGGGCTGCACTTGGGATATGCCTATGAGGCCGCTCCGCATAATACGATTGCAAGCATGAACAATGGAACCCATGAGGTAATGCTCAATGTGAAACTATAATACATAGTATTAATCTACTAACAGAGATTTTTTGTGAGAACTCGTCTTGGATGTGACAATTTAAGACGAGTTCGATATTTCTCCAAGCATGAAGGAACCAAATAGGAATATCTGTTGGCCGAACCAAAACCTTATTTCCTTGATTAAAGGGACTGCAAAATCGGAAAAGTTATAATCATTACAATCCAAACATCTAAAAAAATCCCGAAACCGACCGATGGTGTGGGCCTGCCGCACTTGCATAGGGTTAAAAGTACCTTGCAACGGAACTATTTTAGTGCGCCAAAAAGGGGTGGATCTAGCCGTTTTCCCCTATTTTCATATACGGCCTATATACGGCTCATCTATGGTTTATCTACGGTTTATCTCCAGACAAGACATTTCGTTGAATTTTTTTCCATAGCCCGGGCATTAAAAAAATAATTCGCAAAAGCATCTATAAATAAAACTTGAACAGTTTCTAATATGCGATTTAAGTCATAAACCATTTAATTAATAACTAGGCCAACAAAAGAATTACTACATTAGACCTATAACAGGAATATAAG
>Ga0209344_10005312_pt1 | contig 11177 bp, 5 predicted proteins | sample Cruoilmetagenom6_FD_187293 | JGI IMG/M metagenome (GOLD analysis project Ga0209344, IMG submission 187293) | Oil polluted marine microbial communities from Coal Oil Point, Santa Barbara, California, USA - Santa Barbara Oil Seep Sample 6 (SPAdes)... | ecosystem: Environmental > Aquatic > Marine >...
CGAGGTGACGGTCATGTCGCGAAACGGATGTGTCCAGACGAAATCCAGCGCCGCATTCAGAATCGCTGCCCGCGTGCGTTCGGATTTCCCGATCCTGGGCGCCGGCTGCGGTTGCACGTGCAGGGGAGACAGTGATTTATCAAGAACTGACATTATGTCAGAATTTACTGACGCTTTGTCATTTTGTCAAGTGGTGTCGCGTTTCTCACTGCGCCGGCGTGGTGCTCTCAAGCTCGAGATGGGACTCCTGCGCCACTCCGCGGGCGGTGATTCTCCACGTCGCTCCGAATGCTGGAATCGGTGCCAGGCGAAATTTCATGAACATTGCCAACGTGTGTAGCATTGGGCGCGATGTACCTGGACGAATCGAGTTTGGCGTAAGCTCATTGCCGGGAATTCACGGCGAATAGCCCACGGCACCGCCGGACCAGGGAGGCATTTCTTGCCGAATAACAATTCAGTCACCAAGGAAGACCGCATCTGGAAGGCGTCGAGAACCGCGACACTTGCCCTTATCGCGATTGTGCTCCTCGTGTCGCTGGTGATCCTCAGACCTGCGGCGCCGGATTCGATCACGCTTCTGACCGGTCCCGAGGGGAGCACCTATCACGAGTTTGGGAAACGTTTTGCCACCACCCTCGAGGATTTGGGTCTCGAGGTCGAGGTCAAGGTCACCGCCGGCGGTTTCGAAAATGTGGAACTGCTGGCAGCGGGTGCCGACGACACGGTGGCGTTCGCCCCCTCGAATATCGAGCTGGTATTCGACGACTCGGTGGACACGAGAGACCTGGTGAGCCTGGGCAGCATCGCCTACGAGCCACTATGGCTCTTCTATCGGGCGGATCTTTCTGTGCGGAGGATCCCCGATCTTGCCGGTCTCAGGGTGGCCACCGGACCTAAGGGCACGGTTGTCGACCACATCGCGAGGTCTCTTTTTGAACTCAACGGTGTCACCGACCAGGTGGGGATTCAGCCCGCGGAGGGACAATCACCCGAAACCGTGGCAACGAGCCTCATCGCTGGGGAGATCGACGCCGCCTTCGCCATTGGTTGGCCCGCCTCCCCTGTCATCACTGATCTGTTGAGTGACAACGATCTCGAGGTCCTTTCATTCGAGCGCGCCGATGCCTACCAGGCCCTCGACCCCGGAATCACCCAACTCGTGGCGCCACAGGGGGTCTTCGATCTCGCCGACAACTCTCCGCCCGAGGATCTGACTCTCCTTGCAGCCACCACGAATCTCGTCACCCTCGAGGGCTTCTATCCCGGAGCCGTCCCCCTGCTGCTCCGGGCCGCAACTGATGTCGGTGACCGGGGGAGAATCGCCGCCGGGGGCGAGAATTTTCCAAGTCCCGCGAATGTCTCACTCCCACTCAAACGCGCAGCGGGCCGCTACTACGATCAGGGCGAAAAAGGGCTCTCCAAGGTCCTCCCCTACAAGGTAACCCGGTGGGTCAATCACCTCGGTTTCGTGGTGCTGCCGCTGCTGGCCCTGGCGATGGTCCTTGTCAAGATTGTCCCGGTGGTCCTCAAGGTCTCGATCTCGATTAGGCTCGCGGGCTATTTCAAACGCCTGGAGAAGGTGGAGAAGGCCCACGCCGCAGGCCAAGAACCGGCGTCACTCCTCGCGGAGTTGGACGCACTCGATCGAGCCAGCGCGACAACCTTCGTACCGCGCTCGAACCTCCCCGCCTATATCGATTTCAGGCAGTTTCTCCACGACATGCGGGACCGGGTCTCGCAGGGTCCGACCCTCGAGAAGCCCGTTCACCGAACAGAGGATCTTCCCGTCGCCTGATCATCACGGCCGACGGCGGAAACACCACCGTCAAGAGCCACGGTCACCACCTGAAAGTCCAGCGCAGCTTGGCCACCAGCTGATCGTTGATCGATTGGAGTGAGAGCCGGTCGTCACCTGCGATGGGGCGTCGCCAGCCGTGGGTCCAGACGACAAAGAAATCATTGCCCGGTCTGATGGTCCAACGAAAGCGGGTGTTGGCGCCGAGATCGCGGGACTCGGAGTCGTACTGGATGTAGCTCGACAGGATCACATCCGGGTTGAAGGCGTACACCGCCTTGAGCTGCCAGAGGTCGAGGGTGAAGTCACCCTCGGGGAGGTGTCCGGTGTCGTGCTCGGCGTTGAGCTCGAGCTGAAGGTGGCCCGACGGCGTCGTGTAGGTGACGAAAGCCTCGGTCTGCGTCAGCGAGCCGGTGAAGAAGTCTCCGAACCAGACCGTGGCCCCCACCCGCCACGGACGGTGTCGGGAGGACTGGGCCTCGACGCGGAAACGCGTGTACTCATATTCACCGGGGGGAATCACGACGCCATCGGCGATCTCGAAACCCTCGTCAAGACGTTCGAACTGCGGCACGATGTTGGCCTCGATGTGCTCGCCGGACTGGGTCCTTGCGTTGAACGGTGCGGTGAAGATCCGCCACGACTCGGCCCGTCCGTCCGCATCTTCGATGTAGAGTGGGAAGAGCTCGAAGAAGAACTGGCGCACCCAGCCGAAGAACCCGCCCTTCGGCCGCGGCATGTACATCACGCCGGCCTGATACCAGCGGGTGCCGGGGCGGGGGAGAAAGCCCAGCGCGGGATCGAGCCCGGCGCCGAAATCCTTGACGATGAGCCACGCATCCCAAAGATCATTCGGGTAATCGATCTTGAAGCCCCAGCCGGACCGCCGGCCCTCGGGGACGTCGCCGCGACTGGTCGCCGCCCAACCGCCGGCCGAGAAGTTCTTGTCCTTGTTGCGGCCGAAGGTGGAGGTGCGCCACAGGATGTCGACGCCGCCCAACGAGTTGTCGCGCTCACCCTTGGGATCGCCGTCGGTGGCGATGATGCCCAACGTCAGTCGTTCGTCCACGTCATAGGTGACCCGGCCGGAGAAGAGGTTGGTCCGTTGAGTCAGCTCTGTTTGGTCCGCCGCCACGGCGAGCGCCGCGACTCTCCACCGACCCGCGCGACCGAGCAGCTTCGCCCCACCGAGGAGGGGGACCTTCTCGCCGTCGAAAAGCCCCATCCTTCGGGAGAAGAAGGGGATGAAATCACGATTGATACCGGACCCGAACTCGAAGATGTCCGAACCTTCGAGGAAAAACGCTCGTTTTTCGGGAAAGAAGAGGGGAAAACGGGTGAGGTTGACCTGGCGGTCGTCGATCTCGGTCTCGGCAAAATCCGGGTTGACGGTGAGGTAACCGGTCAGGTCACCGGTGAAGTTCCAGGTCAGATCACCCCCGGCTTCGCCGTCGATGGTGTGCTCATCACCTTCGTAGTCCTTCTCGGAGCGTACGAGGCCATAGGGAGCGAGCGAGAGACCGAGGCCCTGGCGCAGCGCGCCGACGCCGGTGAGTTGCCCGGCCCGCTGAAGGTCGATGAAGGTCGCGTCGAGGGTGATTCCGCTCCAGCGCAGCGTGGTCAGCTTCCGGGGAACATAGCGCTGGACGTTGAACCCCCACTGATCCTGGCCCCACTTGAAGCGAAGGGTCTGCGTCGGGATACGGATCTCCGCGGTCCAACCCCCGGGTGTGCGCCGGGTTGCGGCGTCCCAGATCCCGTCCCAGTCGGTGGACATGCTCTCCGCCCCGGAGACAAGCCCGTCGAGTCGCGCTGCGGCCGCATTGATCCGAAAAATGTATCCACGACGCCCGTCGGCGATGGGGTCGAAGACCACCTCTACCGTGTCGTCGCCGCTCATGTTGCCATCCCGTTGCATCGTGTGGATGGCGATTCGAGTGGGGTCCGGATCGCGACAGACAAAGCCGATGAAGATTGCCGTTTCGTCCACCAGTACCCGCACCTCGGTGGTGAACTCGGTGGGCTCCCCCGGGTGAGGGTCCTGCTGAGTGAGATCCTGGATTGTGCCCGCCTGTTGCCACGCGGGTTCGTCCAGCGACCCGTCCAGTTGGATTTCCTGGTCAGTGGATCCGGCCATCAATGTGGGCGCGACCGCAGTCACAGGGGTCGCCGTCGCGAGGACGACCGTGGCGGTGATCATCAGCACTCGGGCGAGCCCCCGAGCCCGCCCAAAAGCCTGATTCAGTGCTTTTCGGGTCCGTTCTCTCATCTAAACGCTCAGGCCTCCGGTGGTGACGCCTGCTCGCGATGTGCCGAGCTCGTACTCATCTCGATATCTTGGAAATTCACTTCGACGAATTGGAGATCGTTTTGGATCCGCAACACGACCCACGACAGCCTCTCACTGATCGATACTACTCCAATCACCAGTGTGTGGGGGGGGGCTATCTCACGGGAGTCAGGGAGCCGAAGAATGGACCATGAGCGACTTAGCTGGGGCGGAAAGAACCTGGTTGATGTCGGAGAAACCCGAGAACGCTATATTGCCGCCCTGCAAGCGGCCGATGAACACGATATCGGGCCTCTGCTCGAATTCGTGCGTTCGTGATGCCAGCGGCGGCGTACTGATTCAGCCGGCAAATCGCGAAGTCGAGACCCCACGACCTCAAGACCCAGCGACCTCAGGACCGCAATGGCCTCCGTCCCTCCCAGAGGCGAGTATCATGATTCGGTCCGCAACCGCGGTTTCAAAGGAGATGGACATGACCACTGGCCGGCGCCTTCTCATCATTCTTGCGGTCTTGCTCTCGGTTTCGACCGTCACCGCCGACGACACGATCACGGATAAGGATCCACTTCGGGGACTCGAGTACCGGCTCATCGGACCCGCCGCAGGCGGACGGGTGTCGCGAGTCGCGGGCGTGGTCGGAGAACCTTTGACCGCCTACGCTGCGACCGCGGCGGGTGGAGTCTGGAAGACCGAGAACGGCGGCACCAAGTGGTCGTCCATCTTCGACGATCAACCGATCTCATCCATCGGATCCATTGCCGTTGCGCCGTCCGACCCCAACGTCGTCTGGGTGGGGTCGGGCGAGGCCAACATCCGCGGCAACGTGGCCGAGGGCAATGGAATCTACCGTTCCACCGACGCCGGCGAGACGTGGACACACGTTTGGAAGGCCGAAGGTCAAATCGGCACCATGGCTGTTCATCCCAGCAACCCGGATGTAGTCTTCGCGGCGGTCCTTGGCAGCCCCTTCGGACCCGGCCCCGACCGCGGTGTCTTCCGGACAACCGACGGTGGTGCAACCTGGCAGAACGTACTCTTCAAGGACGCGGACACGGGTGCCTCCGATGTCTGTTTCCATCCCACGAACCCGCGCGTCCTTTTCGCCGGATTGTGGCAGACTCGGAGAACGCCGTGGGGAATGACCTCCGGCGGCCCGGGGAGCGGTCTGTATGTTTCGCGCGACAGCGGCGACACCTGGGAGCAACTGGAAGGCAACGGTCTTCCCGATGGGATCTGGGGGCGGGTCGGCATCCGCGTTTCGCCCAGCGCGCCCCATCGGATCTACGCCCTCATCGAGGCCGACGAGGGCGGTCTCTTCCGCTCCGACGACGGCGGCAAAAACTGGAAACTCATCAGCTCGTCGCAGGGTCTGCGGCAGCGCGCCTGGTACTACACGACGCTCACCATCGACCCGGTCAACCCCGATGTCGTCTGGTTCCCCCAGGTGGCCATGCTCAAGACTATCGACGGTGGCGACACCGTCCGGGCCGTCAAGGGTGGTGGCTGGGACTACCACGATGTCTGGATCGACCCCACAGATACGAGCCGGGTGATCGCCGCCAGCGATGCTGGCGTCTCGTTGTCCATGGACGGCGGCGCAACCTGGTTCTGGCCCGCCCTCCCCATTTCCCAGTTCTACCACCTGTCGGTGGACACCAATACGCCCTACCGTGTGCTCGGCAGCCTCCAGGATTACGGCACCGTTTCGGGGCCGAGCAACAGTCTCCACCGCGGCGGAATCTTCATTTCCGATTGGCACTCGGTGGGTGGCGGCGAGGCCGGTCACGTGGTCGCGGATCCCACAGACCCCGAGACTGTCTGGGCCGGGGAGTACCTCGGCTACATTTCGCGATTCGATGGCCGCACCGGGCAAGCGCCCCACGTCGGGATCTATCCCGACAACGGCTCGGGCCACGGGGCTGAGGATCTCAAATATCGCTTCCAATGGACCGCCCCCATCGTCGTCTCACCCCACGATCCCAAGACTGTCTACCACGCTGCCAACATCCTTTTCCGGACCGAGGACAGCGGTCAGAGTTGGGAGGCCATCAGTCCCGATCTGACTCGCGACGATGAGTCAAAGCAGGGTTGGGCCGGGGGACCGATCACCGGAGACAACACCGGAGTCGAGTTCTACAACACCATTTTCGCGGTTGCCGAATCGCCCTTAGAGCCCGGAATCATTTGGGCGGGCAGCGATGACGGCCTGATCCACATCACACGGGACAACGGCGAGAATTGGAGCAATGTCACGCCACCCGGCGCCCCAGAGTGGGGCACCGTCAGAGTCATCGAGGCCTCCCGCTGGGACGCTGGTACCGCGTATGCGGTCGTCGACGCTCACCGGATGGACGACGAGACGCCATATCTCTTCAGAACCACTGACTTCGGCGTCACCTGGTCGAGCCTCACTGCGGGTCTCGACCCCGAGGTCTACCTCCACGTCATCCGCGAAGACACCAGAGACCTCGGTCTGCTCTATCTGGGCACCGAGCGCGGGGTCATGCTCTCGCGCGACGACGGCGCCTCGTGGCAGTCGCTTCGCCTCACCATGCCCATCGTCGCGGTGGTCGACCTCGCCGTCACCGAGAACGATCTGGTGGTTGGAACCCTCGGGCGCTCGGCCTGGATCCTCGATGATCTGACCCCGGTTCGAGAGATGACTGCGGAGATCGCAGCGGAATCCCATCACCTCTTCTCTCCTCGTCCGGCCGTGCGTTGGCACTGGGCAGGCGAACCCTACGGGCGCGCCTCCGGCAAAGCAAAGAACCCACCGAAGGGAGCGCTCTTCAGCTTCCATCTCGTGGAGAAGCCCGAGGGAGAGGTGGTCCTCGAGATCCTCGATGCCGCCGGCGAGATCGTTCGGAGGCTCAGCAGCGTCGCCAAACCTCCCTACACGCCCGAGGACCACCCCGATCGCAGACCCGATGCCAAGGACAAGGCGGATTTCGAGGTCAAACCCGGTCTCAACCGGGCCTCGTGGGACCTTGGATTTCAGGAGGTGACGTGGCCTGCGGGCGCCCGCTTCGACACCGGAGCGCCACGTCCGGGTCCGATAGCGGCGCCTGGTGAGTACACGGTGCGGTTGACAGTCGACGGAAGCTCATCGACCCAGCCACTTCGAGTCAAGATCGACCCGCGGTCGTCGGCTTCGGTCACCGATATCGAGGCGCAGGTTGCCTTCGCCCTCGGCATTCGCGACCGGCTCACACGGATCACCGCCATGGTGGAGACCATCCGCGGACTCCGGGAGCAACTCGAGGACCGCAATCTTCGCCTTGCCGATGATCCCCAAGCCATCGAACTGGTGACAGGCGGAGAGGCGCTCATCGCCGGTCTCAACGCTGTGGAGGAGGCCATCCACAACCCCCACGCACAGGTCGATTACGACATTCTCGGCGGTCGCCACGGCGGTGCGAAGCTCTGGTCTCGTCTGAGCTGGCTCCTCAGCAGTTCTGGACAGCACGACGGGCCCCCAACCCAGGGAATGACCGAGGTCGCGGAAGGAATCGAGACCGAACTCGCTGCGCAAGAGTCGATCCTTGAGGCCCTGCTGGCCGAGGATCTGGAACAGCTCAATGCGCTCGCAGAGAGGAAGGGCGTTCCGTACGTCGTGACGCCGTAAGCAGCCCTCGGCGCGCGGACAACGCTCTCCTGCTATCATCGGCCGGCTCGGCGTGGGAGGGATCTTGAACGACACCATCGACTACGCCGAGGTCGGCCTGAGGGTCGGCCTCGAGGTCCACCAACAGCTGCTCACCGAAAAGAAGATGTTCTGTCACTGCCCGGCGGGGCTTTACACCACCGAGCACGATGGATCGATACTGCGCCACATGCGGCCGACCCTGTCGGAGCTCGGCGAGTACGACGGTACGGCCCTGATGGAGTTCAAAACAAAGAAGAACATCATCTATCTGCTCCACCGGTCCAACACCTGCACCTACGAGATGGATGACACGCCGCCGTTCCTGGTCAATCAGCAGTCGTTGGATGTGGCCATCGAGCAGTGTCTGATGCTCGGCTGCGACATCGTCGACGAGGTCCACATCGCGCGCAAGCAGTACCTCGACGGGTCGATCCCAACGGGCTTCCAACGCACCGCCATCGTTGGGGTCGAGGGCAAGCTGCCGTTTCGGGGCCGCGAGATCTCGATCACACAGGTCAGCGTCGAGGAGGACTCGTGCCGCGAGGTCTCGGACCGCGGCCATCTCATCGTCTGGCGCACCGACCGCCTCGGGATGCCGCTCATCGAGACCGTCACCGGTCCCGATCTGAGAACTCCCGAAGAGGTCGAAGAGGCCATTCTTCTCGTCGGTCGGGTCTGCCGTTCCACCGGCCATGTCCGGGTCGGGATGGGCGCGAGCCGTCAGGATGTCAATGTTTCGGTGAGCGGCGGCCGCCGGGTGGAGATCAAGGGCGTCCCCAAAGCCGGGTGGGCGCCACGGCTGGTGCACGGCGAGGCCGTCAGGCAGGTCAACCTGCTCGAGCTTCGAGGCGAGCTGCACCAACGTGGATTCACCACCGCCGAAGACACTCGAGTCGAGCATCGCGACGTGACCGAGCTGGTGGCCGGATCGCAAGCCAAGGTCCTCAACCGCGCTTCCTGGGAGCTCTTCCTCGCCGGCGACGACCGCCGTCCCGGTTTTGAGTGCGGCACCGGAGCCTTCTGCGTCCGCGCGGTCAAACTCGAGGGACTCGCCGGCACCCTTGCGTGGCCGACCCAACCCGGCAAGACCTTCGCCGATGAACTCAGAGGCCGCGTGCGGGTCATTGCCGGTCTCGACCAGCAACCCATCCTCCTCCACTCGGAGGATTGGCCGGAAGCTGCGGTGCCCGAACTCGATCGTCTGCGCGCCGAGCTCGGCTGTGCGGAGACCGACGGCCTGGTGGTGGTCTGGGGCGCCGAACAGGACACTCTCACCGCGGCCGAAGAGATCCGCCTGCGCTATGTCGACGCTACCGATGGCATCCCTAACGAGACCCGCCAACCTTTCGAGGACGGAGCCACCGATTTCGAACGGATTCTGCCCGGCCCGGACCGCATGTACCCCGACACCGACAGTCCTCCTCAACGGGTCACCCGCGAACGGGTCGAACGGCTCAAGGCTCCGCTTCCGGAGCCCCCCTGGGTGCGGGAAGAACGCTATGCCGGAGCGGTTGTCCCTCAACCGGTCATCCACTACCTCATTCGGAGAGGCGGAGCACAGCTCGTGGATGCGGTGGTGAAGGACGCCTCGGCCGATCTGAAGCGCGCATGCTTCTTCTTCGGTGAACGGATCAAAGGACTGCGGCGCGCCAGTGTCGCGGTGGACGCCATCGACACCTTCGGCTGGATCGATCTCTTCGCCCTCGCGGAGCGCGACCCGGTCCTCTGGGAGGCCGCAGACGAGCTCGTGAGGTGGATGGCGGAGAATCCCGCGAACGGCGTCGAGGTCTATATAACGAACTCCGGGCTCGGAAAGCGACCGAACAACTGGAGGAATCGGATCGCCGCGTGGGTCGCCGAATCGACGCTCGACCACCCCGATGGGAGCGACGGTCAGAGGGTCCGATTCCTGCTCGGGACCGCCATGGATGAGCTCCGCGGCCGAGTTCCTGCAATCGATGTCGAGGATGCGATCCGCACCGAGATGGGAGCGAAGAATGACTGACACGGTTGATCCCCTCAAGGGCTATCGCGGCCGCGCCCGAGCGAAGTTGGAAGATCTCGGGATGCGGGTGTGGTCCGACGTCCGACTGGTCAACACCGCCGGCAGCGTTTTCGAGGGCGTCGTCCTGCCCCGCTCGGGGAACTTCGACGACCTCCACATCGTGCTCAAGCTCAAGACCGGTTACAACGTTGGTGTCCACATCGACCGGGTCGAGACCATGGAAGAGTTGGGTTACAAGGAAGCCCACTACAAGATCCCCGAACAGGAGTTCCCGGTGAGTCCGGATCTGCCCGGTGTCACGCTTCTCGGAACCGGCGGCACCATCGCGTCGCGGCTCGACTACCGTACCGGAGCGGTGATCCCGGCATTCACCCCCGGCGAGCTCTATGGCGCGGTCCCCGAGCTCGCCGACATCTGCAATCTCACAACAAAGAAGATCTTCGGTGTCTTCTCCGAGAACATGAGTTGGCCCCAGTATCGAGAGCTCGCCGAGAACATCGGGCGTGAGGTCGAGGCCGGCGCCGACGGCATCGTCATCGGCCACGGCACCGACACCATGGGCCACACCGCCGCGGTGCTCAGCTTCATGGTCCAGGACTCACCGGTGCCCATCGTCATCGTCGGCAGCCAGCGCTCATCCGACCGCCCGTCCTCCGACGCCGCCTTGAACCTCATCCACGCGGTCCGGACAGCCGCCTACGGCGAGATCGCCGAGGTCCAGATCTGCATGTTCGGCCCGACCTCTGACCGCTACGGTCTGCTCCACCGGGGAACCCGCTGCCGCAAGATGCACTCGTCCTATCGCAGCACCTTCCGCACCATCGGCGACATTCCCCTGAGCATCGTCAGCCGAGACTCCTTCACGCCCCTGTCCGACGACTTCCGCCGACGTGACCCGTCGCGAAGCATCAAGATCGACACCGCCCACGACGACCGGGTCACCATCCTCTACTACTACCCCGGGATGAAACCCGATCTGGTGGATGCGCTGGTCGAAAAGGGCTACAAGGGCATCGTCATCGCCGGCACCGGTCTCGGCCACGTCAACAGCCCGATCTACCCCGCCCTCGAACGTGCGGTCGCCGCCGGGGTGCACGTTGTCATGACGGTCCAGACGCTGTGGGGATTCGCTCAGATGTATGTCTACGAGACCGGCCGCGATCTCATGGACATCGGTGTGGTGCCGCTGGACAACATGCTCCCGGAGACCGCACTCATGAAACTCGGCTGGGTCCTCGGTCACACCGACGACCACGACCGTGTGATGGAGATGATGCGGAAAGTCGTCTCCCACGAAATGACCGAGCGCGAGCCCCATAACGGGTATCTGATCCTTCAGGGCGGATTGCCCGAAACCGAGGAGTTCGTGAAGTCGCACTGGAAGTAGCTAGATACTAGATACTAGATGCTAGATGCTAGATGCTAGAATACGACGAGA
>Ga0209344_10005313_pt1 | contig 11177 bp, 8 predicted proteins | sample Cruoilmetagenom6_FD_187293 | JGI IMG/M metagenome (GOLD analysis project Ga0209344, IMG submission 187293) | Oil polluted marine microbial communities from Coal Oil Point, Santa Barbara, California, USA - Santa Barbara Oil Seep Sample 6 (SPAdes)... | ecosystem: Environmental > Aquatic > Marine >...
TATAAGTAAATCTTTCAACAATTCTCTTTTTTAGCGAATGCAAAATTACGGTGTTCTTAAAAAAAATTATGCCATTTATTTCATAAATGTTCACAATTACCTATTTTTAAGGATAAACGACCAATTGTAGAATGACACCCCCCTTAATATTGGTGTTATTCTCGAATTATACGCCCTTATCTAATTCTCACATCGTTATAATTTGGTATTTTTAGTAGCTTATAACAACTAATTTCAACGCAAATCAAAAAATGAATCAAGAAAATTCTAGAAGATCGTTCATAAAACGAGCTTCACTTACCTCTGCTGCCCTCAGCACAACACCTTTTCTATTATCAGCTTCTAAAAACGAACCTCAACTATTGCAAAGAACGTATTTAGCTAAGGAGTTTGGTATAAATAATCAAATAAATATTGCGGTAATTGGTACAGGTATTCAAGGTATTCATGATACTCAAACTGCTTTGCAGGTAAACGGTGTAAAAATTATAGCTGCATGTGATTTGTACACCGGTAGGCTTGATCGCGCCAAAGAATTATGGGGTCAAGATCTTTTTGTAACACGAGATTATCGTGAAATTCTAAATAAAAAAAATATTGATGCAGTATTGATCGCTACCCCAGATCATTGGCACCAGACCATTACCGTAGCCGCATTAAAAGCGGGAAAACACGTATACTGCGAAAAACCAATGGTTCAGAATTTTAATGAAGGGCAAGAAATAATTAAAGCTCAAAAAAAATCTGGGAAAATTTGCCAAATTGGTAGTCAAGGTATGGCATCGCTTGGTAATGAAAAAGCAAAGGAATTATATGAAGACGGGGCTATTGGTGATATTGTAATGCTAGATATGTATAATGACAGGTATTCATCTGAAGGAGCATGGCAATATCCAATTCCTACAGATGCGAGCAACAAAACTGTTGACTTTGATACATTTTTAGGCAACGCACCAAAAGTACACTACAATAACAACCGATTCTTTAGATGGAGAAATTATCAAGATTATGGAACCGGTGTTGCAGGTGATCTCTTTGTACATGCTTTCTCTACTTTAAATTATGTCATAAATTCAGAAGGTCCAAATAGAGCTTTGGCTACAGGGGGACTCCGTTATTGGAAAGATGGAAGAGATGTACCAGATGTGTCCATTACATTATACGATTACCCTAAGACGGAAACACATGCGCCTTTTAATGCCTCCTTTCGTATCAATTTCATTGCCGGAAGTGGCGGCGGCGGCGGATTCAAATTAATCGGCACCGAAGGCGAAATGGAAATAGGTCAGAATTCTGTTACCATAAATCGTTCTAAATTGGAAATGAAACCCAGTGGATATTCCATGATTTCATTTACGGAAGATATGCAGGCTCAAATAAGAAAAGAATACGCTTCCAAAAATTTAGATACTAGAACAAGTAGTTTGGCAACGGGGTCGACAACATGGAAAGCACCAAGAAATTACAAAGGAGCTCATTACGACCACTTTTACAACTTTTTTACCAGTATTAGAAACAACGGAAAAGTAATTCAAGACCCAAAATTTGGTCTCAGAGCAGCAGGTGCAGCCCTTTTGGCAAATGAAAGCTATTCAAGAAAACAGCCTGTAAATTGGAACCCAACCGAAATGAAGTTATTGTAATTAATTTTCTTCCTCTATTTCTACGAATTGAATGTGTCGTTCTAAATTTTCTTCAATTGAAATAAAAGACTCTATACCACGTATCGCTGAAATACTTAGAATTTCATCTTGATACACTTGTTTGTAGTGAAAACTATCTCTTGCATGCATTTTGATGAATACATCATATTTTCCTGTTACGTGGTGTATTTTAACCACTTCTTCAATGTCATTCAACCGCTTCATTACTTTTTTGAACAGACTTATTTCACTCAAGAAAATTCCTAAAAAAATAGTCATCTTCCAACCCATCTTGGCATAGTCTAGATTTAAAGTAGCTCCGGTAATTAATCCCATTTCTCTCATTTTACGCATTCGCATATGTACCGTACCAGGAGATACAATTAATTTTTTGGCAACATCGGTATATGGAGTCTGTGCATTTTCTGCCAAAATGTTTAAAATACTAAAATCTACTTGGTCTAATTTATTCCTCATCTATCCTAATCGTTTAAATGATTAGTTCAATGAAATCTAAATTTTCATTAAACTATTATAGGCATTTGATCATTTTAACCAAATTTAATTTATAGTTATGTAATTTTTAGTATTAATATGCTAATAAAAAAGCTAATAATTAAGGTATCATCTATTTTTGTATAATCAAACTGATGATTGTATAAAAAGACACTTTTTCAGTAATATTATCACTTAAGCATATTTATTATAATAATGATTTACAAAATTGCAATATTGATATATTTTTCGATTAAAACTAATTATTATTCAAATTAATGATCTATAATACGTTAAAAAACAGACGTTTATGGGCTGTTGCCATTTTTATATTTCTTTAACAATTTATAATATTGTCTAAGTCATTCAATCACTTAATAATATGATTCTCTGACCCGTAAAGTATCCGGAACTTTTCTTTTACTCATAATGTATTCCCCCTGTAGTTTTCCTGTTTACCACAGGATTGGTTATTAGGCAGATACACCACTGAGCAACAACTAAACTCACATGATTATGAAGAAAATTCTAATACTATCTTTCTTGTTACTATATACAGTATTCGTAACACAAGCACAAGAAACTACAATTACCGGTACAGTATCAGACTCTCAGGGTCCTTTGCCCGGTGTTAACGTAATGGTAAAAGGAACAACTAAAGGTGTTATCACAGATTTTGATGGTCTGTATTCGATATCTGCCGAAAGTAACGCCACTTTAGTATACTCTTTTATAGGGTATGCAAAACTAGAAATGCCCGTTAACGCAAAAAAAAATATAAATGTCACCCTCGAAGAATCTGCTCAACAACTGACAGAAACCATTGTCTTAGGTACTAGAGGTGCTGCAAGAACTAAATTGAACACGCCGGTTCCTGTTGACGTAATCAATATAAAGAAAGATGCCATAAACATGCCCCAACAAGATCTCTCACAAATGCTTGCAGCTTCGGCACCTTCGTTTACCGCCTATACTAGTGGTGGTGGTGATTTATCATCATTCGTTAGTCCGCCTTCTTTAAGAGGTCTGGCACCAAATCAAATGTTAGTATTGGTAAATGGAAAAAGAAGACATACCTCAGCAATTCTGGCGGCATCTCAAACCGGTACTTCCGCTAATGCCGTTGACATGAAATTTATACCATCTATAGGAATAGATAGAATAGAAATTCTACGTGATGGTGCCTCAGCACAGTATGGCTCCGATGCCATTGCTGGTGTAGTTAACGTAGTACTTAAAAGAGGAACTGGTGAATTTACGGGTACACTAACAGGCGGTGCATACCCGAATGCTTCACCAGATTTCAGTGACTCAGATTTAACAGATGCCGAAAAGGCCCTTAATAGATCATCTGGCGATTGGGACGGATACAGTTTTCAGTTTGATGGCAATTACGGAGTAGGATTCGAAAAAGGGGGCTACTTCAATGCCTCGGTACTATTAAGTCAATCTGAAAGAACAATTAGACCAACGGTCTTAGAGATAGATAGAGCGCCACTTTACAGCAATCTATATTTGAATAACGGAACTACAGATGTTAATGGATCTCCAATTATTACCAATCCAGAATTAATCGCAGCACAAAGTAGTGGTGACGCCGCACTTATCGCTTCATTAACTTCTGTTGAAGGCCTAATGTCTGCAAGAGGCATAGAACAAGTAGATGTCTCTTCCTATTCTGGACAACCAGCAAAAACATTAATGGGTTTTAGTTTTAATATGGAAACACCATTAACCGAGGCATCAGACTTTTACGCCTTTGGGGATTTTGGATATCAATATTCTGATGCCTATAGCTGTTTTTACAGAAGAGCCGCACAAGCAGATAGAACTAGTTTTGCGCTCTACCCTAACGGCTTTAGACCACAAATTTATACAGACCAATATAACTTATCATTGGCTACAGGTATAACAGGTAAATTGGGTGATTATGAATTTGATCTAAGTAACACCTTCGGCACCAATTCAGCAAAATACGGCATGTTCAATACTTGGAATGCTAGTATAGGGGAAAGCTCACCAACGGAAATGAACTTAGGTACACACAGTTTCCTACAAAACTCACTGAATTTAGATTTCACAAACTATTATGATAACATTCTTTCTGGACTGAACGTTGCATTTGGGGGTGAATTAAGAGTTGAAAACTATTCTATTGAAGCAGGACAGGAAGAAAGCTGGACGGCGGGCAGCGCTGGTGTTATAACAGCAACGGAAGACAACCAAACATTAATAGGACCAGATGGTTTTCCCTTGGAGGATTTAAACGGCACCCCGATTGTTGACGAAACAGGAGCTGCAGTGATATTGCCATATGCTGGTGTAAGTCAAGAATTAGTAAAGAACTATGCATTAAACTGTCAGTGTTTTAGAGGGTTTGCGCCTGAAAACGAGAGCAACAGCTTTAGATCTGTTATGGCGGCATATGTAGATTTAGAGTTAGACGTAACCGATGATTTCTTGATCTCTGGTGCTCTACGTTTAGAAAACTATTCTGATTTTGGCAACGTAACCACAAGTAAAATTGCAGGTAGATATTCTATCAGCGATAATTTTTCAATAAGAGGCTCTTATAGTAGTGGTTTTAGAGCACCATCATTACAAGAACTGAACTACTCGCACAGTTACACTTTCTTTGTTAACCTTGTTCCTTTTGATGGTACATTATATCAAAATAGTAGTTCTGCAGCTAGTGAAATAGGCATAGGACAATTACAAGAAGAGCGTTCACGTAACTTTAGCTTTGGTTTTACAACCAAAATTGGAAAACTAGACTTCACCTTAGATGCTTATAAAATTGACATATTTGATAGAATATTTGAAACGGGTGAATTCAATGCCGGAACCACCCCTTCATTAGCACCAATCATTGGTAGCGGTCTAGCAAGTTTTAGAATAAATGGTGGCGATATCAGTACAAAAGGTATTGAGGCAGTTGCCAATTACAGCACAAGTCTTGGCGATGGCCAATTAGGCGTAATTCTATCCGGAACATTTAGAGAGAATAAGTTCGAAAATATCAACATTCCCGATTTGAACACAAATTTAACGGACGAAGAATTGGCCGACAATTATGTAAATAGAGGTCTTATTGGTCAGTTCGAAACAGGTACACCTAGTAGCAAGCTTATTGGTACTGTTAATTATTCACTAGGGAAATTCTCTACCATGTTAAGAGGAACCCGTTTTGGTTCTGTACAAACAAGAGATAGTAGAACAAGAACATTACTAGATGGCACAACAGGTTACGCTGATCAATACTTCACCCCTGAGTTTACTGTTGATTTAGGGGTTACTTATAAAGTATCTGATAAAATCAGTTTAACTGTTGGTGGCAACAACGTGTTCAATGAATACCCAGAAATTATTAGATATGAACTTAGAACATTCAACTTGTATTCTAACTACCAACAAGGAGCATCAGGCTCTTATTATTTCGGTAGAGTAACGTTCACTTTATAAAACACGGTTAACCTAAAGAAAAAATAATCATGAAAACATATATCAAACATATAGTAATCTTAATAACTACATTTAGTCTTTTTTCTTGTGAGCAAGAACGATTAGACCCTGTTTTAACTACAGCCGATGGTGGTGGTTTACTAACCACCTATACAGCGTATACTATAGACGCAACTGACCCACTTGGCTCAAATGTATATGGCAGAATAGTTTTTTGGAAAAATACCTTAGACCAAACTTTAGTTCAGATTTCTCTTTACAATACAATTGCCGGGCTAACGCATCCAGCATTAATATTAGATGGCATGTCTGGGTCAGATGGAGAAACAGTGTTAACCTTAGATAACGTTTCTGGCGATACAGGTGAGCTAGAAAGTAGCAAATTCTTTGTCATTACAGATACATCATATTTTGACAGCATTTCAGCAATGGATGGTCATATCAATATTTACCTCAGCACTACAGATGACACTATTGTTGCTACTGGAAATTTAGGAAGCAATGCTGAACCTGTAGAATCTAATTGAATAATATAAACTTAAATATAGCACATTATGAAAACAAATGTAAACAGAAGAGATTGGCTTAAAAAAGGTGTTCTTACTGCAGCAGGTGTCATGGCAGCACCTTATTTGACCTACGGGGCTTTCCCGTCACAACCAATAACATTAGATGCCAAGGGAAACATACCTTACACTCCATTTTTTAAGGAATACTTACCCTATACACCAACACAACCTCTAGAGCTTGCAGCAAAATTAAATGCAAACGAAAACCCATATGGACCATCACCTATGGCTGTTTCTGCAATGCAGGAATATGCCCCAAAAGGAAACCGTTACGCTTGGAAAGAGTTGTATCAGTTAATGGACAAAATCGCAGTTGAAGAAGGTGTCAAACAAGAGAATATTATGATGGGTCCTGGTTCATCTGATCTATTAGAAAAAACAGCCATGGTATTTTTTCAAAACGGTGGGAATATTGTTTCTGCAGATCCTGCATACATGTCACTTATTAAAGTTGCCCAAGCTACAGGTGCAACTTGGAAACCAATTCCTCTTAAAAAAGATTGGTCTCACGATTTATCGGCAATGGAAACTGCCATAGATGACGATACGAAATTGGTTTATATCTGTAATCCAAATAACCCAACAGGCAGTATGACCGATCATGCAGAACTGGTTGATTTCTGTTCTCGTGTATCTGAAAAGACCCCGATTTTTGTTGACGAAGCATATTTAGGTTTTTTAGAAGATAGTGCTAAAAAAAGTATGGTTTCACTTATCAACGAGGGTAAAAACGTAATTATAGCACGTACTTTTTCTAAAATACAAGGTATGGCCGGCTTACGTGTAGGTTATGTAGTCGCACAACCAGAAACATTAAATATCATTCAAAAAATAACGCGTGGCGGCATGGGCATTTCCCTGCCTTCAGTATATGCGGCTATGGCTAGTATGGAAGATATCGCCTTTAAAGATAAATCTAGAAAACTGAATAAAAAATGTAGAGAGTATGTGTATGAAAATCTTGATAGATTAGGTTTCGAATATGTGCCATCATCTACAAGTTTTATCATATTTCCAATTGAAATGGACGGTAAACCTTTTTTAGAAAAAATGACATCCGAAGGTGTTGGTGTACGAGCTTTTGAAATCTATGAAAAAAACTGGTGCAGAGTAAGCATGGGTACTATGGATGAGATGAAGTTTTTTATAACTGCCCTTGAAAAAGTGCTAGTTTAAGTTTGAATTAGTCCAGGAGTTGGAAGAACAGGTAATTGCCTTAACACAAAAATCCTAAATCCAACTCCTTAGGGCTATTCATAATTCATCTATCTACTAAAACCAAAACACTCAGAAAATGAATTTTGCTCTACAAAAAACCCTCGAATTAATATTAATCATTGGTCTTGGTGTACTTCTACAAAAGAAAGTTGCCAAGCATGATCTAAAAGGTGTCAAAGTCCTTATTTTAAGTGTGGCCTTACCAGCGACTATTTTCGTAGCCCTCTTAAAAATAGAGCTTAACGGAACCTTATTAGTTTTTCCGTTCGCAGCCTTAACTTTCAATCTTCTTATGTTATTGGCGACCAAATATTTCTTGGCCGCATCTTTAGATAAAGAAGAAAAAAGTAAAAAAAGAACCTTAATGATGCTTTTGCCATCAACAGCACCGGGTCTTTCTTGTTTCCCATTTATTGTAGCCTACATAGGGGACGACATGCTAGCCTTAGCAGCTCTTGCAGATATAGGAAATAAAATATTTGTATTAATACTTCTCTACATGCTAGCCATGTATTGGTACAGAAAAAATTCGGTCATCAAAAAACAAGAGTCTTCATCAGCAAAATTAAAAGGTCTCTTTATTTCATTAATCAACGAACCTATAAACATAATAATAGTTGTAGGCTTAATAATGCTAGGCTTTGGATTCAATCTTAACTCATTACCGACCTTCTTTCAGAATACAGCATTTAGCATTAAAAATTTAATGACACCGTTAGTACTACTATTCATTGGCATGGCGGTTAGAATCAATAAAGGAGAGTTTAAATTAATTATATCTATGCTGCTTCGTAGAATGGGACTTGCATTTTTATTGAGCGGTCTGTTTGCGTATGCCATACCCGTTTTAACACCAACTATGATTTTACTATTGGTAGTTTTTCCTCAAAGTGCCTGTAGTTTCTGGCCATTTGCACATATGAGCACAATACAATCAATGGAAGAGAAAGACGAACAGCCGAACCAGACTTTTGATGTCAACTTTGGGCTGAACATACTGGCATGTTCTCTACCGTTTTCAACTCTTTTAATTATAGGAATATTCTCTTTTAGCGACTACTTTATAAATCCGATAACTTTACTTGGATTGGGAGCTATAATTTTAACCATTTCATTCTCGCAAGATATCTTTAAGTCTACAAACTTTAAAGCTGACCGCGACCGTAAAATTTTGAAAGAAAAATCAAAGATGACGATTGCAAAAAGCAACTATGAAGATGAAAATTCTTTAAAAGAAGCCAAAGTAAGCTAAATGCTAATATGTTTCTTTCATCCACTGATAAGGTGTTCTTTTCATCCAAAGGCCTCGAGTAAAATCAGGAAAATCTTGAGGCTCACCATTATTGGCAATTGAAAGCTCAGAAAGTGGCGTAACCGCACTCCAAGCTGCAGCATCATATACATCTAAAGGAGGGGCGATATTCTGTTTTGCCGATTCTATGAAAGAGTTGAGTACAAAAAAATCCATTCCGCCATGTCCTGCATTTAAGGCATACTCCCCATATTTCTTCCATAATGGGTGGTCATATTCGTCTAACCAAGGTTGCGCTTCATCCCATTTATGAGGTTCAGATTTTCCTTCGACATATATTCGACTACCATCAACCTCCCATAACCCATTTGCACCTTGTGTACGAAAACCTAAAGAATAAGGTCTTGGCAAGTTACAATCATGGGTAATGATAATGGTTTCACCATTTGACATATTGATAGTTGAAGTAATGACATCACCTTGCTTAAATTTTACTTTTGCATTTGGGTGTTCTTCACCACCTTCTTTTACAATATAATTATGTAACCCAATCCCTTTTGATGCGTGTGAGGTCATTGACAGAAAACGATTGCCACGATTAACATCGGCCATAACCGCAATCGGTCCCAAACCATGGGTCGGATAAACATCGGCATTTCGTTTTACAGAATGTTCGGTACGCCATTTAGACTCCGATATTCCTTGTTCACCAAACTCCACTCCTTTTCCATAAGCAGTTTTACCATCATTGAATTTTACATGTCGTAAATCATGTTGATAGCCACATCTATAATGCACCATTTCCCCGAAAACGTTTTGTTTTACCATATTCAATACTGCTAATACATCTCTACGGTAATTCACATTCTCCAATATCATCATATGTGCACCTGTACGCTCATGGGTATTTACCAAATCCCAACATTCTTCTAGAGTATTAGAAGCAGAAACTTCGACTCCAGCATATTTACCAGCTTTCATGGCATCAACAGTCATACGGGTATGCCATAACCAAGGGGTTGCGATAATTACCGCATCAACATCCGACAATGCTAAAAGATTTATATAATCCAAATCATGTACCCCAAACACCTTCGGTGTTTTTCCTTTCGCATCTGCAATATGTTTTTTGGCTACCGCTATTCTATCATCATCCACATCACAAATTGCAGTAACGTTTACATCTTTTCTTAGCAATAAATTCTGCAAATGATTAGTTCCCCTTAGTCCCACACCTATTAATCCAACATTCAGTTTATCCGCAGCACTAAAAGTTTTGTGCGCAAACCCTGGCATTGTAACCATCCCTATACTTGCAATCGATGTATTTCTGATAAAATTTCTTCTTGTTGTCATTATTGGTAGTTAATATGAAATTTCAATTTATAAAAATTTGATGAGCCATATTAATTAATTATTAATTTTAATAACGATACATCTAAAATGAGCCATATTTTCTAATTGCATTTCATATTTTTGACATATAAAGATAGAAATCATGACATTACTTTTAATGGCCGCCGGTAGCGGTAGTAGATATGGAAAACTTAAACAGTTTGATGATTTAGGCCCTAATGGCGAGTTTTTAATGGAGTTTGCCATTTACGATGCCATTCAGAATAATTTTGAACAGATTGTAGTAGTTACCAAAAAAGAGAATGTTTCTTTCTTAGAAGAGCATCTTTCAAAAAGAATACCAAGCAATGTAAAACTTAACGTTCTTGCTCAAGAACTAACAGATTTACCTGACGGAGTTATATTCAATGGTGAACGTAAGAAACCATGGGGCACTGCTCATGCTGTATGGGCAGCAAGAAAAGTTATCACTGGACCATTTGTAGTTATTAATGCCGATGATTTTTATGGTCAATCTGCCTACAAAAAAGCAGCTGACTTTATAAAGTCTGACGATAATGCTTATGCACTTTTGGGGTACACCTTAAAAGATACTCTATCTGAACACGGTTCTGTTTCTAGAGGTGTATGTGAAGTAGATGGTGATAATCTTGTTTCTGTACAAGAAAGACTTAAACTCGTTCAGAAAGAGAATAATATTGTTGACGAGGATACAAACCTAAAATTTACGGGCGATGAACAGGCTAGTATGAATTTTTGGGTATGTAGACCATCTATCTTTGATAAAATAGAATCTGAATTCAAAATTTTCTTGAAAGATGATGATCGTATTGCAAATAGCGAATTGTACATACCCTTAATGATTCAAGAAATGTTGCAAACCAATGAAATAGAAGTAAAATGTATACCTTCTGGTGGAGATTGGTTCGGTGTAACTTATGCAAGCGACAAAGAAAAAGCAACGAATAGTTTAAAAGAAAAATCTGACTTGGGTAAATACCCTACTCCTATTTGGCAATAAACTTTTCAAACCTATATCAAAACCCATTAAATAAAATTTAATGGGTTTTTTTATGTCCGAAATAGACCTAAACTAAAAAGAGTCCGATCTTATTAGACCGGACTCTTTTACGAGAACACTATATGAAAATGAAAAATTTTAATTCGTTTTTTATTACATAG
>Ga0209344_10005314_pt1 | contig 11177 bp, 12 predicted proteins | sample Cruoilmetagenom6_FD_187293 | JGI IMG/M metagenome (GOLD analysis project Ga0209344, IMG submission 187293) | Oil polluted marine microbial communities from Coal Oil Point, Santa Barbara, California, USA - Santa Barbara Oil Seep Sample 6 (SPAdes)... | ecosystem: Environmental > Aquatic > Marine...
AGCCCGGCGACACCGTACTCGATATCGGCTGCGGTGACGGTCTCCTCGGCTTCGCGATCCTCGAACGCACCGCCCCACACGGCCAGGTCATCTTCGCGGACATCTCCCACGACCTCCTCGAAATCTGTCGCGACATCGCCACCGACCTCGGATACCTCAACCGCTGCCAGTTCCTCCACGCTCGCGCGTCCGATCTCTCCAACATACAAAACACACAAATAGACAGCGTCGCGCTCCGTTCCGTCCTCATTTACGAACCCGACAAACAAACCGCCTTCCACGAGTTCTTCCGCGTGCTCCGCCCTAACGGCCGGCTCTTCCTCTCCGAACCCATCAACAGCTTCAGCCGTCCCGCACGCCCCGACACCATCTACCTCGGACGCGACATGTCCGCAGCACCCGACCTCGTCCGAAAAATCCGCGCGGTCTACCAAAACGAACAATTCCCCGCACAAGACCCCATGCACAACTTCGACGAACGGGACCTCCTCCACATGGCCGGCACCGCAGGCTTCACCGAAATCCACCTCACCTACACGGCACACATCGAACCCCGCCCCCCCGAACCCTGGAAAACCGCCCTCCACCGCGCGCCCAACCCCAACGTCCCGACTCTCCACGAAGCAATGCAAAAAGCCCTCACCCCCCAAGAACAAGACCGCTTCACCTCTCTCCTCGCACCCCAAATGGCCCAGCCCGGCCACTGGAAACACGCCCTCGCCCACATCCACGCCCGCAAACCCTCACCAGCCCTCCCCACCACCAAAAAAGAAAACCCCTAGAGATACACAACCCGATGTTCCGCCGCTCCACAACCCACACCGACACGGAAGCCCTCGCCCGCGAACGACCGTAACGCCCGTTCCGCTTCCCGCCTGCTCCGCACATGCACAGTACGCCGATACCGTTTCCGGACGCCGTTCCCGTCCGGCCCCCACACCGTCAAAAGCCAGGCATCCTTCCCGCGTTTTTCGAGTGAACCCTTGCCCATCGCACGCTTTCCTTGCCTCTTGCGTGCGACAGTCCAGGACCGGACAAAACCCTATCCACAATTCCGACTTTTCATCACAAAAACACAATACCCGCACACCACCACACACCCACCCCGACCAAAACAACAACAGCCAACCCTCACCACCCGCGCCTTTCCCCCGTTTTCCACGCACAGTGAGCTTCCAAAGGGTCCCTGACCCGACCCAGCGCGACACCGCGCCGAATCTTTTCACACGGAAAAAGCAATAACCACACCCCCGCACGCACCCTTTTCCTGCGTTCTGGATGCAAAAAGAAAAGACCGGACAAATTTTTGTCCACAAGATCGGCTTTTCGCCATCGAAGTGCGGTATCCATGGATACCATCTAGGGGTTGACCTGGGCTTTCAGGTCGAAAAAATGGAGGCGGCGGACGGAATCGAACCGTCGTAAAAGGTTTTGCAGACCTCTGCCTGGGCCACTCGGCTACGCCGCCAGGGGCTGGTTTTGAGGTGTTGCCTTCACCAGCTCAGACGGGGAAGGAGAGTAGCAGGTCACTTCGCATATTGCCCGATTGTTTTCTTGGCGGAAGGGATGGTGTCGGATTTTTAGGGCTTTTTCTTTGTTGCAGGTTTTTGTGTTGTCTGCCGTATTTTTGCCTTGAAGGGAAAAGTATATGCAGAGATATTTCCCTGTTTATCTGCTGCTTTCGCGAGGATTCGTATTTGGGGGTTAGCCTGAGGGTTATGCTGCAAAAATTGGGGCGGGGTTTTGCACAAAAGAAAAAAACTCTGGGGACCTCAGGAAAAGTGGCGAAATTGTTGCCCATAAATGGGAACCGGAAAACAAGCGAGGACTCCCTCGGTGCGTTTTGTTCTTTGTGCCACCCAGTGCCGTGTCGCCGAGAAGTGCCCGCGCAGGTTTCGACACGGTCGGCCAAGCTATACGGGCATTTCCTACGAACATTTTGCCAGAGAGATTCGCCGGGGTAGGGGGGGTCTGCTCCCGGCGGCTGCTGGTCCTTGCTGCTTTTCGACAAACCTGCAGGGAGTGGGGAGCAAAAAACGTCGGGCACCATGTCGGGTGCCATGCCGAACACCAGAAGAATAGATCGGCTCAGGGGAAGACCTTGTTGCGCACAAGACCACACACGGGGTTGCACGTCATGCCAGACACAAGGCTGTATACAGGCAAAAGAGAGTACAGAAAATGAAGACATACAAAAATCACGGGTTCCCGGTATTTCCGCCGGGGTCAACCGACATTTTGTTGGTTCGGCATGGCGAATCAGATGCCTATGTTGAAGGAGAGCCCTTTCCCGACCTGGAAGGATGGGGAAATCCCACGCTTTCCCCGAATGGGAAGCAGCAGGCGGAATCGCTGGCTGAACGTCTTCTGCATGCCCGCATTGACGCTATTTACACTTCGGACCTCGACCGTACACGTCAGACTGCGGCACCGCTTGCCGGCAAACTCGGCTACACGCCGTCTCTCGTGCGGGAACTGCGGGAAGTCTTTCTTGGGGACTGGGAAGGTGGTCTCTACCGCAAAATGGCACATGAGGGGCATCCGGCTTTCATTGAGCATGTACTGAAAGGCACATGGGATGCCATTCCTGGTGCAGAAACCGACCAAACAATACGAAAACGAACAATGGATACGTTGCGGGAAATCGCACAGAAGCATGCGAATCAGCGGGTGATGGTCGTAACGCACGCAGGCATTATCGCCGCTGTCCTAACTTCCCTGCACGACTCTGCCCGAACTTTCGTGTCAACTGTTGACCAGACTTCCATTACACACCTGGTCTTTGTAGGCGACCGGCCAATTTTGCGAAGCGTCAACGATACTTCCCATTTGGGAGACCCCCTCCTCCGCCCCTCAATCGGCGAAAACGAGGGAAACCTCGCCGGCAATGAGAGCGACGCATAGGAACCGTCTCGCGAACCCGCCTCGGTGTGGTTCCTGGATAGGCCTCCCTTCCGGCCTGCCGAATTCCTGGCACCCTACAAAAGTATACAATAATGTTCTCTCATGTTTCCCCCGGAATGGCGGGGGATGTCGCGGGGCCGCGCATACATCACAGCAACGCACACACCCCCTCGGGGAGAAAAAAAGCACAATGGCAGCACTTCCGGGAGGGCTCCCAGATAACCTGACGGCAGCAGCACGCGTCGGACAAGATGCCCAGACAGGACACCCAACTGTCTTTCCTCCACCCACCCTCCACCCACAAATCCTGCAAACCCTGACACTTGGGCCACTATCCACCCCAATATCCTCACGGCCCTTCTTCTCAACCCCGCACAGTCTCAATCCCGCACAGTCCCTCGCCCCAAAGGGCCTTCACCTCCAGCACGCCCATATCAAAGGTCCTCTCGACTTTCCCCATGCCCTCCTCACTGCTCCTCTCCACCGCAAAGGCTGCCTCTTCCCCGAGCAAGCCACCTTTGCAGACGCGCGCGTTGCCCGCCCTTGCCCTATCCAGCTGCCGGCTGCAAAACGACCTGCGCGCCGCTCGCCTTCGCGTTGACAGTACCCTCGACCTCCTCAACACAGAAATCGTCGGAGAACTCAACCTTGCCAACGCCACAATCCGCGTTGATCTCAACCTCCAAGGAACAACCGCACCCATTTTCCCCCCAGACACCATCGTTTGCCTCTCATCCAGGACCAGCGACAGCGCCCCGCACACCCTTCGCCCCTCTCGCTCCTCCCACAACCCCAGGACTCACAGTTTCAAAACTGAAGGCTGGATAAACCTGTCAGGTGCAAAAATCGGAGGACACCTGAATTGCCGAGGCGTGCAACCCCACAACCCCGGAGGTGTTGCGCTCGATGCCCAGGAAGCTCGATCTTTTGCGCAAGTGGGAGATAATCTCAGGCGAGAGGTCGGACAGTAAAAGGTTCGCGAAAAAATTCTGAACAGGCGAGTGCCTCGCGTATCAGCTATGCTGTGCTCGTTCGGCACTTCTTCGCTATTTGCGAGCGCCTGGGGGACAAGGCGAACAACGCAATACCAAAGGCGTGTGCACCAGTACCACATGCCAGGTCCCTGCAATACTCCCGCTCCTGTCCTCTGCTACCGGCTGACACACATCAGAAGGTGGAGGATCAGAGGAACTGCCTCATTTTGAGGCGTCCCCTCAAACGCTACGCGGGCCGTTCTCCAGAGAATGCCGGGAAGAATGCGAGCACAAAAATGATACTGCAATACGTGCGCAATAAGGTCTGCTAATGGGAAAAGTCAAGTCTAAAACCAAGAAAAAGCGCAAGGAAGATGGGAAGCCGGAACGCAAACAACGCAAGCGGCCTCGCGTTCCCGGTATCGAGGATTTCGAATATATTGACTACAAAGATGTAGCACTCCTCAAAAATTTCATCTCTGAGCGAGGCAAGATCCGCGCGCGGCGCGTCACTGGCTTGTCAAAACAGAAGCAGTCAGAAGTCGCGATCGCGATTCGCAACGCGCGCGAAATGGCTTTGCTTCCCTACATCATTCGCGAAACACGCCGCTTCAACAACTGAACAGCGCCCATGGTCATTGGGTTTGCCCCGCTCTGCGCGGGGGAGCCCAAAAACCTGTTCTTTCAGGCTGCTCTTTCGCATCTGTCTACTTTGGGCCTGTCTTGTAGGTTTTTGCTTCCTGCATCGCAGCGGCATCTCGCAGTCAAGAAGTTTCAGAAACAGTCAACGCTCATTCGGCTGTTCTGCGACACAAGAGAGAAAGCCACTGTAAGTGCAGTAGCATTCGCCTGCTTCAGTGGCACAAAAGACATGTTTTTCCGCTAGCGTGCCGCTCGTCTTGTCTTTGTGAAATCTGGGAAACGAAAAGCAAAGACGAAGACGTCTCTCCCGCACCACCATACAAAGGAGTCCCGTGGTCGACTACGCCGCTCTCGGCCTCACTGATCCCAGCGGCATCAAGTTGCCGCCCGACCTGCCAGAACGCACAGAAGCCCTGGCAAAGGCAAAAACTGCACAGAACCCTAAATCCGCGCTAAATGACATCATGCAACAAGCCCCGGACTTCATTGCCGGATGGGCTGCGCTCGGGAAGATTGCCTTCGACCAAAAAGAGTACGTCGAAGCGTACGCATACTACCGCGTAGGGTATCACCGTAGTCTCGACAAGCTTCGCGGAAGCAACTGGCGTGGTGCTGGGCTTGTGTCCTACGACCACGAACCCAACCAGCCGTTCTTTCACGCAGTCGAGGGACTCATGCGAGCCTCTGCCGTCTTCGGCGACATAAGAGAAGCCGAACGGTGCGCCCAAATGCTGCTCGATGCCGACCCCGCTGATCCGCTAAAAATCCGCGACCTCACTCCCGACACGCTGCGCGAACCCCCATCCCACTAATCCAGCAGGGCCTGGCCCATGAAAGGGTTCCCCCCTGGATAAATCTCCCTCGAAGATGCCCCTCTCGAAGGGTCGCCTGGAAGCAGCTGCAAAAAAAGTTCCAGCAGGTCTGAAAAACGCGAGACATCGCGATCAGAAGACGCGCTCTGACACTCGGCTTCGCGAAAACCCACTCTTGTTGTGCGCGACATATCTACCAAGACAGACATCTTGTGCAACAAGACGCCAAACGGCCGGCCCACCTGTGGAATCAGCGATACCCAGCCTCTGCGCAGAGCCGAAAACGTCCCGTCACAACTGTGCGAGCTGTACAACCAGCCGCGTATGGAGAGCTTCTACCTGGGCCAGAGTCACCCGCACAGCCGCGTCATCTCCCCTCGTCCCAGCCTGACGCGCGTTCTCCAGAAGCACCATAATATGCTCTACCGTCTGCATATACAGGCTGCTCTCGGCTATCTCTGCTGCTGCAGCACGCTCCTCAAGCAATGCTGCAATGGGCGTAAGACGTTTTACCGCATCCTGCACAGGGGGAGACAGGGCATCGCTGCCCGGCTCAAGTCCAATGACCAGATTGACTTCCCGCTCAAAGTCTCTCGCTGTCTGCACGAAAACTTCTGGCGCATCGTTTGTTTCCTCATTCCCGACAACAAACATGACGAGGGTGTACACCGCAAAAGCCACTGCCACAGCGATGAGCCAGCGAGACAGTCTCCGCACAAATGTGTAGTCTTCGCCGGAACGTCGCTGCTGTTTCCGCGCCTCTTTTCCCTGCTGTACTGAATGGGCAAATTCGTCACGGTCTGCCTTGAGAACAATCGACCAGTCCTGTAACGCCGACTTTCCCCCAGCCCCCCTGAATCCACCATCATCCCCAGTATTATTTTCCAGATACCCTGAAGGACGTAAACCAATCGAAAGGCGGGTAGTGGGCCGAGAAGTCCCCGGGAAAGGATCAGAAACATGAGGATATTTCCGATCGTCCTGCTTCGCACCAACCTCACCGGTATGTTCACGCAAACGGGATAGATCCACAAGCCGAGCCGGCTCGGAATGCCGGGGAGAAGCATGGTGCTCTTCCAGCTCAAAATGTTTCCGCCCCTCAAACGTCTCCGGGGCAACCGGAGCAGGGGCTTTCGCTGGAGCATCTGTGCATGTTTTCGCCTGAATCCCCGTCACGTCCGGGGGCGCGACGGCTTTATCCGCAAAAGAGCAGTCCCCATCAGCTGCTACATTGCTCGCGCGAACTGGAGTTGCGGCCTCGCTGGGATCAGGAGCACCCTTCCCTGAGGGACCAGCATCTTCCGCACTATTCCTGCCGTCCTGATACAGACCTGCATTCGATGCCGTCATGCGACCCCCGATGAAATCAGTGCCATCATCAGGATCGGCTGCCACCCCAAAGATTCTTGAACAGTTCACTTCAGACTGGGGGAAAAACCTGGCCAGACGAGGAATACCGCAGGCGGCACACAGCTCGCCACGCACGCACCGGTCAAGGGCAGCGCGCAGGACCCGAAAAACTCACGGAAGCCGAACGATATCATTCTCACAAACGACAAGCCCGTCACGGAACAGCCCATCAAGTAAACGCCGCACACGAAGCGGATCTGCAGCCACGCCTTTGCTGCCGGTCAGGTTCTCGGCCAGGTTCTCGGCCAGGCTTTCGGCCAGGAGGGGCAGCGGTACAGGCCCCTGACGCAGCCGATCCACAATCCTCCCACGAATCTGGCGGTCAGACCCGGCAAAACGCGACTGTAACTTGCCCGCTGCAGCGCTGGCCGCAGCAGGATCATCCGTCGCATCTGCTGCATCCGCTGCTTCCGTTTCTGTGGCTTGTGGCATATTTTGCGAGGAGCAGACACGCCAGGCACACGCTTTACGTACCGGACATTCCCCACAAGCCGGATTGTGTTTCACGCAGATCGTCGCCCCAAGATCAAGTATCGCCTGGTTCCATTCCCAAGCAGCCCCCACAGGCACCATCTGATCTGCGAGTTCTTGTGCCTCTTTGTTGCGCAAAGAACGCCCGGCCACAGCCCTGGCGAAAACCCGCCCGGCATTCACATCCACGACTCCATGATGCTGCTCGAAAGCAAAGACCAGCACCGCCCGTGCCGTGTAAGGCCCCACTCCCGGCAAAGCCAAAAGATCCTCCAGCCTCATCGGGACCGACCCGTCATAATCGTCTCGGAGCACAACAGCCGCGGCATGAAGGTTTGCTGCACGCCGGTTGTACCCCAGCCCTGCCCACTCTCGCAACACATCCCCCACAGAAGCAGCCGCGCAAGCTCGCGGGTTCGGAAAAGCCGCAAGAAAAGCAAAATACCGAGGGATCACACGTGCAGTCTGGGTCTGCTGCAGCATGATCTCACTCACCAGCACCGCCCAAGGATTTCGCGTCTGCCGCCACGGAAAGTCGCGCCTGTGCAGCGCCGACCAAGCAAGCAAGCCAGAGCGAAGAGAAGAAAGCCGAGATGCCGGCGCAAGTTCCGCAGAAGACAAAGCGGAAGCAGGAAAAAATTGCCTCATAGGATATTGATCCTAGGAAAAAACCCAAAGGATCGCAGATCAGGCAGGACTCACCCCAACACAAAAAACATAAACTTCAAAGAAATTCGCACGCAAAGAAAGCCACACAGTGCCCACTCCCCCAGATCACGACCTGCTGCGCGTCTCCTCCGCCTCCCCTTTTGAAAAAGAAATCGGCTTCTCTCGTGCAGTAGCCTTCGAGAACCGTATCCTCGTCTCGGGCACAGCCCCCATCCGGCCCGATGGCACCTGCCACCCCGATCCCGAAACACAAGCAGCACGCTGCCTGGAAATCATTGGCAATACACTCATGGAAGCAGGAAGCAACCTCTCACAAGTCGTGCGTACCCGAATGTTTCTTACTTGCCGAGAGGACGCCTCCGCAGTCGGACGTGCCCACCGCCACGTCTTCGGCGCATTCCCACCTGCAGCCACAATGGTCATCGTCCAAGGACTACTCGACCCCCAATGGAAGGTCGAGATCGAAGCCGAAGCACGACGCGCCCCCTAACACAACAGCCACAAAAGAAACCTCCCGCGGCCTCACCGCGGCCTGGCCACAGCCAAGCACAAACAAAAAACACTCACCCCCAACAACTCCTGAAAGCGAACCACATTTCCGGTACCAAGACACCTTCGCCTCACAAATAGAGTCGTGTTTCACTCGCCCCCGCACTGCCAACACCGTGAGACCAAGAAAAACCGGACCAAGAAAACGCAACACCACACGAATAGCATGCCCAGCCGTCCCAAGTATTTCAGTATCAAGCGTGGTCACACTCACAAGTGATCCAACCACAAATAAGAATATTTCTTCTGAGTCTGTGTTCGTATCGTGTTCTTCCTGAATCGTGCCTGTGCCGAGTTCGATACCAAAATGAGGAACCCGTACAATCGAAGTTGTCCCCTGCAGGGAGGGCCTCAGCGAACGCGGCCGAGCAGATATAAACCAAGGCTCGGTCGATCAGGACTTCCTCAATCTTGAGAATGCCATGCACAGCAAAAAACACGGCCGCATTCCAAGAAACAACACGCAAGCATCTGCTTTCTCGTTCTCATGCAGTTCAACATACGCCAAGCGAGAATGATCACCAACCGCGACATGAAGAGACTCACAACCCACTCTGCCACACTACCGGGAAGTACCGACACCTCCACGCGTACGCCAACCCCCACCAGAAAGAATCTTGCCCTGCTTCTCCACCCCAACATGCAAAAGTTCACCTGGCCAGGCCCGTTCACAACAACGGACACAACGACGGACACGACGTTTTGACATCCAATCAAAATCACGCAACCGGCTCTGACCTTCCCGCAAAAGAATCGCGTACACGATCAAACGGACCATCCCCAAAACAGCACCAACCCGATGCGGCCCCCACCTTTGCTGTCGCAATCGCAGAACATGATTGACCTTGCAAGGCCCAGTCCGATCCGGACAATGCTACGGTCCCGAAATACGGTCCTCAAGACCCGCAGTTCCCTCCACACCCCGGCGTCGTAAGCATTCATACGCGGTTGCCCGTAACACACCCATCGCATCGGCAACATGGGCAACCTGCCAACCCCCCCTGCCCAATACGATGCACGAGCAAACGTCTGCCCGCAGGAGTAAGCCGGGCACTACGATGCCCATAAGAACCTCCTGAACTCTCGACTTGGATTCCTTGGTTACCCAAACCGAACCAGAAGACCCCTCTCATATCAACAACCTACCTGGGAACGACAACCAGCGACCGGTTTGGATCAAGTGTGATTTGAGAGGAACCTGCTTTAACAGATGCCCTGTCATTGACAATACTTATGACAGCAGCCGCTCCGACGACGGTGGCACAGTTTCGCTACGGGACACAACACACTGCAGCGTTACTTGTTGCCGCTGATGAAAACATCGACCGCTTCAGGTCTGAACCGTCGTTCGCGCATCTCTGTGCCACCACACCGATTCCCGCGTCATCAGGCCACACCATTCGACACCGGCTCAACAACACAGGCAACCAGAACACGAATCATGCTCTCCACATGATCGCGACCGTCCAGCTGCCCTACTACAAAAAGACCAAAAACTACAGAGAACAGCGAACTGCCAAAAACCTCACGAAAAAAGAAGTGATCCGCCACCACAAACGCTACATCGCACAACAACTCTTCCGCACACTCCGAACAAACCTCAACACCCTCAAACTTCACACCTGGCATCTATAGGAACATCCGAGACAACCATATGAGGCCAGGCTCGGACCTTGAACGGGAAGTTACCCGCTCTCAGGGCTGGGACCATCCGGATTTCACCACTCCGTTTTTATTTTCCCGAGAACGGCCACGACCTGGGCGAAGAATTCTTCGTCTTCCTCACCTACTTCTTCGCAGGCATTCATAACTTTTCTATATGTTCGAGCCAGGTCTGCAAGCCTGGAACCGAACCTTGCAGGGAACTGTTCTGCGAAAAGCAGCAACAGACGCATACCTTCTCCGGCTTTCTCTTTTGCCTCTGTGTACTCTCCGAGTCCGAACAGGCAGAGGGCGAAGGTGTTGAGGGACATGGCGAGGTCGGGAAGGTAGGCATCGGGGTTATCGGCCACGAGTTGACGGCGAATTTTGGCGGCTTCTTCTGCAGAGCGGAGCGCGCCTTCACGATCCCCCATCCCGGACTGGAAAGTGGCGAGGTTGTGGAGGGACATGGCGAGATCGGGAAGGTAGGCATCGAGGTTATCGGCCACGAGTTGACGGTAGAGGTCGGTGGCTTCTTCTGCAGGGTGGAGCGCGCCTTGACGATCCCCCATCCCGGACAGCCCGATGGCGAGGTTGTGGAGGGACATGGCGAGGTCGGGAAGGTAGGCATCGGGGTTGTCGGCCGCGAGTTGACGGTAGATTTTGGCGGCTTCTTCTGCGGAGTGGAGAGCGCCTTCACGATCCCCCATCCCGGACTGGAAGGTGGCGAGGTTGTTGAGGGACATGGCGAGGTCGGGAAGGTAGGCATCGGGGTTATCGGCCACGAGTTGACGGCGAATTTTGGCGGCTTCTTCTGCAGGGTGGAGCGCGCCTTGACGATCCCCCATCCCGGACAGCCCGATGGCGAGGTTGTGGAGGGACATGGCGAGGTCCGGAAGGTAGGCATCGAGGTTATCGGCCGCGAGTTGACGGTAGAGGTCGGTGGCTTCTTCTGCAGGGTGGAGCGCGCCTTCACGGTCCCCCATCCCGGACAGCCCGATGGCGAGGTTGTGGAGGGACATGGCGAGGTCGGGAAGGTAGGCATCGGGGTTATCGGCCGCGAGTTGACGATAGATTTTGGCGGCTTCTTCTGCGGAGCGGAGCG
>Ga0209344_10005315_pt1 | contig 11174 bp, 9 predicted proteins | sample Cruoilmetagenom6_FD_187293 | JGI IMG/M metagenome (GOLD analysis project Ga0209344, IMG submission 187293) | Oil polluted marine microbial communities from Coal Oil Point, Santa Barbara, California, USA - Santa Barbara Oil Seep Sample 6 (SPAdes)... | ecosystem: Environmental > Aquatic > Marine >...
TGTCGCTCCTTGAGCAATCAATTTGTCTTGTAATAAGAAAGGAAATATTGATTCAGCTTTTGGAATTAACAATAATTCTTCCTTATTGGTAAAGCCACTTACCTGTTTGTTTTTTAAAAATAACTGCCCATCTTCTAATTTAACATTTACCAATGCTGCAGGTCCATGACAAACTGCACCAATGACTTTGTTATTATTATGGAAGTTTTGTATTAATGCTTGAATATATTTGTTGTCTGGAAAATCATACATAGCCCCTTTACCGCCAACAAAATAAACAGCTTTATAATCTTTAGAAATAATTTCATTTAGTAACAGACTATTATTTACTTTGGACTGTGCGGTTACATCATTTAAAAACGCATAATCAAAAACTCCCATATCATCATCATCTAAAACAACTGGTGGCTGACCGCCTAACGGACTTGCAATATCAACTTCAAAACCATTAGCTTTAAATACATAATAGGCTCTTGCCAATTCTGTAAGTTCATAACCTGTACTTTTACCACTTGTTCCCATTGCATCTGTGCTTGTTACAACAGCGAGTATTTTTCCTCTATAAGAAGGCACATCTTCGGTAAGGTATTTAATATCACTTACCTGACTATGTATTAATTCTGCCTCTTCTTCTGGTAATAGACTGGCAATGTATATACCTAAAAGCAGTATTAAAGTAATTATAAGAGCCAATGCGGCTAGAATCCATTTTAAAATTTTATACTTTTTAAACATAATTTATTCGTTAATTGATTTATATACTGAAGACGACTTATAATGAAAATCGGTACATGTAATTAGAAACAACGTGCTATTAAGTTTGTTCTCTAAAAAACTTATACAACCTCCTAGTTCCAAAGCGCGGTGCAATGTTATCTTCTGCCATAAGTGTTAAAAAAAACTCAATTGGGCCATACGTTTTAGATGTTGTAAACGTGCGTACAGTCCAAATCACAAATTTTCTTACCCAATCCGGTAAATGAATAATTTTTATTGGTTTTTGATGTGCATCTAAAGCCATTTCTCCTATTTCATTTAAGGTTAAAATATCAGGACCACCAACTATTATTTCATTGCTAGTTGATTTAATAGCTTGCAAACAAACGATTGCTAAATCTTCGCCATGAATGGGATTAAATTTTTGTTCGCCATTACCGAAAAGGTATATTTTACCGCGTTTAGCCATGTCTAGAAAATCTTTCATATCTGAAAAAAAGCCATTCGGACGAATTATAACATATTCTAACCCTGAATTTCTTAGAGCATCGACAAACTTTTCTTTAGCTTCAAATATTTTTAGATGTCTATATTTATTACCATTAATAGCTGACACATAAATAATTTTTTTTACACCAGCTCTTTTTGCTTCGTTCAATAAATTTAGATTCGCCTGATAGTCGACATCCATATAGGTTAAACCGTCTTTTTGTCGCGTAATACCAACAGTTGAAATAACTGTGGTAACTCCTTCGCAAATGCCTTTTAGTGTTTCTGGTTTTGTGACTTCGGCATGTATTGTTTTAACCGTATCCCTTTCAAAAGACTTGAGGTTTTTAGTTGACCTAGCTATGAGTTTAGCATTGAAATTTTCTTCAACTAAAGCTTTAGCAATATAACTTCCCAAATAGCCTGTTGCGCCTGCAAGCATTACAGTTTGTGAATTCGAAGTATTCATAATTGTTTTCTTATTTATTTAGATTTAAAATTTAGATCCTCAAAAGCCAGTGCTTAAAATTTAATACCAACATAAAGGTTAGGCTCAAAAAGAAAATATGATTTCCACTGATTATCTAATCTTTTAAATTCTGCTGGTGTGTTGGTGTCAAAAATCCAATTATTACAATGAAATTGAGGCTCGATGAAGAATTGTTTCTTTTTACCAAAAGCAAAGTGATAACCCACATGATAGGATGTATAGAGTTTAAATCCGTTTGCTATTTTTTTGTTGCTAAGGTCTAAGTAGGTTTTGTATTGTGGTAAAACTTCTACTGAAGCAAATAACCCTTTCCAAAGCATACGTTGATAGGAAATTCCTATGCCTGTTTCTCTAACATAGCCTGGGTAGAATTCGCTTTCTGAGTCTATTTTATCCAAAAGTCCGTCCCACCATTGAATGCCCATAGGTTGGAATAATCTCCAAGTAGCAAATTTTACACCAATGATATTTTTAGAATCTAATTGACGTTTTACATGAAATTCTATGTGTTGCGTATTGGTTCTTTCTCCACCTTTACCAATATTGCCTAAGATTATTGCAGGAAAGCTCACTCTGTATTTATAATCTATAGTGTCTTTTTTTAATGTTTCTTTACCACGCTGTGCAAATCCATTTAAAGCGCAAAGCGTTAAACTAATAATTAAGATTTTTTTCATTTTTTATTTTTATTAATGTTGATTGGTTTTAAACAGATTTAAACAGATTTAAACAGATTTAACCAGAGCAAACGAGACAGCTTGTAATTAAATCGCATTAAAAGAATTATAACTGTAGCTATGATTCCTATAATTTTAGGGTCAAAAAGTGCTTCAAAAAATTGTTGTGCCATTATAAATATGATTACACTTTCGGTTACTGTTAGTTCCTAACTCACATTCATAGCACTATAATAAAACATAGGTTCTTTGTTAAAAGAGAAACTACAGTTTGAACATTCGCTTTTCATTTTTGGTATTGCAATTTTTGATATCCCTTTCAGACTTTCTAAGCTCTAGATTGTTTGTAGTTAGGGGATTTGTATGACAATATTTGTGCTATTGTATTATTTTTAATTGAATTCATTAGTCAATAAGTGTTGAATAATGGCATTACGTTGTGTCCCTGTATCGTCTTGATTATTACTTAACAGGACAATTGTTGCATCATATTCTGGTATAAAGCCAATCATACTCCAATAACCATTAATATCACCTCCATGCCAATACATTGTAGTATCCCCTTCTTGGGTAGTAAACCAACCTAAACCAAAATCTACAAATCCACTTGGTACATTTTGAGCAAATATTTCGGCTTTTTCAGTCTCTGAAAACCAATTTGTTTTTACGGCGTTAGTCCAAGTTTCCATATTTTTGGGTGTACTACTATAATCGCCTGCACCAAAAGCAATAGTGATTGGATACGTACTATTAATGCTTCCACTTTCATAACCTTCAGCATGAGTATCAGCATCAATAATATTGTCACCTTTATAGGTGTCAGACATTCCTAAAGGGGTGAAGATTTTTTGATGAATATAATCGTGGTAAGGCATTTGAGATAATTCTTGAACTAATAAAGCCGCGATAAGAAAATTTGAATTGCTATACTGTTTACCAGAACCTGGCTCAAAATTGAGACCGTTTTCTGAAATCATATCAGTAATAACTTCATATATATCTTCTTCTTCCAAAGTTGCTCCTTGTTCGTAAGCGTCTTCAACTACAAATTGATAATCAGGAATGCCAGATTGATGCGATAATAACTGTGCTATGGTAATTTGATTTCCGTTTGGAAATTCCGCATCAAATTCATTTAAAGTTTGGTTAAAATCACTAATTAAACCATCGCGTTTTAGTTGCACGATAGCTGCTGCAGTTAATGTTTTGCTTACCGAACCAACACGGTAAGCAAGGTTATAATCTTGCGGCATTGTTGTGCTTTGGTTTGCTAAACCGAAACCTTGATGTACCAAATCATTTCCATTTTTAGTTACAATGGCATAACCGTTAAAATCGATATCAGTTAATACATTTTGAATGGTTGTGTTGGTGTTATTCGGTGGATTGTCATTGTCATCATCATTAGAACATGATGTTAAAAAAGTAGTCATAGATAGTAATAGAACTATCATAAAATGAGTTGTCGTTTTAAGCATGTGATTCATTTTGTTGTTTTTTATTGATTTATAATTATTTGACAGTGCAAAGGTGATGCATAAGAAGTCTCCAATCGTCCGAGATTATAATTTCGAACGTTCGGAATTAATTTTGAATCAAATTTGAGTTGTAAGTTTGAGAGTCTGCTTCAAACCAATTTCGGTAGAGGATTTTAAATAGAAGTATGGGGATTACTTGATGACGAGTATCTAATTATGAGACTTGACCCACTGACTCGGTGTAATACCTTCTGCTTTTTTGAAGTATGTGTTAAATACACTTTTAGAATTAAAACCGCTATCATAAGCTAAACCAAGAATGGTGATGTGCTTAAACTTTGGATTTAAAGCAATCCTTTTAAAATGATTTATTCTAAACTGATTGATATAATCATTGAAGTTTTTGCTAAACTCAGTATTAAGTAACCACGATAATTTGTTTGGATGTAATTGAATACTTTCACTAAGCTCTTTTAAGGAAAGGTTTGGATTTAAAAAAGGGCTTTTATCTTTAATGAAATTCCTTAATATTAATTTGTAATGAGCTATTTCCTGCTTATCCAAAGGTTTGGTGTCTTGCTTTTTAGCCTCATTTGACGCTTGTTTCACAGGAACCATTCCAGACGTCATCATTTGTTTTTCGATTAACTGAAAACGTTTATGTTGACGCAATGGGTCTAAAAATGGGTCTAATTGAAAGTTGACCAACTGCCCATTTTTCAATTTCATTTTATATTCAAAGATGTTTAGAGCTGTTTTTATTTTACCAGAATGTATAAGAAAATAAAAATGCCAAGGATAAACACTTTTAAAACTCGCTTCAACATCAATAGTTAGAATATCAATTGCATTACCAACTTGTTCTTTATTGATTAATTTAAAAAGAAGGTCACAAATTTCAGGGCTAATAAGTTGTGGCATTGTTGCCAAGTAATTCTTGAATTTAGACCTATCATTTAACAACAAATAACACGCTAATTTGGTTTCGATAGCTAGGGTAAAATTTGGGTCTATACTTAAACATTCTTCTAAATATTGGATGGCGTTGGTATACTCTTTTTTCAGAAAATAAATATTGCCTTTTGTAAAATGATGGTTAGGCGACAACGGACTAATCTCTATCGCTTTATTAATATTAGATAATGCTTGGTTTAATTGATTGGTAGCAATATAAATTTCTGAAATCCCTTCGTAAGCTATAGCGAAACTAGGATTTTTACTCAGTGTTTTTTTAAAATAGTCTATGCTTTTAGTATAATTCCAATTGTTCCAGAAACTAAGAGAAGCATGAGAAAAATAGCCCAAATATGATGTTGGATTAACTTTTAAACCTTCATTTAAATAGTAACTAGACCTATTTTCTCCGTCTTTTTTTTCAATAAACCCCCAACTTGATAAAATGCCATAAGACCGGCTTAAAGCAAAGTAGGCATCATAAAAATTCTTATCTATTTCTATACTTTGTTTATAACAGTTTATAGCCTTTATATAATCTTCTAAAGCCCAGTTGAGCTGATAGGCTCTTCCTTTTAAATAGAGTTTATAAGCATTAATATTTTTAGTTCCAATAATAGATATTTGGTTAGAGATATCTAGATGTCCAAAATTTTCTCGTATCTGCTCAGCAATGATGAGACTAATTTCGTCTTGAAGCTCAAAAATATCATCTAATTTTCTGTCGAAATTTTGTGACCACACTTGGAAGCTGTCATTGGTTCGAATCAATTGAATATTAATACGAATTCTAGCATTAAATATTCTTATACTGCCTTCGAGAACAGTTGCAACTTTTAATTGATTACCAATATACCTGATATCAACGTTCTTGTTTTTAAAAGTAAAAGAAGACGTTCTAGCTATAACTTTAAGACCTTTTACCTTTGTTAAAGCGTTAATGATTTCTTCGGTAATACCATCGCAAAAATACTCGTTTTCAGTATCATTACTCATATTTACAAAAGGTAAAACTGCTATGGATTTTTGATTAATCAAATTTTAATTTTATACAAAGAAAAATAAAAAATATAGAAACATAAATAAGTGAGAGAAAATCATTTTAAGTTTTTCCAAATAAACTCATTGCACACATACATTATTCTTCCCTTCTACGTCGTCCCATAAAAAGTGTTTCATTAACATTGTAGAAGAAACTTTTGAGAATAAATTTTTCAGAGAAACTCTAGTAACCACTTTCGCTTTTAACCAAAGCTCAAGTTACATACGCAGAACATTATAGTGCATTTTATAACGATTAGTGAAAAAGCGCTTTTGGGCGATATTGGATATAATTGTAGATATAATGTCGCAGACTTATATCGATAGTAATTATGTCAAGCTAATTGTGGCCTCGTGATACTTATGTGTAATTTTAGTATTCGGCATTGTGGCTTTCGTATTTTAAACGTTTCTCAACGAATAGCATTTTTTTTGGAAATCAATATTTTCAGGTCGTATTAACATCATAATACTATTTTCTAATTTTGAAGGGTAACATTTCATCATATATTGGAACCTCTCCATTATTAACTAAAACATTTATTTTTATGAAAACGAAAAGTCTATTATTTTTATTTATTATTTCTATCTTTTTTGGATGTACAAATGAACTAGAAAATGACGAATTAACTAAAGAAAACACGGAATCATTAAGTAAGAAAGAATCATCTGAATCAGAAGTACTAAAGGATGAAAATTTTAAAATATTGGTACGAAGTTTTAAAGTTGAAATAGATAATGCTCTAAGTAACACGGACAGAGATACTTCTCATGAAAGTGTATTACCAATTCTTGGTTTTGAATCAGAAACCGAATTCTTTAATTACCATTATGAACTTAGAGATAATTATAATTATTTACTTAGAAATTATAATATTACCCCAACGGATTTAAATTCGCATTTAGTTACCGAAACAAGTGATTCCTATAGAGTATCATCATGTGTTTATGCTTTAGTTGGTTGTCTTGTTTCTGCTCTTTCAAATCATATGGCTTATTTGTCGGAAAATGCTGGAGTAGGATGTGTATGGCGAGCAGGTAGTGCATGTTTTGAAGGTATAAATGATAGCTATAATTTAGCGATAAACACGATGTATGGTTGTCTTTTTGGTTATTTAGGATGTTAACATTTTCCAAAAACTTAAAAAAAGAGCTTCTTTAGAAGCTCTTTTTTTATGAAGATACAAACGTTTGTACTTGGGTAATTAAACATTAGTATTTTACTTCTCGTTTAAATAGAATACTTGCCTACGGCAGATTCTGTACAATGATATAAGAATCCGTTAGAAAGTTATTTCTTTATAAGCGGAATATTAAGTTGTCTCCCATCTTTCAATACCACTTTTACTATATAATATCCTGATGTTTTAATTGAATTTTCAATAGTTAAACTGCTCTCTGCATTTATATATTCTTTTTGATATACTTTTTCGCCTAATATGGTATATATATGTATACTAATATCTTCACCATTAAAAGCATCACTAGTGATTGTGAAAGTGTCATTTATTGGATTTGGATAAGTAATAACTTTATTTTCTAGGGTAAGATCATTACTACTTAAATTGCAATCACTATTTACACCAGTTGCTATTAAATTTGAAGGTTGCCATAATGGTTTTCTTGTAGGATGGTTTAATGCCGCTATAACTCTATTCATTTGACCTTGGGTAAACATTTTATAGCAACCACCATAATAAGCCTTATAGCCCATATAATTTTCATAATTAATATGAGTATTGCACTGAATGATCTGAGAGCAATTACTTTCACCTTCTATATCCGAATATAATATTTCCGGCGGAGTGTCCATTACTAAATCTAAATCTCTACAGTTTCCTTCATGAGTATGGATTAAATTAAAAAAATGACCAAACTCATGTGTCAATGTGGAAGCAGATTCACGATCTGTATTCCCTGTTAAATAAATTCCGTTATATACAATTCTTGCTAAATTTTCATCCGACATTTCTGTACTTGGATACCACGCTACGCCAGTGTAAGTGAGAAATCCTACTCCATAAAGATCATTAGTTATATAAACATTCATATATTTATAATTGTCCCAAGCATCATTTGCAACAATAGGACTATTAATATTTCCTTGCCCTGCCGATTCGGGATGAAAAATCACTCCATCTGTACAATTTCCATCTGGATCAAGTTTTGCTAGTTTAAATTCAATATCTAAAGAACCCCTAATTCCTATAAATTCAGAATCAACGGTATTGTAATCCGCATTTAAACCTTGAAATTCTTCATTTACTTGTGCTATAGAATTTACTATTGTTTGATAATCTACTGTAAGCCCACCTTGTACTTCTCCATAAACATGCACAACAACAGGGATTACATACGAAGTTGAACTTGATGATTTATTCTGTTTTAGGTTACTAACAAAATCTTTTGAGTACGCATTAAACTGTTTGTATTCATTTAATGCTTTTGGGTATTGTTGAAAATATAAAGCATTAACTTCTGAAGTTTTACAATCAAAAATTGAATTTTGTGCGGTAACATTTAAGGTTACTATAAGTGTTATTAGAACGAAGAATATTGTGGTTGGTTTCATTTTTCTTGTTAAGTTAAGTGCATTAATTTAGTGATTTTTCTTGGGTTTTATAAAAGAATATCTATATAAAATTAATTTTAATCGGTTACGGTTTTAAGTATTAAATATAGAACATTAGATTTTTTGTACTTTTATATTTTAGAAATAATACCTCGTGCATCTCATAAATTCGATGTCATTAACGTGGTTGAGAAAAATTTAAGAAGAAAAAAACAAGAAAAATTAGTTAGCCTAAGTGCCAGTTGACTCATTCACTAAAATAGTCCACAGGACTATTTCTTAACACTCTGTCCTGCTTTTAACAACAGTTCAGGTTACCATTCTACTGCGCTCAGAACAAGCGCCACGCGAGTCATTATAATTCAGAAAAAGTATTATAATTCGACGTTATATAAAATGTATTCATAACATTAAAAATGTTAGTTTTATTGTAATCACAAGAGCATAAATTTATAGAAATCGACTTTTTAGGAGGTTCATGATCACCTTTGAAGTTTCTGCAAATAATTAAGTAAGGGAGTAAAAATAAATTTCTATACACTTGTTGTTGGGTTTAATAATACAATCTAAAATCCAATAGTTTACATATTTTGTAATGTCTTTGATGTAACTCTTCTACAACATCTAGCATATTATCATCTTCTTTAAATAAGTTAAAGAATGCGATATCCAGATTGGAGCTAGTTATTTCATTAGAAGCATTACCGTACCCAGAAATACCTTTTGCACCAGTGATATCCAAAAAGTATTGTGCTTCTTCTGCGTCTAAATCTAGAGTTTTTGCATTGGAAAAATGTAAAATCTTTCCTTCTAATCGTCCTTCAAAAATTTCAGCAATTTCTTGTAGTGTATAGCAATAGTCATTTAAACAAATATTATTTGCGTCCCCTTTAATTACCAAGTAAATTATTTCGTAGTCTTTAAAATTATGATCATCCAAGATCAAGGCATCTAAGCTAGATTCTAATCCTTCAATGGTGTCGCAGGTATTATAAATACTGGCTACTCCATATTGTGCAGTCAATTGCTCTAATTTTTTTTGTGCTTCGGTAACGGTATCTATTTCTATGTCTTCTACTGCTTCTAAACAGTAAATGAAATAATCACTATCTATTAATTGCTCTTGGGGTAATTGCTGTGTTTTCTCTAACAAATCTCAATATTTATGTAAAGTATCTAAAACACAAAATTAAAGTAAATCTTTTATTTTTTTCAGTGATTTCATATAAAACACATGGGAATTAGAAAACATTTGCAACGTTTCAATAGCTACATAATCTTTGATTTCAAAAATGATTATTTAACTAGAATTTCAGGAGTCTAGCTTTAGTAATAGGTTTTTAAAATATAAAACATTTTATAGCGGATAATTTTGTCTTCTATAAAATTATACTATATATTTGTCACTTAAAATAAAAAAATGTTTTCTAAATCGTGTGAATATGGGCTTCGAGCAATAATTTATATTGCAGAACAAAGCGCTCAAGATATTAAAGTGAGTTTATCTACCATATCTGAGGCTATAGATTCACCACAAGCATTCACAGCTAAAATTTTACAACAACTGACACGTAATAACATGCTTAAATCTATTAAAGGACCTTATGGTGGTTTTGTAATAGAAAATGAAAAAATGAAAATTATAAAACTTAGTGATGTCGTAAATATATTAGATGGTGATTCTATCTATACTAGTTGCGGTTTGGGTTTAAAAAAATGTAATGCCAATTCTCCTTGTCCATTGCATTATAGATTTGTGGAAGTTAGAAACCAACTTAAAATTATGCTAGGAACTACTACCCTGGAAATGGTTGTTACAGATATGAATGCAGATTTATTTTTTTTAAAACGATAAAAAAAATTAATTATAAAGAGGATAAAAAGATCCTTATGTATTTTATAAAAAAATAGAACCTTTAAAATAATAACAAAAGAATAAATAAACACTAATTATGAATACAGCATCTTTAATGGATAATATTACATATCAAGATAATCTAAAACCAACAGTTACGGTTCTACTAAAAACGGCTAACAGCAAAGAAGTACGGATAGTAATGAAAAAAGGACAATTTATGAAAGAACACCAAGCTCCTTTTCCAATAATTATTGAAATGTTTCAAGGAGAAATCGATTTTGGCATAAACGGAAATAAACAAATCTTAAAAAAAGGAGATATGATTGCTTTGGAAGCTAATATACCTCACGATTTAACTTGCATATCCAACTGTATTATTCGTTTATCCATTTCTATCCTGGATAAAGTAGAACGAATCCACAAAATTTAACTTGAATAATTAAAAGTAAAAAGTAATAAAATGAAAAAAACTTGGATCGCATTTATTAGTGTTGTCGTACTATCGTTTATAGCACTAATATGGGTTGGAACAGAAGTGTATCAAACACAACCACCAATACCAGATTTGGTTATAGTGAAGGATACCGGAGAAACAGTGTATACAAAAGAAGACATTCAAATAGGTCAAAATGTTTGGGAGTCTATTGGAGGTATGGAAGTTGGCTCTATTTGGGGGCATGGTAGTTATGTAGCTCCCGATTGGACAGCAGATTGGATACATAAAGAGGCCGTTTTCTTATTAGAGTATTGGTCTGAAGCCGATTTTAAAACATCGTATAATAACCTAGATATAGAAAATAAAGCAGCAATTAAAGCACGTTTGGTTCACAATATTAAAACCAACACGTTTAACAATACGACGAGAACAGTTACAATATCCAAAGAACGGTTGGCTGCT
>Ga0209344_10005316_pt1 | contig 11174 bp, 5 predicted proteins | sample Cruoilmetagenom6_FD_187293 | JGI IMG/M metagenome (GOLD analysis project Ga0209344, IMG submission 187293) | Oil polluted marine microbial communities from Coal Oil Point, Santa Barbara, California, USA - Santa Barbara Oil Seep Sample 6 (SPAdes)... | ecosystem: Environmental > Aquatic > Marine >...
CGAGGGGAAGCCCACCGAGCAGGAGCTGACGCCTCCCCTTCCCATCCAGTCTGAGGAACAGGACGAACAGCGGAGGCAGAACCAGAAAGATGTGGTCGAGTCGATTGAGCAAGAGCAGGCTGCTCAGCAGACCGATGACCAATGGAGAGCCCTGCGGATCCTCGCGGACGACCGCCGACACGAAGAGCACCAACAATAACCAGGACAGGGGATTCTCGAGGCCTGAAGTGCCGAAGTCGATGAATGCACGGCTCGAGAGGAGCAAGATGAGGCCTGCCAGACCCTGCATCCGGTTCTCAGCCGACCTGTACAACACAACTGCGGTCGCCATGGTGAAACCAATCCCGACTATCCAAGCGCTGAGCCACGCTTTTCCTGCAATGCCGTAGACCGGCAGAAGAACCAGCAGCCAGAGGGGATGCGTGTAGGTTTGCACCCGCTCCACGACGTTCCAACGAAGTCCAAAACCCTGCCAGAAATTCCAAATGGTGCGAAAGGTGATGTAGCAGTCATCGGAAAGCCAGGCATTCCGAACCAAAGTGAGGAACAGCAACACCACGGCTCCGATACCGAGGATTCGGAGCACGCGAGTCTCACGGAGTCGATGAGCGGCATCCACGCCCTTCATTGTTGCATCGACCGGTTCGACTCTCGAGTGGTCGCTCCGAAATCGAGAACAGACTCGGCCCGTGTCAGAATGGGATCGAGCAAGGAGTTTGACGTGGTCGAGGATCCACACTACGAGCGTGAGGGCCGTGGTCGCAGCGAGAAAAAGAGGGCGGCCCAGGCGATTGGGGCGCTGGCTTCGCAGATGATCGAGGCGAGCGAAGCGGTCTGCAAGCGGCTGCCCCTGTCCGAAGACATTCGCGATGTGCTCGATCTGGCTCGCCGCTCCACCGCGCGTGGCGCGCGAAAACGTGAGCTCAAACACCTCGCCGGCCTCCTCCGTCGGGACGAGGAAACGGTCGACGCTGTTCGGACGGCCCTCAACGATGTTGGTCGAAGCAGCCGTGCCGAACGCGATCTGTTTCACCGCATCGAGGACCTCCGCGACGCCCTGTGCGATCCGGACCGTTTCGCCGAGGCTTTGGAGACAGCGGCAGCGGAGGTGCCGGGACTCGACCGTCAGGTCATTTCGCGCTTGGCGCGGAGAGTCCACGAGAACGGAGACAAACGAGCCTTTCGAGAGATCTTCCGCCGCCTCAGGGTGCTGGTCGAGGCATCATCGGAGAAGTGACCTACGAAGGGTGATCGATCAGAATCGAAGATACCCATCCTCATCGCCCTCGTGACGACGTCTGGTGGAACGGGCGTGTAGCTCGCCAACTATGGCGCCTGACTTGACCAGAAGGATGTGTCGCCCGACTCGAAACCGTCGAAGAAGATCTCCGAGAGCATCGTTCCAATGGTGAAGTCGTCAGCGAAGACGTATCGGGCCTGCCCGATCTTGCCGCCCCTCTCCTCGAACCGGAAGGTCCCAAATCCCCGCGTGTCGATCACTCCGTAGAACTGGAATCCAGGGGGCACGCCACCGAGACTGACCGGGACTCCTCCGTCGATGATCGCGACCAGTTTCGGCAAGGCGGACCCGGTGAAGAAACCACCGATCCCCACGAGTCGGCTCTCCCCGTTCTGCCGAATTCCCGTCAACCCATCCTTGTAGAGACAGTGTTCGGGCGGATCATTGACATCACACTCGACGGCCGTACCGGTTGCGTACCCGTGCTCGGGGTCAAAGACTCCCCAGAGACCCGTCCTCGCTGGACCCGGACCGGTTGTGATTTCATTCGAAGCGGGAGGATCCGGGTGGTTCGACTCCCACGCGATTCCCTGACTGATCACCGACGGGGCGGTAGCAGGCGAGCGTGCCGCTCCCCATGCCAGATCATCCTCGAATCCCTCGAAAAACGAGCCATATCCCAGTTCGTCGAGCTTTGCCATGTACTCGGCGTGTTTCCAACACACAAACACCGTCGGTCCACCCTGACAGGCCGTCAAAGTCGCTGTCGCCACCGCCGTCTCGATTCCGACCATCGCCCGGTAGGTCAAGCTGTCCGAACCCGAAAAACCCTCGCCCGGCATGTAGTTGAACGAGCCGTCGGGGCAGAGTTCCAGACCCGGGTTGGATCCACACTCCAGAATTCCAGTGAGAGGGCCGGTGACAAGCTCCACCGTGGCTCCTGCGTCCACCGCGGGCTCACCGTTGAAGGTGTCATTATCTAGGACACCCGGCGCCTCCACCATGAGCATCTCTGCGACCGGAACACTGAAGGTATCGTCGACCGCGACGAGCTGAGCCTGAACGACCCCGGCGAACCCGACGAGGAGAATCAAAACACTCCAACAAACAGGTTTTCTTATCACTTTCCAAACCTCCGGTCTGAACCGAAAAAACAGTGTGTGTGATGATCTGGCACCGATAGTAGACGTTCTCGGGTGTACCGGCCATCCTCGGTTTGGTTTACTCGAACCTGGCAATGCGGAACCCGATGCCGTAGTAGCGGTAGGACGTCGTCTGGCTGGCGCGGTAGGCCGACCGGCAAGACTTGGCGAAACTGAGCCAGCTGCCGCCGCGATTGACACGGGACAAGCCCGTTGCAGGACCTATCGGATCGATCACCGGATTGTATCCGAGGTGAGACAACCACCTATCCTCGACCCACTCCCAGATGTTCCCGTGCATGTCTTTCAGTCCAAACGGGTTCGCCTGCTTCGTTCCGACCGGCTTCGAGTAGACAGGGCTGTCGTTTCCGCACCACCACATGTACGGATCAGCCTCAGCGAAGCTCCCGCATTCGAGGTCCCAATCCAAAGGCGCTGCAAACGAAAACTCTGTCTGCGTCCCCCCACGAGCCGCCCGCTCCCACTCCGCCTCCGTCGGCAAACGGAAAAGACCCGCCCCGGGCTGACCGGTGTTGGCCAAGTGCGCATTGAGAAGCTCCACGAAACCTCCTGACGCTGCTATGTCATCCCATGACACGCAGTACACCGGATAGTCCGGACCGATCCCGTAGTCCCCGCAGGAGCTCGGCATCGCTGTGCCCATCACCGCTTCCCACTGCCACTGCGTGACCTCGGTCAACCCCATGTAGTACCCGCTCGTCAACGTCACCTCGTGCAGGTCCTCGTAATCGATCCGCCCTCGCTCGCCCACGGGCGAGCCCATCTCAAACGTCCCCGCCGGGATGTACACAAGGTCCATCGTCACACCGCCCGGTAGGGTAATGGTGACCGTGGGGGGGATCCCCCCCACAACATCGGACCAGTCAATCAGCGTTCCCAATTCGAAATCGCACTCGAATATCAGGTCGTCGCCAAAGATCGTTTCGCTCCAGGCGAGATTGGCCCCTGCTATGGCGACACACATGACCTGGAGGTACGTGATTACTTTCCTCAATTGCATTTTCATCGCGTCCAGCTCCTTTCAATGTCTCTCTTCGGTAAACGTAGGTCTTCTCAGGGAGCGCACCAGAGGTGGAATTTCCTGTCGGAAATCTCGCCGATATCCAGCGTACCGACAGCTGCCAATGCAACTACGCGCACCACAAACGAAACTGACCTGCGTATTGTTTGACTTTGTAACAGATTCTCCCGGAGAACGGCCCTCAAGCCTCCTACATGGTAACCAATAAGTGCGAAACCTGCCGAGATCGAATCCATCAGTTTCGAAGGTTTCGGTGCCACCTAATATAGATGGCTGCCATATGGGTGCCTCGTTCACCATCGCAGGCGCCGGAAGCCAGCCAACCCATCGAGATTTGGACAGTCTCCCCTCGGCCGGTATGGGTCCTTTTCGGGTGGTTTGACCCCCACCCGTCCTGCGGCGGTACAATCGACGGCGGGAAAAGGACGATGGCTGATTCGGCAAGGTCCTCTCCACGAAGATGACACCCGCTCCACAAGGCGGTGCGCCGAGAGCGGAATCCGAAAACGAAAAGGAAAACCATGAAAAATCTCACCCTCGATCTCAAGTTCCGCCGAATCATCGTGGTGCTCTTGGTCGTCACCATCTGGTCGGGATTCGCCGCAGCTTCTGAGTCAACACCGGACGCTTCCGCAGAAACCAAAACCATCTCCGGATCGTTTGTGGCCTTCGACGGATCTACGGCGGGAACGCAGTGCTGGCAGCCGGAGTCAACCCAGACACTCTGCTTTCGTGCTGAATCCTTCACCAGTTACTGGGAGTTCGTGGAAAACCTGTGGCTTCAACTGCCGGTCGACTGGACCGCACACTCGGTGACCGTCTCGGGCACACCGAGCTGTGACAACGGCAGCTTCGGCACGTTTTCGTGGTCTTTCCACACTCCCTCGCACGAAATCAAGATCGATCACCAAAGAAACCAGGACGGCGACGATCACTGCACCGCCACCTATTGCGTCGAAGTGACCACCGGCGCCGGCGGCGGCGACGCGTTGGTTTCTTGGTACTGGGGCGGAGAGAACTGGGGAGACCCACCACATTTTCCATGCAGCGACGACGGCTACACCCCATCCGGAGCGGAGGCTTGTGACGAGAGTCTCCTGCCGCGAGCCTTGATTCCCGATTGCTCGGCATTCGGCAGCCTCGATGGCGCGATTCACGATTTTGCAACCTCGGGCCCGACATGCACCCAGGCGGCGGCGGCTATCGATCCAGGTGGTCTGACCCTGACCGCTGACCCGGCTGGAAATTACGGCCCGGTCTTTCTCACGGGCGGAACCTATGATGTCACCGCCTCAGCGGATGGCTACCAGAGCGTCCAGGCCACCGGTGTCGCTGTCACCACGGGCGTCGCCACGATTCAGGATTTCGATCTGGTTCGACCGGCGATGTCCGCGACGCCGACCGGTTTCAGCGTGATCGCTCCGGCAAATTCCAACACCGACAGGACTCTCGCTCTGGGCAACATCGGCATTCCGCCCTTGGACTGGACGTTGCGCGAACTCCCTCCGGGCGAAAGTGCCAACCCACTCTCAGCTGAGCCATCGAGGAGGCCGACCACGGTCAAGATCGAACCCGAACTCGAGGCCGCCATGCGGAGCCGGGGCGAAGCAACGATCCTCATCGACTTCCATGAGCGGCCGGATCTGAGCCCAGCCCTGGCCATGGATTGGGAATCACGTGGCCGGTATGTTGTTGACGCGCTACGCGCAACGGCCGATCGCACCCAGGCTCGGGTGCGGGCCTATCTCGAAGCGGAAGGGGCGTCATTCCAATCCTTCTGGATCGACAACTACATCCTCGTGCCATCGGCTTCCCGGCAGGTCTTCGCCGGCCTCGCAGCCTTCACAGAGATCGAGATCCTCCGAGCCGACCGGACGATGATGGTCATCGAGCCTGTCGAAAAGGCTTCGGCGCCGGCCGGTGGCCGCGCGGTGGAGCCCAATATCGCCCATGTCAACGCCGATCTCGTCTGGGGGACGGGTTTTGATGGAACCGGCATGGTGGTGGCCGGGATCGACACCGGTGTTCGCTACACCCACGAGGTTCTCGAACCGCGCTACCGCGGCAACCTCGGTGGTGGCGTCTTCAACCACGACTACAACTGGCTCGATGGGGTCGACGGCTCCGCCGCGGCGCCTTCGGACGACCATGGCCACGGTTCGCACACGGTCGGCACCATGGTCGGTGATGACGGCGGCGCCAACCAGGTCGGTATGGCGCCAGGCGCAACGTGGATCGCCTGCGACGGATGCGAAGGATCCGGTTGCTCATCGAGTGGTCTTCTGACCTGCGCCCAGTGGGTCGCGGCTCCTTTCCCGATCGGCGACCCTGCGTCGCCGGATCCGTCAAAACGGCCGCACGTGGTCAACAACTCGTGGGGCGACTGCTCCCAGTCCTATGACGGCTGGTACCAAGGTGTTGTCGACAGCTGGCACGCCGCGGGGGTCTACCCGGTTTTCGCCAATGTCAACGCGAGCAACTGCGGTTACTCCCAACCCCCCGGATGCAACACCGTGGGCAACCCGGGCCGCTACGGCAACGTCACCGGAGTCGGCTCGACGGGCCAATCCAACGGCGCCTATGCGCCTCATTCCAACTGGGGACCCACCGACAACCACGACACCGTCAATCCCAACGGCTATCCGAGCCTGAAACCCCAGGTCGTGGCGCCCGGTGTCGATATTCGATCCGCCCTCAACGGCAGCGACTCAGACTATGGCAGCTGGGGGGGCACCTCCATGTCTGCGCCGCACGTGGCCGGGCTCATCGCCCTGTTGTGGCAGGCGGCGCCCTGTCTCATCGCCGACTACGCCCAGACCGAGAACATCCTCCAGACATCCGCCGTGGCCATCCCCTACGCCAGCAACTGCGGCGACGAGGGCCCGGGGAATATCCCGAATATGGCCACCGGCTGGGGTGAGATCGACGCCCTCGAGGCGGTGATTCAGGCAAGCAACTACTGCAATACCGACTGGCTCTCCTGGGTCAGCTCCTCACCCGATGAAGGACAGATTCCAGACGGCGGGACCCAGGATGTGACTCTGAGTTTCGACTGCGACCTGCTCCCGCAGGACAGCGTCGGCACCCTTCGCCTGACGAGCAACGATCCGTGCGTCGAATCCACCGACATCGACCTCGCCCTCTACTGCAACAGCTCATCGGTGATCTTCGCCGACGATTTCGAAAGTGGCGATGCGGGGAGGTGGTCGAGCACGGTTCCCTGATCGAGTTGAATCCGGCAGCCGTCTCTCCACCGTCGGAGGAACCCGGATTCGCATCCCACTGCACCTGTGCGGTGGGAAATTCCTCGTTCAAACTCACCCGGACCTTAAGTTATCTTAACCAATATTGAATATTCGCGTGTACAGCTTGATCTTGAGATCTAAATACGCAAATCTTGAGGGGTATTTATCACCGTAGGGCTTCAGGTCCCTACAAACCGGGGAAAGTTGAAAAAGGAGGATCTGGTATGAATCGTTGTTTCCTAGCCACGCTGTGCGTGCTTGCCTGCGTCTCCGCCAGCGCCGGCGCAACCTCGATCACAAGCGAATCGATGGAGCTCGTCTCCGCCGAAATGGTCATCGCCCCGACTCAATCCGATTTCGCCACCGAAGCGGCCCAGCGGCGGTCGTTGTATCGGGAACTCGTCGCCGGGGCCGCCAAGCACTTTGTCGTCGATCTCGGTGCTCTGACTCCGAACGAAGCCCAGCATCTTTCCGGGGTCAATCAGCAGGGAAACCGGCGACTGCTCGTCGGAATTGACCGTCCCGTCGGCGCAGAGATCGATCTCGCGCTCGGAGACAGGCTCCAGCTTACCGGGGGGGTCCACACAAAAACCGATGGAACCGTGGTGTGGACAACAACGCTTCTTTCCGAGGGCGCCACGGCCATGCGCGCGCACCTCACCGAGATCGCCCTGCCTGAAGGCGCGGCGCTCTATGTCTACGGCACTCGGGGCCAGGCGTTCGGTCCCTACACCGGCGCCGGAGCGTTCGGCGCGGGGGAACTCTGGACCAACAGCGTTCTCGGCGACACGCTTACCCTGCAGCTCGAAATCACCGGCCCAGTCTCCTTCGAGACTCTTCTCGACGCCTACTTCGTCATCGACTCCATCGGCCATATGGGCGATCGTTTCTCGGTGACCCGGTGGGAATCGGCCGAAGCCGTGAAGTCCTTCTGCACCGATGGAGACGGGCCAATCAACGAACCCTGCGTTTTCAATGCCGATTGCTCTTCGGTTCCGAGCGCCATCGCACCGGCCGCGCAGGCCATCGGCGAGATGCTCTACGCCTCGGGCAGCAGCTACTACATCTGCTCCGGCGGATTGGTCGCCGACACCGCGGGCACCATGACACCCTACTTCCTCACCGCCAACCACTGCATCTCGACCAGCACCGAAGCCGCCAGCCTCGAGACCTACTGGGACTTCACCGCACCGTGCGGCACCACCGCCTGTGACTACGCGTGGGACTCCGGCCGGGCAACGCCGGGAGCCACGATCGTTTCAACAAACAGCACCTCCGACTACACCTTGCTGCAACTCGCTTCGGTGCCGAGCGGCCGGACCTACCTCGGCTGGACCAGCGCCGCCGTCGCCTACAGCAACGGCACCGGGCTGTACAGACTGAGTCACCCTTCGGGAGCACCGCAGGCCTACTCGACCCACTCGGTCAGCACGACGGCCGGAACCTGCAGTTCCTGGCCGCGGGGATCATGGATCTACAGCAAGGACACCTACGGCGCCACCGAGGGCGGCAGCTCCGGCTCGCCTGTCCTCAACTCCTCAGGTGAAATTGTCGGCCAACTCTCCGGTGGCTGCGGCACCAACGTCAACGAGGTGTGTGACACCGTCAACAACGCGACCGTGGACGGCGCCTTTGCCGCCTATTTCAGCAGTGTTGCGCCCTGGCTCAACCCGGGCTCCTGCGTTCCCTCGACCGAGGTGTGTGACGGTGTGGACAACGACTGCGATGGCCTGATCGACGAAGATGACGTGTGTGGTGCGCCCTCCTGCGGCGAAAGAGGAGATCCATGCACCACCGGCGGCGACTGTTGCTCGAACCGATGCCATCCCCGCAAGCTCTACTGCCGCTGAAGCGGTCGTATCATCAATCCGACGCGAGGGGGCTCAAAAAGCCCCCTCGCTTTTTTTGTTTTCGGATTATCGAGGAACCGCACCGCCGGTTGATCTCTACCACTCCTCGGAGGCGAGGTCGATCCAAGCCGCGAGATCGCCGGTGTCGTGAATCCCATTGCCATCGACATCGGGGCAATTCGCCTGCTGACCGCCGTAGGCATGATCGACCAGCAGGACGATATCCACACCGTTGACGTGCCCGTTGCCATCCATGTCGATCCCGACCACGACGTCATGGTCGGCGCTGGTGCTGAGGCTGCCGGCGGTCACATCCACGCGATAGCGGGTGCTCTGGGACGGGTTGATCGTGATCTGCCGCGTGGTCTGTCCATCGGGCCACCAGAGATATGAGTCGTAGCCCTCCGGTGCTTCGAGCATCCCCGCATCTCCCGTGCACAAACTCACCGGACCCGTAATCACGGGTTTGGCAATGGGCGACCAGATCGCAACCCCGGTCCCTGCGCTGCCTCCCCAAACGATCATTTCATCGCCGGTCCACACCGCCGTGTGGTAGACCCGGCCCACCGGCGCTCCGACGGTTGTGAGTTCACGCCACGTGTCACCCGCCGCATCCCACCGCAGACCGGTATTCAGGTTGCCGCTGCGATACCCCCCCCAGACGATCATCTCGTCGCCGGTCCAGACCGAACTGTGGTCCCGCCTGTATTCCAGAGTCCCGGGTGGATCGAGAGAGCGCCACGTTCCCAAGGTCGGGCTGAACGCGGCCGGTTCCTCATACCCGGAGGTCATGGAGTAACTGCCGCCGAAGATCACCATCTCGATCCCGGTCCAAACCGCGGTGTGTCCCCATCGATCGCCCGCGGTGGATGAGGAGTAGATCCTCGCCCACGAACTGACGATGGGATCGTATCGGGTTCCGTCATCCATGACCGCGGTTCCACGGTTCCCTCCCCACGCCATGGCCTCTCTGCCGGTCCAGACCACGCTCGCTCCCGCTCGCCCTGATGTCGAAGAAGGAGTGCCCGTGTTCATCCAGTCGTTGAGGTGGGGAAAATACAGCCCAGCGGTCACCGGGTAGGAACTCGCGTCCCTCCCACCCCAGACAAACATGCCGTACGGCCCAACCCAGATTGCGACGGCCTCCGCTCGGGGCGAGGGCGCAGCGGTGTTCTGCATGACAGACCACTCTCGGATGACGGGGTCAAAACGCCGGCCGGTGTTGGTGAACTGTTCACCGTAAGTGTTGTATTTCACTCCACCCCAAATGATGAGTTCGGACCCCGTCCAGACATCATTGTGGTAGCTCCTCGGGTAAGGGGTGTTAACGGTCGGGGTCGGATCCCAGACGTCGAGAACGGGGTCGTAGATCCCACCGTCATCGAGAGCCTGCATCTCGTACTCGCCACCGAAGACCACCATCTCCGCACCGGTCCATGTCGCGGTGTGATGGATCCGCGAGGAGGGGCCTCCGCCGGAAATCATCTCCGCCCAGTCACCCGAGGAGGGGTCAAACCGACCCCCCGTGGCCAGGAGCCCTCCGTTGATCCCGCCCCAGACGATCATCTCGGCGCCGGACCACACCGCGCTGTGACCGTATCGGGCGACCGGGGCATCCTCGGTCGGGATGATACTCCAGGAACCGGTTCCCGGATCGAAGCGGCCTCCGGTGTCCAAGGGAGCCGAACCCTGAGAACCGGATTCGAACCCACCCCAGACGAGGAGACCTTCACTCGTCATGACCGTGGAAAAATCCTCTCGAAGCGATGGAGCGCCCACCGAGGTCATGGGCTGCCAGCTATTGCTGAGGGGGCGATAGCGAGCCCCCGTGTTGACGCACCCCTGATCGCTGAAACCGCCCCACACCAGCATTTCGGTCCCGGTCCACACCGCGGCGTGCGCGGTCCGGGTCGCCGGCTCTCCGCTTGTCCCAACGGCGGTCCAGGTATCGGAATCGGGATCGTATCGACCTCCGCCATGGGCGAATTGGTCATCGGGTCGTTTCCCTCCCCAGACGATCATCTCGCTCCCGGTCCAGACCGCGGAGTGGCCCGAACGATCGGACGGAGCACCGGTTGAGTTCAACGACCGCCAGACGTTTGCAGCCGGATCATACGCCGCTCGGCACATGGGCATGCCACCCCAGATGAGTGCTTCCGTTCCCGACCACACCATGGTGTGATCGAGGCTGTCGACGGGCGAACCCGCGAGGGCCATTCGGCTCCAGGAGTCGGCCACCGGGTCGTATCGGCCACCCGGCGAGATCGACGGACTCCCGGTGTCTCCACCCCACACGAGCATCTCGGTTCCCGTCCAGACCGCGGCCGGATCAAGGCGGGGGATGGGAGCATCGATACTGGAGCCGCTGCTCCAACTGTCGGTGGTCGGATCGTAGCGGAAGGGAACCCTACCGGTCTCCTCGAGAACACCACCGAAGATGATCATCTCCGAACCGGTCCAAACGGCGACGTGGCGTGATCTTCCATCGAGGGGGATCGAGTCGGCCTGCCAGCTGCCCTGAAAGGGATCGATGGTTGATGGACGATCGGGGACTGAGAGACCGGCGGCTCCCCGTCGAGTGCGAACGGCCGGCAAACCCCGGTCGGATGCAGCGTACCGGGGATCGAGATCGGCATCATATCGGTCTCGGTTGTC
>Ga0209344_10005317_pt1 | contig 11172 bp, 10 predicted proteins | sample Cruoilmetagenom6_FD_187293 | JGI IMG/M metagenome (GOLD analysis project Ga0209344, IMG submission 187293) | Oil polluted marine microbial communities from Coal Oil Point, Santa Barbara, California, USA - Santa Barbara Oil Seep Sample 6 (SPAdes)... | ecosystem: Environmental > Aquatic > Marine...
TCCCGGCGTTTTCTACATCATTCGCAGTGGGTTACGAGATTGTCGACAACCTCCCTGGGATATTGTCACCGTTCTGCATGCAGTCCTTTGTCACCATCTTGTCACCCGGTATGGGTGACCAGGGGGTCGTGAAACACGAAGAGTGCACGCAGTTTGTGGTCGCAGACGGTGGCTGGACCGGGTCCGGGACGCGACTGAGACTGCGGATCCGACATTGCCCGGTGAGCGCGAGTTTTCGGGATAGCGGACGTTCGCCGTGATCAAAGCCAAGGACGGCTAAGCGGACAATCCGTGCATTCGCCTGATCAACAAGAATTAGCGCGAACGGCCCTGACCGGACTTTCGCCTATCCCCGCGACGCCGCGCCGCGGCTCTCGCATTGCTGCCGTTCGTGCAGCGCGCGGCAATTCCAACTGGGCAATGACCGGGTCGCGGACGAACCTGCCGTTCGTTGGGATGGAGTATTGAGCGCCATTCATTGCGGGATCAATCGATCGTGGCGGCTTGGACGGGATCACTCTCCACCGAAACCTCTTAAACGCTGCCTTGATCGAACCCATAGAGCCTGGCCGGATTAGCGACCAGGATCGCCTCGCGGACTGGCGCGTCCTCGACCCAGGCGAGCAGAGTGTCGAGCAGCGGGGCATTTCTTGGTTTCGCGGCGAGGTCGGGATCTCCGAGATGGGGCCAGTTGGAGGCCCAAAGCATGCGCTCGGGCGCGGCTTTCACCAACGCCGCGGCGCGCAGCCCTGCGTCTTTCATGTAGGGTGGCGCGTCCGTCGACGACTCGTAGGGCGCCGACAGTTTCACGTATGTCTTGCCTGCGTCGAGCAATCTCAGGAGCGCAACGAACCCCGGGTGGTCCAGACCGGCCGGGCCGAGAAATTTCCCGATATGATCGATCACAACCGGTGTCGGCAAGCGCGCGAGGCGGTCGGCGTGATCGGCAAGGGTGCGGCCGTCGAGTTGCACCTGGACGTGCCAACCCAGTTCGTTGACCTTGGCGGCGACGGGGTCGAGCGCCTCCCACTCCAGACATCCGCCAGGGAGCATGAAAAAATTTGCCGCCCTGGCGCCGGAGGCGTGCAACGCAGCCAATTCTTCCGGCGTGACGTCCGGGCCGACATTGACAACCGCCCGGGCCGGCATCGCGACCTCCTGCACCGCGGCGAGGGCGCTGCGGTTGTCGAAATCGTAAAACGGCGGCAGAACAACGACGCAGCGTTCAATGCCCAGGCTTTTCGCGGCTTCCCTGTAGGCAGCACAAGAATGCTCGGGGAAGACCCCTCCCTTGCCTTGAATGAATGGAAAGCGCTTCTCGGGATAGATGACGTGCATATGGGTGTCGCAAGTGCCAGCTGGGGCCTTCAATTGCGGCACGTCCAATCCACCGGGAATCTCCGCAGCTTGTATCACCATGTCAGGCCTCACTGCGGCGTCGGGGCATCTTCGCGCAGCAGGCCTTCGCTTTTCAGCTCGGCCCACATGTCGGCGGGGATCGGATGGCTGAACCAATCGAGGTTGTTGCGCAGCTGGTTCATGTTTCGCGTGCCCGCGCAGAAGTTCGCGACCGCCGGATGTGCCAGCGGGAACTGCATGGCGGCGGCGGCGATGGGCACGCCGTGGGCACCGCAGACGGCCTCGATACGACGAACCCTTTCGATGATGTCTGGAGGCGCCGGCGCCCAGTTGTACCGTGCCCCTTCGACCGCGCCGTGGGCGAGGATACCGGAGTTGAACCCGGCACCGATCACGATCGCCACGTCGCGTTCCGTACACAGGGGCAGAAACGCGTCGAGGGCGTCCTGTTCCAGCAGGGTGTAGCGACCGGCGAGGAGGAAACAGTCGAAGTCGTGGCGCCGGAGCGCATCCTGGCAGACGTTGGCTTCATTGACGCCCATGCCGATGGCCTGGATCACGCCCTCGTCGCGCAGCTTTTCCAGCGCTTTCCAACACCCGTCCATCGCCGCTTCGAACATCTCCGGGTATTGGTCGCCATGGGTCATGAAATCGCAATCGTGGATATAGCAGATATCCATGCGTTCGAGCGCTAGGCGCTGCAAGGAATCCTCGAACGACCGCATCGTCCCGTCGTAGCTGTAGTCAAAATGCGAACTGAAGGCCGCGCCGCCGACCCAGGGCCCGAAGTCGATGTCCTTGCGACGGGCCGGGGCGAGGACCCGGCCGACTTTCGACGCCAGGATATACTCGTCGCGATCTTTCCAGCGTAACGAATGGCCCACACGAAGCTCGGACAGACCGTGGCCATACATCGGCGCCGTGTCGTAGAACCGAACGCCTTCGTCCCAGCACTTCTGGATCATGCCGTCGGAGGAGTCCTCATCGACGAATTCGTGGATGTTCCCGATCGGCACCGTGCCATAGGAGAACGCCGTTACCTCGAGACCGGACTTGCCAAAACTGTTCTTGTCAGCCGGGTGCATGACACCCTCCCTTCCAATGGGCGCGACAGGTCATCGCGTTGGCAGTCACCACGGTTTTGCGAAGCGGTCAGTCCACGCCGTCCTGGCCATGTTTCTCCGCCAGCTCGTAGCGTTCCTTCCAGTCGTCCGGCAGCGGACCACCGGTGGCGGCGAACCATTCGAGAACCGGAATGCCGGAAAACAACGCGACATTGCCCCAAGGCCACCAGCCCCCGGTCCGAACGAAGAATTTCGCCTTTTCGTACCCCTCGCCGTGGAACCATTCATTGGGTTCGGTCGTCGCGATGGCGTCGGGAAAAATCTCCGCAACGCCGTTCTTGACGTTCGGGTTGTACTGATCGGTCGTTTCGATCAAGGCGAATTTCTCGACCCACATTTCCTGGCGGATCCCTTTCAGGACCGTGAACAGATCAGGCACATTGGGGACGACGGCCAAATCAATGACCCGGTCGTCGGGATAGAGGATCGGAAACCCGGCATCGGTCACCAGCATGATGTCGTCGTGACCCATCATCGCGATGGCCGAAGCCAGTTCTACGTTCAGTATTCCGTCTCTGCGCATTGGATTTGCCTTTGGCTAATGCAGTTGGGGTCTCATTTTCCTTTGACAATCAAGGAAACGATCTCCTCCTGGTTCGTGTCTGCGATATGTCGGATCCCGGCGACCGTCCCCAGGTGCAGCACCGCCACATCGTCGCAGACCGCCATGATGTGGTTCAGATTGTGGCTGATCATGAAGACACCGATCCCGCGGGCTGCCAGATCACGCACCACATCGAGAACCTCGTCCGCGGCGCTGGGGCTGAGCGCAGAAGTCGGTTCATCCAGAATCACGTAGCGACTGCCAAACCCAACCGTGCGGGCCAGGGCGGTCACCTGACGCTGCCCGCCTGACAGGTTGCCGACCGGATCATCGACGTCGATCTGGCGTACCGAAAACGTGCTGACGATATCGGTCGCCCTCTTCTTGATGGCGTTGAACCTCATGAAGCCAAGCTTGTTCGTGATCTCGCGGCCGACGAAGATATTCGCCATCACCGACATATCCTCGAACAGCGCCAGGTCCTGGTACAGCATCTCGATGCCGGCCGCGTGCGCTTCGTTCGGGCTCGAGAACTTGCACGGCGTGCCATCGATCGTGATCGTGCCTTCGTCGTTGGTAATTGCGCCTGCCAGCACCTTCATCAGCGTCGACTTCCCGGCGCCGTTGTCACCGGCGATGCCCATGATCTTGCCTGGCATGAGCGACAGATTGACATCAGACAACGCCTGGACCTGGCCATAGCGTTTGGAGATGTCGGTCATGACGATGCCGCTGGGCGCTCCCGGCGCGCTCTGCATGTGATCTGTTGCCGTCACTTTCTCAATCCTAGTCTCAAGTGAACCCCGGTTTCCCGGGGGCGCCAAGTTCGTTCAGCGCCCCCGGAAATGGTATTAGATCGCCTAGCGGTCCAGTTCGCCGGAATAGCGGAAGGCGTAGTCGGTTTCCGCTTTGATATCTTCCGGGCTCATCCGGTAATCGACCGCCTTGATCGTCGCCGCGATCACCAGGGGGATGTCCTTGCCCTCAATGTGCGCTTTGATCGCTTCGGCAACCGAAACGCCCCAGTCGTCGTTCACCCGGAAGGCTGCGACTTTGAGGCCCCCGTCGATGATCGACTTCAGTTCGTCGCCGCCGCCGCCCCAGCCGTTCACGATGACATCGTCAATGACGCCACGTTCCTCGGCCGCTGCGAGCGTGCCCAGCGCAACCGCCGTGCTCGCCGCGTGCAGCATGGCGACGTCCGGGTGTTTGCTGAGAATGGCGTTGGCCCCGGTGAAGGCCTTTTCCCGGTCGCCTTGCGCTTCGAACTCGTCGACCAGTGTCATGTTCGAGTTCTCAAGCACGCAATCGCGGAAGACGTTGCTGCGCTGGTCGTCGACCAGCCCGGGCAGATACCGCATGAGGGCAAAAGTGCCTTCGCCGCCAGTTTCGTTGATGATCCAGTCGCAGAGCACTTTGGCGCCGACCGAATGATCGAACCCGACGTGGGTCAGGGGCATGCGATCCGTGCCGACGAGGTCGACGAAGGGGTTGACCACGTTCATGACCAAAGTCGGCACAGCCTGGGCAAGCCGTCCCAGGTTGGCCTTTTGCGCCTGGTATTCCGACGGGCCGATGACGACATAATCGACATCCGAGGCGAGGACCTGTTCGATCTGGGTCGCCTGGCGTCCATGTTCGTCAGGACGGATCATCAGCTCGGTCACTTCGAAGGGGACTTTCATCTCTTCGAGGCGTTTGGTCATCGCGATATTGAGGCGCGCCCATGCATCCGAGGTCTCCAAGCTCGGGAACATGATCGCGATCTTGACCGGCTCTTCGAGTTCGACCGCAAGCGGAACACCCGGGCTTTGCACGACTTTGAGGAATTCCGCCAACTTGTCGGCTTCTTCCGGCGCGTAGGCGTGGAATTCAGGCAACAGGAAGAAGCCGCGTTCCATTGCGCCTTCGGGGATCTCCTGGGCCCAGCCGACAGCCGTCGACAGGGCAACGGCGGCAAGAGCGCCAAACGGAACACCAAATCTTTTCTTAAGCATTTCTTCCTCCTCTGGGTTTTCGAAATGGGAACTGCCCAAATGAAACTTGCGCCTCTGCTGGTCGGCTCTAGGCCTCGACCTTCGCGGTTTGCCGGGAATAGAGCCCGATCGTGATAAGGATGACGGCGCCGGCCGCGACATGCTGCCAGAACGCTTCGAAGCCCAGCAGCACGACCGCGTTGACGATCATCGCCAACAGCGCGCTGCCGAACAATGTCCCGACAATCGAGCCGCGCCCACCGAAGAGGTGGGTTCCGCCGACAATGACCGCCGCGATGGTGTTGAGAAGCAGGCTGACCGCGCCGCTTGCGACAACCGCGTCAAGCCGGCCGGTCAAAACGATGCCGCCAACTGCAGCAAGAATGCCCATCGTCACATAGGCGCCGATCCGGTAACGGTCGACATTGACCCCGAGACGCCGTGCAGCGGCCGGGTTCCCGCCTACCGCATGAAGCCGGTAACCGATCTTGTGGAACGCGAAGATCGCATGACCGATGACAACGATGACCAGGAAAATGACGATCGGCATCGGGATTTCGAAAATCCGGCCGCGCCCGAAGAACGTCACCAGTTTGGGGAAGCCGAAGAACACCGCACCGCCCGCATAGACCAGCGCAAGGCCGCGAAAGACAAGCTCGGTCGACAGGGTCACGATGAAGTCCGGCATCCGGAGTTTCGTGACCAGTATGCCGTTGAAAAAGCCACACAACGCGCCCGTTGAGAGACAGATCAGAAACGCGAGCGGCACCGGTAGTCCGAAGTCCTTGATCGCCGCGGCGAGGGCAACGCTCGACAGGGTCAGAATCGCACCGATCGAGAGATCGATGCCGCGGGTTGTGATGACGACCGTCATTCCCACGCCAAGGATCATGATGACGGACATATCCAGCGAAATCGCTTTCAGGTTCCCGAGCTTGAAGAAGGTCGGCTCAACCAGGGCCATCACGATGGACAGGATGATGATCATGAGCACCGGTGCCTTGAGCGGCACCGATGTCGGCCCGAGCACCGGCGGAAGCATGCTGAACCACGACCCGGAAGTCGAACTCGCATCCGCGGTCTGTCCGGCGGCGCTGTGCAGGTCTTTCGTCTTTGCCATTTCTCCTCCGCTGATCAAAGCCGGTCCGGCGCGCGCATTGTTTCGGCCGCGCGGCCTTCCAGGTCCGGCAGTGCTAGCCGCAAATAACTCTTGCTCCGCGGGCGAACCAAAAGGCCTTCAAGGCCCGCGACGGTCGCCTTGTAGTGGTCGGTTTTTCGATGGTCCTCGAGCGCCGCCTCGGACTTGAAAACCTCGTACATCATGAACTTGTTTGCGTCGTCCGAAGTTTGGAGCAGGTCGAACCTGACAATCCCCGGCTCCTGCCGGCCGCCGATGATATTCCCCCGAAACACTTCGAGGAACTTGTCGACCCGACCTGGCTTGACCTCAAAATGTACGAGTTGAATGAACACGACGCTTCCTCCCAAACGGCACTTCATCCAAACGAACGAGGATTCTCGCCCAAGTTCGTCGCGCCGAATTCTTTCCGCGGCACAGCAGTACTTCTGCGAGGCATTCCGTCTGTAGTGCTGGCGGGGATCAGTGACATCTTGCAGTCGCCGATTCTTCTCGGATTTCCCCACCGTAGTTCGCGTTTCTCGCGGATGCCCCGCTGTGAACACAATGTCGATGCTAGTACAAGATTTCAAAGTTGGTCAAGGATATTGCGTCGAAATACGCAGTTTTGGGCGCATTGTTGGGCGTCTATGGAGCAGGGTTCGAAATTCGGAGTTACGGTTGTCACCGCTCAGAACATTTGTTCGCCGCTCTGCTGCCAGTCAAACGCCGACTCTGCGACTCGAAATCGTCGACCGGCGCCGACGGGCGACGAATCTGGAGATTGCAACCGGCGCGCTTTGGGGCGGCCTGAGACCCGGCGCCGGCCCCCAATTTCGCAAGGAACCAAAAAAAGCGCCCCGGTCTCGATGACCGGGGCGCCGCTGCCTCATTGTCAAATGCCTTTCAGCGTTTGACCTTGAGATCGTTGTACATCTGGAAGGCCTTGTCGGGTTTCTCCATCTCGTGGACCACCCTCGAAACCGCCTGAATCATCGCCACAGGATCCTCGGCCTGGAAGATATTGCGGCCCATGTCGACCCCCGAGGCACCCTGGTCAATGGCGCGCCAGGCCATGTCGAGCGCGTCGAGCTCCGGCAGCTTCTTGCCGCCGGCGATGACGATCGGCACCGGGCACCCGGCGGTGACCCGTTCGAACCCTTCTTCGACGAAGTAGGTCTTGATGTAATGCGCGCCGATCTCGGCGGCAATCCGGGACGCGAGCCCGAAATAGCGTGCATCGCGGGCCATCTCCTTGCCGACCCCGGTCACCGCGAGCGTGGGCAGCCCGTAGCGCATGCCGGTATCGATCAGCTTCAGCACGTTCTTGATCGACTGATGCTGGTAGGTGCCGCCGATGTAGACCTGCGCGGCCCAAGCGGCGGCGTTCATGCGGAGCGCGTCTTCGACCTCGACGGCGACCGTCTCCTCCGACAGATCGCCGAGGATCGAGTTGCCGCCCGAGGCGCGCAGGACGAGAGGTTTCTGCACGCTCGGCGGGATCGACGAGCGCATCGCACCACGGGTGGCCATCAGCACATCGGCGTATTCCGCCAACGGTGCGATATTCAGATCGATCCGTTCGAGCCCCGTCGTCGGCCCCTGGAAATATCCGTGATCGAAGGCGAGCATGACGGTACGGCCCGTCTTCGGGTTGAAGATCCGGGCAAGGCGATTCTGCATACCCCAATCGAGATGTCCGCTCCCTTTGAGGAAGAAGCCCGACGTATCCGCCGGCCGGTCGAGTCCGAAGTCCTTCCCGTCCTTGATGTCGTCCAAGTCGGCCATGTGCTTTCCTTTCTCGTTGCGCGGTTGGCCGGCGCGAGAACGCACCGGCCATTGCTGATGCCCGCCACGCACCGGAGTGCGCGACGGGGGGAGGACCCGATCAGAAGTCGAAGTCGTCGATATTCTCGGCGGTGAAGACGGTACGTTCGGGCAGCAGGATGATGCCGTTGTTGTCGGCTTCGAATTCATAGCCCTGAACCGCGTTCGGCGAGACTTCGACGGTGCCGACGCCCGGCACCTCGATCACGTCGCCTTTTTCCCAAACGGCGCCATTGACGAGTTCGTTGGCGACGAAGACCGAGAGCTTGCCCTGCATCACCACGTCCCACAGGCCGAATTGGTCGACGGTTCCCGATTTCACGTATTGCCGCATCGTGTTCGGCGTCGAGAAACCTGTGACGATGATCTTGCCGGCGACGCCGAGGTTTTCAGCAGCTTGCGCGGAGCCCGGAAGTGCGTTGGCGTCGGGGCAGATGATCGCGTCGAGATCCGGGTAGGTCTGATAGAGCGCGGTCGGCACCTGCACGGCCTTCTGGGCGTCCTGGTTGGAGAACTCGGTGGCGACGATTTCCCAGCTCGGATAGTCCTCGGCGATGATCGCCTTGGCGACCTCGGCCCACTGGTTCTGGTCGGTCACGGTCGGCGACGAATAGTGGAAGGCGACCTTCTTCGCGGCGGTCGGGTCTTCCATCTGGTCGGCCGCCATTTGCACCAGCAGCGCGCCGAGCTGTTCGGCCGTGCCCTGGTTGATGTAGTAGCTGCGGCACTCGGGGTTCACGTCCGAGTCCCAGGTCAGCACATGCACGCCCTTGTCGATGGCGCGCTTCAGCGACTCGCAGAGCCCCTCCGGCGAAAGCGACGAGATCGCGATCGCGTTGTAGCCCTGGTTGACGAAGTTGTTGATGAACTCGACCTGGCCGGACACCGAAGCTTCGGACGGGCCGTCATACTTCACGTCTACGCCGAGCTGTTCGCCCATCGCCATCGCGCCCGCACCGCCCGACTCGAAGAAGCCGACGCCGGTGAGTTTCGGGATGAAAGCGATCTTGGCATCATCCGCCATCGCCATGCCGGCGGCGAGGCCGATCGACAGCGCGCTGGCAATCCCGAGGGCTTTGTGTACGAGTTTCATTTTGGTTCCTCCAGTAGGGTTATCCGGAACTCCGTGCCGAAGTCCGGCTTTGTGTAACGGCTTGACATCGGCTCATCCGCCGTCTTGCGTAACCGCCATCCGCTCGGTCTCGTAGGCGGCGCGGTTTGCACGTTTTGTGTTCAGCACCCCCATTCCGATCTTCATCGCAACGGAGCCGATCAGAAGGAGGCCAACGATAACCGGCACCACGTCAGAGGTGATGCCAAGCGCCAGAAGGCCCTGGCGCAGGAAGCCGAGCACGAGGCCAGCCAGGACAGTGCCGAGCACCGAGCCCTGTCCGCCGTAGATCGACGACCCGCCGAGCACGACGGCGGTGATGATGTTGAGAAGCGCCTCGGCGCCCAGATCGGAGCGCGCGGAGGTGAAATAGGCGGTGAGCACGAGCCCGGCGACGGCGGCGGCGAAGCCGTTCAGCGCATAAACGGTGATCAGCGTGCGCTTGACCGGGACGCCGGTGAACCGGGCCACCTCGGCCGACACGCCGATGAGCTTGAGGAAGCGGCCGAACCGGGTGCGGCTCATCAGGTAGCTCGCGACGATGGCGATCGCCACGGTGATGATGAGCGGCATCGGCACCCAGCCGACCCCGCCCGCGCCGATCCAGGTGAAGCTCTTCGGCAGCCCGCCGATGCCTTCGTATTGATAGGCTTCGAACCCGCCCGCGCCGTAGGCCTTGAAGCCCAGCATGTCGAGCAGCGTCGGCAGGCCGGTGGCGATCCCGGAATAGAGAAACAGCATCGCCAGGGTGACGACCAGCGGGTTGATATCGGTCTTGGCAATCACCGTGCCGTTGAAGGCACCGGCGCCGGACCCGACCGCGAGGGCGGCGATCACCGCAAAGCCGATCGGCACACCGGCGACGAAGGTCAACCCGAGCACGATCGAGGCCAGCCCCATGATCGAGACGCCCGAAATGTCGATGCCGCCGGTCATGATGACCAGCGTGAGCCCAACGGCGGCGATGATGACGTGGACGAAATCCGAGGTCGAGAACAACAGGTTCTCGATGTTGAGGAAGGCGGGGTTGATGAGCCCGAGCACGATCAACTCGACCACCAGGACCACCGCCAGCATGAATTCCCAGCTCTTGAAGAGTTTCGCGGTTTTCATGACGTCGCCTCCGGGGTCTGGCCGAAGGTGGGCGCGCCGCCCCCGTCTTGTTCAAGCTCGGAATTGCGCATTTCGGCGGCCCTCGCGGCGAGCCTGCGGTTGCGCACGGCGCGGCGGATCAGGAAGTCGGACACCACCACGGCGAGCAGCACGAAACCGGCCACCGCGTTGTTCCAGGACCCGGGCACCTTGAGGAAGATCATCATCGAGTCGACGGCCGTCAGGAACAGTGCGCCGATCACCGCCGACCAGATCGACCCGGTGCCACCCATCAGGCTCACACCGCCCAGCACCACTGCGGCGATGGCCTTGAGTTCCTGGCCGTTGCCGGTCTGCATCGGCACGAAACCGATCTGGCCGACAAAGACGATGGCCGCGGCACCGGCGAACAACCCGGCCAGCGCGAAGGCCCAGAACCGGGTCATCTTCACGTTGATGCCAAGCAGGTAGGCGCCGTCGGAATTGTCGCCGACCGCGTAAAAGTAGCGCGCGGGCTTCAGCTTCCACAACAGGAGTGCGACGACGATCGCCACCGCGACCATGCTCCAGACCATGAGCGGCACGTTAAGATAGCGGGTAACGGCGAAGGTCTTGATATTCTGCGGGATCGACTCGATCCAGCTGCCGCCCGTCAGCACCCGCATCAGCCCGCGGTAGGCCCCGAGCGTGCCGAGCGTCATGATGATCGGCGGGATGCCGACAAAAGCGACGCCGAACCCGTTGACCATACCGCCCAACAGCCCGGTGATCAGCGCCGCCAGCATCGACAGCGGCAGCGGGATTCCGGCGTTGAGCGCGAAGCCGAAGATCACTGCCGAGAGACCGGCGGTGGCACCGACCGAGACATCGATGCCGCGGGTCAGGACCACGAACATCTGACCGACCGCCAGGAGCATCAAAAACAGCGAAGAGTTAACGATGTTGATCAGCGTGATCGGATAGAGCACAGCTTTGTTCACCGTGGCCACCGAGAGGATCATCACCACCAGCAGCACCAGCAC
>Ga0209344_10005318_pt1 | contig 11168 bp, 9 predicted proteins | sample Cruoilmetagenom6_FD_187293 | JGI IMG/M metagenome (GOLD analysis project Ga0209344, IMG submission 187293) | Oil polluted marine microbial communities from Coal Oil Point, Santa Barbara, California, USA - Santa Barbara Oil Seep Sample 6 (SPAdes)... | ecosystem: Environmental > Aquatic > Marine >...
AGATTTCTGTGATCGCGTGCTGATCATGTATGCAGGCCGTATTGTAGAGGTGTGTGATGCGGATAAACTGCGTGATGCAAAACACCCCTATACCCAAGGATTGCTGAATTCTTTGCCGCGACTGGATGAACCATGCGCGCGCCTAGAGGTGTTGCAGCGCGACCCTGCATGGTCAGAGGCCCCAAGTGTGAGTGGCCGGATATGACAATGATAAGTGTTGAAAACCTGAATGTTTGGTTCGGTAATGGTCGTGACCGCGTTGACGCGGTCAAGGGCGCGGCGTTTGCAGTGAAACGTGGCGACAGCTTTGGTCTGGTGGGTGAAAGTGGTTCGGGGAAATCGACAATCCTGCGGGCAATAACGGGGCTTGCACCCGACTGGAGTGGCGCGATTACTGTGGATGGGCAATTGATTTCGGGACGTCGTGAAAAGGCGTTCTACAAAAAGGTGCAAATGGTATTTCAAGACCCTTATGCATCGTTGCATCCACGCCATTCTGTAGATCAGGTGTTAGGTGAAACCCTGCATTTGCATGGCTTCAGCGATATTGACACGCGTGTAGTCAAACTGCTGGATGATGTGGGCTTGGGCGGAAAATTTCGCTTTCGTTACCCGCATCAATTGTCGGGCGGGCAGCGTCAAAGGGTGGCGATTGCGCGGGCTTTGGCCCCGGAACCAGAGATTTTGTTGCTGGATGAGCCAACCTCGGCGCTGGATGTGTCGGTGCAAGCGGAAATCCTGAACCTGTTGGCGGACTTGCGGATTGAACATGGGCTGACTTATCTGATGGTGTCGCATGATCTGTCGGTTGTGGGGCATATGTGCGATCGGTTGGCGGTGATGAAAGACGGTGAAATTGTCGAAATTATGGATGTCGCAGCCTTGCGTGCAATGAAGGCTACGCATCCTTATTCGCAGCATTTGCTGGAGGCTTCGGTTTAAGTATCATGCAAAAAGCGGATTATTCAAAATTGATAGATGCGCAAACCTGGGCGTTTATTGATAAAACCGAAAGCTACTATCCACCTGACGCAATCAATCTAAGTATTGAAGGCCAAAGAGAGGTTTACAACGAGTTGTGTCGCGCATTTCGATGCGAATATCCTAAAGATGTGCAAGCGCTGGATAGAATGGCGGGCGGTGTGCCGGTGCGCTGTTATGACAAAGCCGATAACGCTGCGACTGCCGCTGTTTTATATTTTCACGGCGGTGGCTTTGTGGTTGGCGGGCTGGAAAGCCATGATGATGTCTGCGCCGAAATTTGTGATCGTACGGGGTTTAGCGTGATCTCGGTTGATTACCGGATGGCCCCCGAACATCTGCACCCCGCGGCATATGATGATTGTCTGGTGGCATTTCAATGGGCTGCGCGCAAATACAAGCTACCATTGGTGCTGGCAGGTGACAGTGCCGGTGGCAATCTTGCGGCGGCTGTGGCCCATACGGCCCGCAAAATGGACAGTCATGTTGCAGGCATGGTTTTGATCTATCCTTCATTAGGTGAAAATAAGGACTGTGGATCATATGAAGTTCACGCCAATGCGCCCATGCTGACACGCGCCGACATGGATTTTTATGCGGACATCAGAACCCAAGGAGCGGATGTTTCGGGGGATGTAACATACGCCCCCCTATCAGACAGCAATTTTTCGGATCTGCCGCCAACTGTTGCATTCACGGCAGAATGTGATCCGTTGTGTGATGACGGTGAAGATTATTGTGCTGCCCTTCAAAATGCAGGCGGGCAGGCGGTTTGGGTTAACGAATTGGGTTTGGTGCATGGCTACCTTCGGGCGCGACATTCGGTTGATCGCGCCCGTGACAGTTTTTCACGCATTGTCACGGCTATTGATATGGTCGGCCAAGGGCAGCAGGTGACGCGGGATGATTTGAAACCTTGATGCATTTAACCGCATAGATTGTCAGGGCTTCCCCCAACCACCACCACCCGGTGTTTTCATCTGGAAAACATCGCCTTTGCCGATTTGCACACTGTCGTTACCTTGCAATTTCTCGATAGTCCCGTCAGCCCTGATCACGCTGTTTTTTCCGATCTTTCCGGGTTGCCCGCCATCGAAACCAAAGGCTTGGGTTATACGGTGTGAACTTAACGTGGTTACGGTCACATCTTCCAAAAAGCGTATACGCCGTGTTAAGCCGTTACCGCCCGCCCACTGACCGGCACCGCCTGATCCTTGACGGATAGAAAATTCTTCCACTAGCACCGGAAACCGCGTTTCCAGTACCTCGGGATCGGTCATCAGCGTATTTGTCATATGGGAATGCACTGCGTCCACCCCATTGAAGCCGGGGCCAGCACCGGTGCCGCCTGCAATGGTTTCGTAGTTCTGGAAGTCGTCATTTCCCCAGACAAAATTGTTCATTGTACCCTGACTGCCTGCCATGGTTTTTAACGCACCATACAGACAATCCGCAATCGCCTGACTGACTTCGGTGTTGCCAGAAATTACCGCGGCCGGATAGCGCGGATTGATCATCGAACCTTCTGGTGCGATGATTTCAATCGGTTTCAGGCAGCCTTCGTTCATCGGAATATCTTGCCCCACAAGGGTGCGGAAAACATACAAGACTACCGCGTGACAAATCGACAAAGGTGCGTTGTAATTACCGAAATGCTGGTCGGACGTACCCGTAAAATCAACCACGGCCTGTCCGTTTTCCCGATCGACGGTGATTTTCACTTCAAGCTGTGCATCATGGTCGAACGGGTAGATAAAATGCCCATTGGTCAGTTGCCCGATAACACGGCGCACGGATGCTTCGGCGTTAGCCTGCACATGGCGCATGTAGGCCAACACGGTATCTTTGCCGAAGTTGGCAATCATACGATGCACTTCCTTTATACCCGTGGCATTGGCGGCAACCTGCGCTTCCAGATCGGCGATGTTCTGGTCGATATTGCGGCATGGATAACGGCCTGACGATAAAACGTCGCGGATTGCATCAAGCCGCAGTTCACCGTTTTCGACCATTTTGAAATTGTCGATCACGACGCCTTCTTCAGCGATATGGGTGCTGTCGGGCGGGGCTGACCCCGGTGTGCGCCCACCGATGTCAGCGTGATGCCCGCGTGAACCGACGTAAAACAGGATTTCATCGCCGGCCTTGTCAAAGACGGGCGTGATTACCGTGACATCGGGCAGGTGGGTGCCTCCATTGAACGGTGCGTTCAACATATAGCTGTCGCCCGGTTTCATTTGGCCCTTATTCATGCGGATAATGGTGCGGATACTTTCGCCCATAGACCCCAGATGCACCGGAACATGTGGCGCATTTGCCACCAGATCGCCTGTGGCATCGAACAACGCACAGGAAAAATCCAGCCGTTCGCGGATGTTCACGGAATAGGCGGTATGGGCCAGCGTCGTTCCCATTTGTTCTGCGATGGACATGAACAGGTTATTGAAAATCTCCAACATGATCGGGTCGGCGTTTGTTCCAAGTGCGTGTTCGGATTTGCGTTTTTCTGTGCGGGTGACGATCAGATTGCCCAGATGATCGCGTATCGCGCCCCATCCATTTTGTATCAGATTGGTGCCCGTCGGTTCGGTCACAATGGCAGGGCCTTTTATAGTCATGCCTTTCGGGATTGCATCGCGGTGGATCAGGGTTGATTGTTGCATCTTTCCGTCTGAGAACAAAGGAATAGAGGAAGGTTTAGCATCGACTGCAAAGCTCACAGGTGCTGTAGCCGTGTCAGCCATTTCACCAACCGCTTCGACCGCCAGCATGTCGATCTTAATTGCGCGGTTGGTTGCGATGAAACCGAAACGCGCGTGATGGGCTTCTTCAAACGTGGCCTTGATTTCATCGGCGTTGCCAAAGGGCACCTGTAGTGCCTGATGTGAGCCGTCATAGCGTACGTGGACCGTGGCCGTAGCACTAACGTCTGTCGCAGGAACGCCTTGTTGAAGGACCTCGTTTATTGCCCCTTCGTGAAGTGCATCAAGGCGTGGCTGAGCCAGTTCCAGTTGTGAAAGTGTCAGGTCGGCCTGTTCTTCACGCAGGGCCCGCACATCCGCCAACCCCATGCCAAGGGCAGATAAAACGCCGGCGAACGGGTGGATGAATACGCGTTTCATACCCAAAGCATCGGCCACGCGACAAGCGTGCTGGCCGCCTGCGCCGCCAAAAGATACAAGTGTGTATTCAGTGATGTCATGGCCGCGTTCAACGCTGATTTTCTTTACTGCACGGGCCATATTGCCCACTGCGATTTGTAAAAAACCCTCTGCGGTTTCTTCTGGTGACAGTTGCGGCATACCGGTTTCTTTTGCGATTTGGGCCGCAAGGGCCATGAACTTTTCACGCACCACATCCGCATCCAGTGGCTGATCGCCACCTGCGCCGAAAACTTTTGGAAAATGGTCGGGGTTCAAGCATCCCAGTACCACGTTGCAATCGGTCACTGTCAGTGGTCCGCCACGGCGGTAACACGCAGGGCCGGGATTGGCACCGGCACTTTCGGGGCCAACCTGATAACGACCATCTTGAAAAGTCAGAATAGACCCGCCACCTGCTGCAACCGTGTGAATATCCATCATGGGGGCACGCATTCGCACACCTGCAACCTCGGTTTCAAACGAACGTTCCAACGTACCTGCAAAATGACAGACGTCGGTGGATGTACCACCCATGTCAAAGCCGATGATTTTATCGAACCCTGCTTGTGCTGCAGTGGCAACCATGCCGACAACACCGCCTGCGGGGCCTGACAGGATGGAATCTTTGCCTTGGAAAATATTGGCCTCGGTCAATCCGCCATCGGATTTCATGAAGAACAGCCGTTCGCAACCGCCATTTTCAACGTCTAATGCTGTGGCAACCTGATTGACGTACTTGCGCAGAATCGGTGACAGGTAAGCGTCAACCACTGTGGTGTCACCGCGCCCGACAATTTTGATCAGGCGGGATGTGTCAGAGCTGGTCGAGATTTGGGTGAAGCCAATGTCGCGGGCAATATCGGCGACGTGGGCTTCGTGTTCTGCATTCTGGTAAGCGTGCAGGAATGCGATAGCGATACTGCGGTAACCGGCATCATATGCGGTTTGCAGATCAGCAGTTACGACCACTTCATCAAGGGGTTCCAAAACCGCGCCTGATGCATCAAGACGTTCTGAAACCTCATAAACCTCTGAATACAGTAGTTCGGGCAGTTTTATTTCCAGATCGAACAGTTTCGGGCGGTTTTGATAACCGATGCGCAACATGTCCTTGAAGCCTTTGGTGATGAACAAAACCACAGGCTCGCCCGCGCGCTCTAGTAAAGCGTTGGTTGCAACGGTTGTGCCCATTTTGACGGATGCGATCCGACCGGGCCTAAAGGGGTCTTCTGCGCCCATATCTAAAATATCGCGAATACCTTGTACGGCGGCGTCCACGTAACGTTCTGGATTTTCCGATAACAGTTTATGCGAAACTAGTGCGCCGTCCGGTTTTCGCCCGACAATATCGGTAAAGGTGCCGCCACGATCGACCCAAAATTGCCATTTACCAGTGTGATCGCCGTTCATTACCAACTCCGAATCTATATTTATGTTGAATTATCGACATAACGATGGCAAAATGTAAACGTAATGTAAAGCAAAGAGATTCGGCACGTATGCCGATTTCACCAAATGGGAGATATTTTTATGAAACATACACTAGCCTTTGCGGCTATGATGGCGATTGCTTCGCCTGCCATGGCCGAGAAGTGGGATATGCCTACACCTTATGGCGACACGACGTTCCACACACAAAACATCAGCCAGTTTGCCGATGAGGTGCGCGCAGCAACCAATGGCGATTTGGATATTACGGTGCATTCTGCGGGATCGTTGTTTCCGCATGCCGAGATCAAAAATGCAGTCCGTTCTTCGCAAGTGCCGATCGGTGAGTTTTTCCTGTCGCGCCTGTCGAATGAAGATGCGGCATTCGGTGTCGACAGCCAACCGTTTGTTGCGACTTCTTACGAAGAAGCCGCCAAATTGTGGGACGCACAAAAGCCCGTGGTCAAGGAACTGCTGGCCAAACAGGGTCTGATGCCACTGTTTTCCGTGCCATGGCCGGCGCAAGGTCTGTATACCAAATCTGAAATCGCTTCGGTTGACCAATTGAACGGCCTGCGGTTCCGCGCGTATAATGCGGCGTTGGAAGAGTTTGCCACATTGGCAGGTGCAGCACCGGTACAGGTTGCCGCGCCCGATATTGCGCAGGCGTTTTCAACCGGTCAGGTGCAGGCGATGATCACGTCACCTTCTACCGGTGCCAATTCATCAGCCTGGGATTTCTTAAGCCACTTCAGCCCGATCAATGCATGGGTACCGAAGAATATCGTTGTGGTGAATATTGCCGCGTTTGAAGGCCTGTCTGCGGAGAACCAGAAAGCGGTAAAAGAAGCGGCTGCCAAAGCTATGGCACGTGGTTGGGAAATGTCAGCGGCAGAGGCGAAAGCCAAAACGGCGGTGATGGCCGAGCATGGCATGGTGATTTATGAACCAAGTGATGCGCTGAAGTCAGGGCTGAGCGCCATCGGGGCGACGATGTTGGAAACATGGAACGCAAAAGCGTCAGACGCGGCCAAATCTGTTTTGGAAACCTACAATCAATAAGTAAACGATTATGGCCCCCGAATATTGGGGGCCATTTTAAGAACGGGGGAAATCATGCGTAATTTTTTAGATGGATTGTACCAGTTTTCGGGTAAACTTGCCGGCTGTTTGATTATCGCGATTTGCCTGCTGGTCAGCACACAGATATTGCTGAACGGGGCGACCCGCCTGTTCGGACCGATCCTGCCATCCACCATTCCGTCTTATGCGGATTTTTCGGGTTACATGTTGGCGGGGGCCTCATTCTTGGCCCTTGGACACACTTTGCGCGAAGGTGGGCATATCAGGGTTAATCTTGTCACCCAACGCTTAAGCATCAAAGCGCAGGTGGCCGCAGAATTTTTCACGTTGTTATTGTCCGGTTTTATGGTCGCGTATGCGTTGCGTTTTATGATCAAGATGATCGGGCAAAGCTATCAGTGGGGCGATAAGTCCAACGGGATTATTGCAATTCCTTTGGCTATTCCACAATCCGTTGTTGCCTTTGGCATGGCTATTTTGCTCATTGCAGTTGTGGACACGTTGATCACATTGATCCGCACCAAACAACCTGTTCTATCCACCCCTGACGAGGTTTGATATGTCTGATCCTTTTATTGCACTTACACTGCTGCTGTTGCTGATCGGCCTTTTGGCCATGGGGGTCTGGGTTGCCGTGGCTTTGGCCTTTGTCGGTTTTGTTTCGATCATTGCATTTTCATCGGCCCCTGCCGGCATGGTTTTGGCCACAACGTTCTGGGGTCACAGTCATTCATGGGCACTGACGGCGCTGCCGTTGTTCATCCTGATGGGCGAGATATTGTTACGATCGCGTCTTAGCCAAGACATGTTTTCTGGGCTTGCCCCTTGGTTGGGCAGGGCGCCGGGCCGTTTATTGCATGTCAATGTGCTGGGCTGTGCGATTTTTGCAGCCGTGTCCGGTTCCTCTGCTGCCACGGCGGCCACTATCGGGCGGATGTCGGTGCCGGAATTGACCGAGCGTGGGTATCCGGAAAGTCTGATCATCGGGACATTGGCAGGCTCTGCCACGTTGGGGTTGCTGATCCCGCCTTCGATCATTCTGATTGTTTACGGGGTGGCGACCGAGCAATCCATTGCGCGCCTGTTTATCGCAGGTGTTCTGCCAGGTATCCTGCTGATCGGTCTGTTTGCAGGCTATGTTGCAGTGCGGGCGATGATGAACCCCGAATTGATCCCGAAAGTTGAAAGTCACGTCACATTTGCCGAAAAAATCAGGGCGTCACGCAATCTGATCCCTGTCGCCCTGTTGATCGGTGGCGTGATCGGTTCGATCTATGGTGGGCTGGCCTCACCCACGGATGCGGCCGCCCTGGGTGTGGTGCTGGCCTGTATTTTGGCTTGGGCATCCGGTTCATTCAGTAAAGTGTTGTTTTGGGAAGCGGTGATGTCGGCGACGCGCACATCGTGTATGATCGCGTTTATTCTGGTGGGGGCGGCATTTCTGTCGGTTTCGATGGGCTTTACCGGCCTGCCCAGAAATTTGGCTACATGGATCGGCGGCATGGGATTGTCACCCTACGCGCTATTGGCGGCCCTGACGTTGTTCTTTGTTGTACTGGGCTGTTTTTTGGATGGTATATCTGTCGTTGTTCTGACCACTTCGATCATAATGCCGATGGTCATATCCGTGGGTATCGACCCTTTGTGGTTCGGCATCTATCTGGTGATTGTCGTCGAGATGAGCCAAATCACCCCGCCTGTCGGCTTTAACCTGTTTGTAATTCAGGGTCTAACCGGTATCAACATATTGCGTATCGCAAAGGCGGCCTTTCCGTTCTTCCTGTTGCTTTTGTTGGGCGTGGCATTGATTACCGTCTTTCCGCAGATCGTAACCTTTCTACCAAATGCGATGAACGGGTAATTCAAAGGGATGACGCGGCACGGCTGGCTTGGTCATATTGCCCTGACAGGGCGCGCAAATTGGCGCCAAGTTTGCGCATATCTTCGCCGGACATGCCTATTTGATCCAGACCGTCCAGTAAGCACTGCTCGCGTACAACGCGATATTTTTCACATAGATCTTCACCGCTTTGGGACGGTTTATAAAACACTTCCTTACCGCGTTTGTTCGAAATCAATAGATCCATCTTCATCAATTTTCGCAATGCGTAATTGACCGTGTGCGTGTCTTCTATATTCAGCAAAAAAGAAATATCTGATAATCGCTTATCGCGCCCGCGGTGGTTGATATTATGCAAAACCAGTATTTCAAGCGCCGTTAGGTCGGTGTTGCCAGCCGCTGACATGCACCGCGTCATCCAACGGCTGAACGCATTATATGCAATGATCATGCCGTATTCTACTTCTGATGCTTCCCATTTGTCGCCTTCGGCCAAATGGCGCGAGGAAACAATACGGCGTTTTTCTTTTTTCAATTCTGACATGAGCTACCTCTTTTTGTCCTAATAATACGTGTTTTCCACGATATTATACAAGCAACTCATTGGCAAATCGACTGTGATTTGCATATGTACGTGTCGTTTTAAGACTGTAAAAGAATAGTATTGCCTGCGGGATCCCAAAAAAGATTACCTGTATCTGATTGAGTTTTACGATTACCCCAGAAGCCAACCTTGTAAATCTGTTTGCCAAAATGGGCGGAAATAGGCGATCATACGGCCCTCTTCCGGGCCGTCCAAACCTTGATCCCATGCAGCCATGCCATGCAGAGCAAAGCGGTGGGCGAGGGTGGCTTCGCCGGGTTTGGCGTGCAATTCTACCCGTTTACAGGTTTTGAAAATATCGGCACGGGTTTGTTGGTAGGTGTCGGTGATGTCGATCCGGTGCCAATCTTTAGGCGCGGTTCCTGCATAGGCTTTTGCCAGCATGTCGCGGAAAATCAGATGCGATCCTTCCCAGACAACGAAAGGTGCTGCATGGAACGGTGTTTCATTCAAGGGGATGCCAAGGATGAAACCGTGGAATTCTTCCATTTTGCGACGACGGTTCGGGCCTACGGCTTTTAACCCGTCAAGATGGGCGAAGTCGCGGTTTTGGCGGTAGTTGAACATGCCATCTGTTTCATGCGCGTCCTGTTTCGGATAGCCTTTGTAGCAGGTTGAAATTTGCCCCAAACCCAAGTCAAATCGGTTTTGCCCCATGGAAAATTCAGCGGCTTTCAGGACAGGGCCCGTCAGGGGGGCGATATTCGCCAATACATCAACCCCGACAAACCATGTGCCTTGCGAACGTAACCAATTGACGCGGTTTTCAGCGTTATTTACAGCCTGAATCGCTTGCGGTGACGTTTGCTCAACCCAAGCAGCCAGTCCCGGGTCATAGGGCAGTTTGGCCCAGCCAAGTGTATCAAATGCGGCTTTATCCAAAATATGCTTTGCGCAGCATGTTCAAAGCCACAAGGATTAGAAACACGGCGAATACGCGTTTTAATGGTTTCGGATCCAGTGAATGGGCCAATTTTGCGCCTAATGGTGCTGTAAGCAGGGTCATTGAGATAATTACTAGAAATGCGGCGATGTTGACATGACCGATGTTAAAAGGCGGTCGGCCTGCATCGGGGATTGGGGTCAGCAGGAAGGTTATGGCGGATGGAATTGCTATGATCAGACCAAAGCCCGCGGCAGTGGCAACGGCGCGGTGAATGGGGCGGCCATGCAAGGTCATGACCGGCACACCCAAGCTGCCACCACCGATGCCCATCAGCACGGACAAAAAGCCGATGATCGGGCTGAGTATGGCGCGTTTGATGCCTGTCGGCATGGTTTCGCCCAATCGCCAGTTGGCTTGGCTGAACGCCATGTAAAAGCCGACGATCAGGGCAAGGATGCCGAAAATCATAAGAAGCGTGTCAGAACGCAGACCGGCTGCGATAAAAACCCCGATGAAGGCCCCGATGACGATACCTGGGGCCCATGTTTTCAGGATGTCCCAGTCAACGGCACCTTTTTTGTGGTGGCTGGAAACGGAACGTATCGAGGTGAATATGATCGTGGCCAATGACGTTGCCAAACAGATTTGCATCAGCTGCGGTGAATTATATCCCAACGATGAAAACGCATAGTAAAACGCCGGCACCAAGATGATACCCCCGCCTACGCCCAACAGGCCCGCAAGAACGCCTGCGAATGCGCCGATGACGATCAGCATGATGAAAATCGGCAGTAAGGTCATGATGTCCGGCATTTTATTCCTTCAGGCAGCTTTTTGCTTTATGGCCTCAAGGGCCGTTATGATCAATTCAGGGCCGGCACCGTTTTTGTGAGCACTTTCCGACAGGATACGCCGCCAAAGACGCGCACCTGCGCGGCCCGTAAACGCGCCCAGCATGTGGCGGGTGATTTGGTTCAGACGGCCACCGCTGGCCAAGTGGTTTTCGATATAGGGCAGCATGTCAAGAACCGCTTGTTCAATGCTTGTTTGGTCGGTCGCATTATAAATACGGCTGTCGGCATTGATCAGGATCGGGGCAGGATCGTGATAAGCGGTACGCCCGATCATGACGCCGTCAAGACCACGATCAAGATGTTCTAGCGCTTGATCCAGACTGGTAATCCCGCCGTTGATATGGATGTT
>Ga0209344_10005319_pt1 | contig 11166 bp, 8 predicted proteins | sample Cruoilmetagenom6_FD_187293 | JGI IMG/M metagenome (GOLD analysis project Ga0209344, IMG submission 187293) | Oil polluted marine microbial communities from Coal Oil Point, Santa Barbara, California, USA - Santa Barbara Oil Seep Sample 6 (SPAdes)... | ecosystem: Environmental > Aquatic > Marine >...
TACATTTCTGTAAAGGCTTTGTCTAACTGTGCTCCTCCTCTTGGGCTCGAACCAAGGACCCTCTGATTAACAGTCAGATGCTCTAACCAACTGAGCTAAGGAGGAATTTTGCGTTAGCGGTTGCAAATATACCTATTTTTTAATTCCGTCAAAATAAAAAATAAAACTTTATTGATTTTGTTTTTTTAAAGTTCGGAAAATAAGAAAGTTTCGAAAATATTATAAAGATTTTATTTCTTTAAGAAGCACTATACTGGCCGGAGAAGTACTTTCGGCCAGCGCTTGTTTGGCCTCTTCTATTTTGTTTTCCTTTAAAAGGGCCAATGCTAAATAGTACTGTGCGTCTTCATAAAAAGCACTTTCGGGTTTTTCCTTTGCCGATTGAAGGTATTTTTTTGCTTGGCGGGCGTTGCCATTTGCCAAATTTGCGACACCCAAAAAATAAATCACCGTATCATTCTCTGGATTTGCAGCATAAAGTGTCTCCCAGCGCGAAATGGCTTCGCTGTATTCTTTGCGTTTGTAGTTTACCATTCCGTAATAAAAATCATAATTTGAAGAAGTGCTCATGGTCGTTGGGAGGCCAGGGTCTGGTTTAAAATTTGCAGCAAAGACTTTTTGGGATGAATTTCCACTACTAAAAATTGCCCATGTACTTACTGAAATAAGTATCAAAACAGAGGCGGCCAAAGCTAACCAACTAGGGGATTGCCACTTCTTTTTTGGTTCTTCTACAATTTCAGAGTGAAAATCTTCAAAAGAATTTTTCAGAGTGTGCTCTTCCACACCTCTAATTATAGCTTTCTGCTCTTCCACCAAGGTACGAAAGTCTGGAAATAGTTTCATCCGTTCTTCAAAATCGGCACGGGCCTTTGGGTCCAGATCGTCCAGCAAGTAAGCGTCTATAAGCTCTTGTGTTTCCTGATTGTTCTGTATTTTGTTATTTGAATCCATTGGGGATATTTTGGGTCATTTTTTTTAATTGTTCTTGACAACGATATTTTGCGTTGCGAGCCGAAGCTTCGTCCATAGCCATTAATTCAGATATTTCTTTAAAGGATTTTCGTTCAAAATAAAAGAGTTTCATCAGCAACTGGCAGCGTTCGCCAAGTTGGTCTATGGAATCCATTATTAGTTTAATCTTTCTATTTTGAACTTCGTTTTCATCTGTATCGGGTTCGTTATATTCAATTTCACGATTTATGAATGTTGTGTTTTTATATTTTACAGATCTTATGTGGTCTAGCCATTTATATTTTGCAATCTGAAAAAGATAGCCATTAATGGCGGTTTCGCTTTCCGCAGAAAATTTATCGTCTTTAATATTTCGCCACATTGCCACAAATGCTTCTTGATAAACATCCTTTGCTTGTTGTTCATCGCCACTGTTTTTAAGAACGTAGCGTTTCACTTTTGTAAAGTTTGCTTTGTATAATTCCTTTAGTGTGGCAGTGTCATTTTGTTTAATGAGCACTGTCGTTCTGTTTAATGGCAAATCCTTGATTTTTTGGTTGCTGATTGTCTGCATTTTTCTAAAACAATACAGAAAGATACAATTTATCTGCAATCGTTTTAAAATTTTTGACCAACTTAAGATAAGTGGATATTTTTTTTCGTTTAAAGTAACTAATCCATCACCTAATTTATTGCCCAAAAGCCAAAAACTCAACTTTGCCATTTTAAAAACATCGAAAAAGCGATAGAATTGTCATCAAAAATTTTTAAAAAAAATACCTCGGTTTTTTTCCGAAGTATTTTTAAAAAGATTATTTGTTGATTCTTTATTCAAACAGCCAGCGATAAATATCGTTTCCGTTGGCAAATAGTACCAAGGCTATCAAAATAAAGAAACCGACCATTTGGGCATATTCCATAAACTTATCGTTCGGCTTTCTGCCTGTTACAATTTCATATAAAAGAAACATTACGTGCCCGCCATCTAAAGCTGGAATGGGCAGAATGTTCATAAATGCAAGGATTATTGAGATTAAAGCTGTGGTTGCCCAGAAGCTTTGCCAATCCCAAGCATCTGGAAAAAGATTTCCGATTGCACCAAAACCACCCACTTGTGTTGCACCCTTTTTGGTGAAAACATATTTAAATTGGGAAACATAATCCTTCAAGGTATTGTAGCCATAACCAAAACCACCAACGATGCTTTCGGTCAAGGAATATTTTATTTCAGTTTTACCTAATTTTAGCTCTTTTCCGAAGGCATTTATACCAATTTTCCCTTCGTCATTTGCAGTAACTTTAATACTATCAATTTGGTTATTTCTTGATACTACAATTAGATTTTCATTTTTCCCATTTGCTGCTATTATAGGAGTAGATTCTTCAAAAAATTGAATAGGCTTACCGTTTACTGATATAATTTTATCCCCTTTTTCAAACCCAACATCATTAGCGGGATAATCTGGATAAATGGTATCAATCACAGCTAATCGCATTGGTGAGAAAGGAAAATGTGAATCATTCTGGAACATTTTAGTCCCCACATCTTCAGGGACCGAAATGGATTCAATAGAACCATCACTATGTTTTACTTCCACTTTTGAAACATCGCGTAAAAACATATATCTGTTAATTTCCATCACATCCTCAAACGGCTCACCGTTTACAGTTAAGATGTGGTCACCATCACGAAAACCGTACTCCTTAAATTGTTGGGTTACTGCAAACCCCTGAGGAATATCTTCATTAGTAGTTATATTTCTGCCGTAGAAATATAAGATCCCCATATAAATTACAAACCCCACAATAATATTTACCGTTACACCGCCAAGCATAATAATAAGACGCTGCCACGCAGGTTTGCTTCGGAATTCCCATGGTTGTGGTGGACCGGCCATTTGTTCCTTGTCCATGCTCTCATCTATCATTCCGGCTATTTTTACATAGCCACCCAAAGGCAACCAGCCAATACCGTAAACGGTTTCGCCAATTTTCTTTTTGAAGAGTGAAAACTTAACATCAAAGAAAAGGTAAAATTTTTCTACCCTAGTTTTGAAAAGTTTTGCGGGAATAAAATGCCCCAATTCATGAAGCACGATAAGTAATGAAAGACTTAAAAGTAGTTGTATAGCTTTAACAGCGAATGGAGTCATAGTTTCTTAAATAGATGTTTTAATAAAAAGTCTCAATTTTTTAAACACTCGTTACCAAAATCGAGCCTAAAATGAAATTGCTTGCCAATATGTCGGTTTTAAGCAAAAATCGCACAAAAGTAACCTTTTAGAGCTTGCAAAAAAAATAAGCGGGTGTGTTCCCGCTTATTATTATTTATTTTGAAATAGATTTATTAGTATTTTAAATCTATTCTTTCACAATTGTTTTGTTGATAACTCCTTTTGCAGTTTCCATTTGAAAGAACAAAATACCTTTCGAAAACATTGAAACATCAACCGTTTCTGAATAGGCCTCAGAATAAAGCATTTGCCCCAAAGTATTATAAATACGAACTTGGTTCACTTGCAGTGCATCTGGTTTTTGAAGATTGATAAGGCCCGTGGTTGGATTTGGATATAAAACCAGTTGCTGATCAAATGCCAAATCGTCTGTGCCCAAAAGTACTTGGTTGTTTTTGGAAATAATATCGTATTCTGGATCAAACTGAACGCCGTTTACGGTAAAAGGGACTGAAGGTTGAAAAATCTGCCCATCAAAAGTATTGTCCAAAACGATGTCCAGTGTTTCACCCTGTGTTCCGTGAAGTCTTAATGGAACTGGCACATCAAAATAAGATACCGAAGGATGGCTTTGGGTCTGGTTAATTTTCACATTAAGGCTTCCCGCACTGGCTTGGTTCCATCGAATGGTAAAACGTGGGTATCCTTCCCCATAAATCCAATCGTTAAAAAATTCTGAGAGGTCTTGGCCACTGGCATTTTCCATATTTCTGATGAGGTCTGGGGTTTTTGCATAGCCGTAAGAGAGTGCCGGATCTGCCAAATAATCTTTTAAACCCTGAAAGAAAACAGCATCACCCAATTTCTTACGAAGCATATGCAACACCATAGAGCCTTTGTTATAACTAAGCCTACTGCTGAAAACTCTATTAACAGAGATTGTGTCCTGCGCTGGAACATAAACGGATCCATCGGGTTCTTGGGTGATTGAAGATATCTTGTCCTGTTTATAAATTCTAAAATCTGAAGCTGAATCAAAATTCTCAATTACCGTTCCAGCTAAATAGGTGGCAAAACCTTCGTTAAGCCAAACGTCTTGCCAGCTCCCGCAGGTAACTTTATCACCGAACCATTGGTGGCCAAGTTCATGCGCAATAAGTCCCCGGCTTAGCCCACCCATAAACGAAACCGTGGTGTGTTCCATACCACCTCCCCAACCAAATTGGGCGTGACCATATTTTTCATCTGCATACGGATAGGGCTCAAAAAGATCGGCGTATAAATTTATTATATCAACTGTAACCGGGGTTCGTTGTTGAGCATAGCTAAGATCTTCGGGATAAATGTAGTTTATGATTTCAAAAGGGTTTCCGTTGTTATCTACGGTATGAGAGTAAACGGTATAATTTGTAACGGCAATCGCAACCAAATAGGCAGGAATGGGGTGTTGGTGTCTGTAATGGGTCGTTTTATTACTACCGTTTATTGTTTGGCTCAATTCTAAACCATTGGAAACTGCAACATATTCTTCATTGGAAGGATTGAAACGGGGTGTGGTAATATAAACATCCAATAAATCAATTTTATCTATCAAATCTTGTTTGCAAGGCCACCAAGCTTTAGCGCCAAAAGGCTCTGAAAGTGTCCACATCACGGGATCGCCATTGTGGGTGTCTATTTCAAAAGAACCAAACCCAGAACTTATAGGGTTTCCGGAATAACTGATGGAAAGTGAATCTAAAACACCCTGGTTTTGCATTTGGAGCAGTGTGATTACAACTTCATCATTATTGTTTTGTGTGAAAGAAAGCGGTGTGCCGCGCTGGGTTACTGAAGAAACGGTCATGTTGTTCACAAGTTCAAATGTAACCGAATTCATGTTTTCTTTCGCTTCAAAATGTGAAGTGACCTTTCCGCTAATAAATGCTTGGGTTGGATCAACGTTCAATTCCAACCGGGCATATTTTAAGTCATAATTGCCAGTATTCATATTGCGTTGGGTAGTAAACATACCAGTTGCGGCTTTGGCTTCGGCCTCACTGATGTCATCAGTTCTAAAACTTTGCGAAAAGGAAAAAAGGGAGATTAAAAATAAGCAGGGGAGTACTAATGCTTTCATTGTGTAATGTTTTTTTTAATTATTGTTTTGCCAAAATCAACGGAACGATTTCTGAAGGCGAAGACAGGAGAAACCAACGGGTTAATTTCAACGTGAAATTAGGATGTTAAATGTATTCATTTTGATATTATTAGGACTTATTTTTGCGCCCAAATATATTCTTTCAGTCTAAAATTTAACGCGATGCTTACTTTTTTCAAGAAATATAAATTCTTTGCAATTTTCTTTCTTATCCTTTCCATTATAATAATTACGGTATTTTACCAAATAATGATACCCAAAAAGACATTGAAAGTCTACCAGCCCGCAGATGTTTCAGCTGAATTGGTGGATACCACACTTCAATATGTGAAAAAATATCACGTCATCTCAAATTTTAGCTTGACCAACCAAAACGGGAAGAAAATAACGCAAGAAGATTATAATGATAAAATCTATGTGGCAGATTTTTTCTTCACAACCTGCCAAACCATTTGTCCGATAATGACAGATAATATGGTGAAAATACAGGAAAAACTTAAAAATGATAATGAAATTTTATTGCTTTCGCATACCGTAACTCCTGAAATTGATTCCGTAGCCCAGCTTAAAAAATATGCATTGGAAAAAGGGGTGAACGATTCAAAATGGAACTTGGTGACTGGCGATAAAAAAGTAATTTACAATCTAGCAAGAAAATCCTATCTCGTGGCCAAAGATGTTCCATATTCTGACAATGATCTAGTTCACACCGAAAACTTTGTGCTTGTTGATAAAAAGAAGCGAATTCGCGGTTTTTATGACGGCACCGATTCTGAATCTATTGAAAAGCTGTTGGAAGATATCAAAATTCTAAAAAAAGAATAATAGCTTTTGTAATCATAATTCTTTTTCACCAACAAAAAATCCCAAAAGGACTTTCCCCACGTCCTTTTTTTCCTTTACTTTTGCCTTGTTTAAAATCAATCTAAATAAAAGATGGTTACAATCGCTTCATTAAAAAAAGGGCAGCGCGGTATTATCAAAGAATTTTCGGTAGATGTTGTACCCCTAAAACTTTTGGAGATGGGCTGTCTTCCGGGCAATGAGGTTTCTTTGGTGCAAATAGCTCCATTCAATGATCCCTTGTATTTAAACATCAATGGCAGTCACCTTGCCATTCGGAAGGCAACCGCTTGTTTGATAGAAATTGAATTGATATAATTTTTAATATATCCGCTGGTTTTTAAGTCGTTCTGCAGGCTCAGGATAAATTAAAGTCGAAATATGGCAAAACACATAAATGTTGCACTTATTGGAAACCCAAATACCGGAAAGACCTCTGTATTTAACCGGCTTACGGGACTGAACCAAAAAGTGGGAAACTATCCTGGAATTACTGTTGAAAAGAAACAAGGCACCTGCAAGTTTGGCAGAGCCTGCAAAGTTCACGTTCTGGATTTACCCGGAACCTATAGTTTGAACGCCTCCTCAGTTGATGAAAATGTTGTTATTGAACTACTTCTGAATAAAAACGACAAAGATTTTCCCGATGTAGCCATTGTAGTTGCCGATATTGAAAATCTGAAGCGAAACCTCTTGCTTTTCACACAAATAAAGGATTTGGGAATTCCAACAATTCTCGCTATAAATATGTCCGATAGGATGAAACGCAAAGCAATTTCACTGAACGTTCCTTTGCTTGAAGAAAAGTTAAATACAAAAATTGCCCTAATCAGTTCGCGGAAAAACTTGGGCTTTGATTATTTAAAGGAATTGATTGAAGATTATAAGCACCTTTCCACAAAACCAAGTTTGAATGCCTCTGGCATTTCACCAGAGTATTTTGACCGCTTGCGAAAAGCATTCCCAAACCAAGATCTTTACAAGCTTTGGCTAGTGATAACGCAAGATGTAAACTTCGGAAAATTGGACAGAAACGAGTTGAAGGGTGTGGCTTCCTTTCAAACGGAATCTGTGAGCAATCTTAAACGGCTTCAGCAAAAGGAAACCGTGGCCCGCTATCAGTTTATAAACGAAACTTTAAAGGAAACACTTCATATAGATACTGCAAATGCAAAGGATTTAAGAAGCCGTTTGGATCGTGTTTTAACCCATAAAATCTGGGGATATGTGATTTTCTTCGCAATTCTACTTTTGATTTTTCAGGCAATTTTTGACTGGAGCAGTTACCCAATGGATTTTATTGACAGTACTTTCGCTTCCCTCAGCGAATGGGCCAAAACATCACTTCCAGTAGGAGATTTTACGAATTTGATTGCCGAAGGAATTATTCCGGGACTTGGCGGAATCGTAATTTTCATTCCACAGATCGCCTTTCTTTTTCTTTTTATTTCAATTTTAGAAGAAACGGGCTATATGAGCCGGGTAGTGTTTTTGATGGACCGTATTATGCGCCGTTTTGGGCTCAGCGGAAAAAGCGTTGTGCCCTTGGTAGCAGGAACAGCCTGCGCCATTCCCGCAATTATGGCGACCCGTAATATTGAAAACTGGAAAGAACGACTGATAACCATTTTGGTAACGCCTTTTACAACCTGTTCGGCGCGTTTGCCGGTTTATTTGATAATTATTTCACTAGTAATTCCAGATACCCGCGTGCTCGGTATTTTTAGTTTGCAAGGGCTAACCCTTATGTTTATGTACATATTGGGCTTTGGCGCGGCTATTTTTTCGGCCTATCTGTTGGATAAAATACTTAAAATACGTTCCAAAAGTTTTTTTGTTGTTGAAATGCCCAATTACAAACTTCCACTTCCAAAAAACGTATTGATTACTGTAGTTGAAAAAACAAAAGCCTTCGTTTTTGGTGCGGGAAAAATAATACTCGCAATTTCTGTTATTCTTTGGGTTTTGGCATCTTATGGCCCTGGTGATTTTAATAATGCAGAAGAAATTATTCAGAAGGAATACGCTTCGCAAAATCTTTCCGAAGAAGATATTGAGATGCACATAGATTCCTATAAACTGGAACATTCATACATTGGTCACATTGGCCACGCCATAGAGCCTGCCGTGAGTCCTTTAGGCTACGACTGGAAAATAGGCATTGCTCTAGTAAGCTCCTTTGCAGCGCGTGAAGTATTTGTTGGAACTCTAGCCACCATTTATAGCGTGGGTAGCGAAGATGAACAAACCATAAAAAGCCGAATGGCGGCAGAGATAAATCCTATTTTAGGAGGACCGCTCTTTAATTTTGCGAGCGGGGTTTCGCTCTTGCTTTTTTACGCTTTTGCAATGCAGTGTATGAGTACGCTAGCAATTGTTAAAAAAGAAACAAATAGTTGGAAGTGGCCTATGTGGCAGTTGGTCGTGATGAGCGCGATTGCCTATGTAGTTGCTTTGGCTGCCTATCAATTTTTGAAATAGAATAAAATTTTTATCGATATGCAAACTTTTCTTGTCTTAATAACATTCTTATTTGCAGTGTACTTTCTTATAACTAGGTTTGTTTGGAATCCCTTCCAAACAGAAAAGAAAAGAAATAAACCCGGAGATCATTCTGACTGCAGCAAATGTAGTTTTCATTGATGTAATGAAACTGGGAGCATGTCACCCTTTTTTCTGAAATGCAATATTTGTAACTTGATTTTCTTTGGGGTATCTTTGCACAATGCAAACAATATTAGTTTTAATAACATTTTCTATTGCAGCGGGCTTTTTAATTAAAAAGTTTGTTTGGAACCCTATTTTTGAAGCACGTCAAAATTCAAGCAACACGCTGGATGGTGGTAAAACAAAATGTGGCAGAAAGGATTGTGGTTGCCACTAGTTAGTTGTTTTTATCTTCACAAACCAATAAAACATAATTGTTTATTTTGCCCGCACTATCTGATGTGGGATAAGGCTTTAAGGACAATCCATTGATGGAAAAATTAGCGGAACTATAGAGGTTTGTGTTTTTTTCCTCTCCGCGTCTTACTTCACCAAAAATCATAAGTCTTTCTTCAGTATTTCCATCTGAAGTTACAGCAACTTTTACTATAGCACGTCCTGCCCAGATACATTGAACACCAGTTGGGCAGCGTGAGTCTTCCACAACTTCCAAAAATTTTATGGAAACACCTTTCAATACTATTGCTTTTCCAATTGGTATTTTCACACCAATTTTAGGGGTTTCTGCGGAATCTTCCTGCCCAAAAGCAAAGGTTGAAAAAAGAATGATGATTGCTAAAAGTGAATTTTTCATTGTAAGTTTTTTTTCAATTTTAAAGATACATTAAAAAATAGTGCCAAAAAAAATGGCAAAGCAAAAACCTTTTTTACGGTGTTAATTTTAATATGCTTTTAAACAATAAATACGGGAATATTCACTCTATGACGAACGCTGTCAACAGTAGTTCCGAACAATAAATCTTTTAAGCCTGAATGCCCATGACCGCCCAAAACTAACAAATCAAAATCAGCTGCATTCACGATTTTTGGAATTATCTTCTTTGGAGAACCAAATCCTAATTCGACCGAAACTTTAAAGCCTTTTGCATCTAATTTTTCTTTATACTTATTCAGAAATGCTTCGTCGCTTTCAGTTTCATAATCGTCAATTTCATCACCATAAATCATAGCTCCGGGTGTTTCTACAATATGAATTAAGGTGTATTCGGCATCTTTTCCACCAAGTTGCAATGCTGCTGAAATACTCTTTTCATCCGAAGTTGAAAAATCTACAGGAATAGCAATTTTTTTATAGGAAAGCGGTTGCGCAAGCTCATCTACTTTGGCATCCAGTATATGCGGAACCATTTTTCGTTTTTCTAATTTAATATCCTTTACAGTAGTTTTGAAAGTTATGTAAATCAGTAAAACTGCCGCTCCTATTGCTGCTGGAATTACCAAAGTCCAAATGTAGATTGGGTTTTCAGTAGTAGTTAACCAGCCAGTTATTTCATCATAAACCAATTTTCCATTCAGTCCCACAATTATAATTGTGATAAACCAAGATGCGATTCTTAAAGGCCATTTAATTTCAAAACCGTTCATAAGCTTTTTGCTGCTTACAAAATGAATTAGCGGTATTATAGCAAAACCAAGTTGGAGACTCAATACTACTTGACTTAAAACAAGCAATTTTCCGGTGCCACTTTCCCCGAAATAAATAACTGTAAAAAGGGCTGGAACAATGGCGAGCATACGTGTGATTAATCTTCGGACCCAAGGCTGGATACGCAAATTTAAATGCCCTTCCATCACAATTTGCCCTGCAAGTGTTCCAGTAAGCGTACTGCTTTGTCCAGCTGCAATCAATGCTATTGCGAAAAAAGTAGGTGCCAAACTTGAGCCTAAAAGTGGTTCCAATAATGCGTGTGCATCTTGTATTTCAGCAACTTCAAACATTCCATTTTTATGAAAAACTGCTGCGGCAAGTATTAAAATTGCGGCATTTACAAAAAAGGCAAGATTGAGTGCGATTGCGGAATCTATAAAATTGAATTTCAGAGCTTGTTTAATTCCTTTTTTAGTCCGCTCTATTTTTCGGGATTGTACTAAAGAGGAATGCAAATACAAATTGTGCGGCATAACGGTCGCCCCAATAATACCGATCGCAATGTAAAGTGCGGTGCTGTCAGGAAGTGAAGGAATGAAACCAGCCATAAGTTCACCCATATCTGGTTTTGCAAAAAACATTTCAACCACAAAAGAACCCCCAATAATAAAAATCAAACCAATAATAAAAACTTCCATTTTTCGCATTCCTTTGTTTAAAAGGAAAAGGAGCAAAAATGTGTCTAACGCCGTAATTGTAACGCCCCAAACCATTGGAAGACCGAAAAGAAGATTCAATCCTATTGCCATCCCAATAACTTCAGCTAAATCGCAAGCCACAATGGCAATTTCGGCTAAAATATAAAGTACGAAATTTACAAATGGATTGTAGGCTTCTCGGGAAGCTTGTGCTAAATCTCGTCCGCGAACAACGCCCAAACGCGCACATAAACTTTGAAG
>Ga0209344_10005320_pt1 | contig 11163 bp, 9 predicted proteins | sample Cruoilmetagenom6_FD_187293 | JGI IMG/M metagenome (GOLD analysis project Ga0209344, IMG submission 187293) | Oil polluted marine microbial communities from Coal Oil Point, Santa Barbara, California, USA - Santa Barbara Oil Seep Sample 6 (SPAdes)... | ecosystem: Environmental > Aquatic > Marine >...
AATCAGACATCAAGAATAGAATACGATTTGATATTTTTTATATTGAAAATTGGTCTTTTCTTTTAGATATAAAAATTATAATTCAGACTGCTTTTAACATATTTAAAGGCGAAGAAAAGGCATACTAAATTGAGTGATAAATATGATATATCAGCCACTATTGTTTTATATGAGGAAGACGTTAGCATGCTTAATAAAACAGTTGAAAGCTTCTTGCGGATTCCGTTGGAAAAAAAACTCTTTTTAATTGATAATTCGAAAAGTAACTTTTTAGAAAAAGAGTTTAATCATGCCGAAATAAACTATCAATTTGTAGGTAATAATATTGGTTTTAGTGCCGGACACAATTTAATTTTAGAACAAATAAAACAGCATTCAAAGTATCACTTAATCTTAAACCCTGATGTTTGCTTTTCTGGAGAAGTTATTCCAAGACTTATTAATGAATTTCAGAATAAAGAGGATATAGCAATGATAGCACCTAAGATTGTATTTCCTGACGAAAAATATCAGAACTCATGTAGAAGATACCCTTCACTTAGAGATCTTCTTATTAGAAAAAGTGGGTTCTTAAAAAGAATATATACATCTTCCATTCATAAAGGGGAATATGGAGATAAAGACTTGACCAGATCATTTTATCCGGACTTTATTCATGGTTGTTTTATGTTGTTCAAGACAGATGACTTTATAAAAATTGGTGGTTTTGACGAACGCTATTTCCTGTATATGGAAGATGTAGATATTTGTAGAAAAATTGATCAAATTGATAAGAAAAAAATGTATTACCCTAATGAGCAAATCACACACATTCTTAAAAAGGAATCTTCAAAAAATATGAGATTGTTTTTCATTCATTTTATTTCAAGTATTAAGTATTTTAAAAAATGGGGATTTTAGATTGACAACCCATTTCCAGAATGTATATTTGTATTTTGAAAATATATAAAATGAACATTCTAATTTTAGGTTCAGGAGGCCGTGAACACGCTTTCGCATTAAAACTTTCTAATAGCAAAAAAATCAATCAACTTTTTGTGGCTCCTGGTAATGCAGGGACAGCAAACGTTGCTCAAAATATCAATATTAATACAACTGATTTTGAAGCGGTTAAAATACATGTTTTAAAAAATAAAATAGAAATGGTTATTGTGGGCCCTGAAGCTCCTTTGGTAGCTGGGATCCACGATTTCTTTTTAAATGATGATGCTTTAAAGCATATTCCAGTAATTGGACCTAAAAAGGATGGTGCACTTTTAGAAGGAAGTAAAGATTTTTCAAAACAATTTATGGAAAAGCATAATATTCCTACAGCAAAGTATAAATCATTTACAAAAGAAAATTTAAATGAAGGCTATACCTTCTTAGAAACGCTTAAAGCTCCATATGTGCTCAAGGCGGACGGGTTGGCTGCAGGTAAGGGTGTTTTGATTTTAAACTCGCTAGAAGAAGCTAAAAATGAGTTAGAAGAAATGTTGACCAATGAAAAATTTGGAGAGGCATCCTCAACGGTTGTTATTGAAGAATTTTTAGATGGGATTGAATTGTCGGTTTTTGTATTAACAGATGGTAAAAGTTATAAAATATTACCATCCGCAAAGGATTATAAACGCATTGGAGAAGGCGATACAGGTCTGAATACTGGTGGAATGGGAGCCATTTCACCTGTTCATTTTGCTGATGAGGCTTTTTTACAGAAAGTAGAAGAACGAATTGTTACACCAACAATTGAGGGTTTACAAAAAGATGGAATTGATTACCGAGGTTTTATTTTTATCGGTTTAATGAATCTAAATGGCGAACCATCGGTAATAGAGTATAACGTGCGAATGGGCGATCCGGAAACCGAAGTTGTGATTCCTAGAATTGAATCAGACTTATTAGACTTATTTGTAGGTGTTGCCAATCAAACTCTTCATAAAAAAGTATTTACACTCAATCCAAAAACAGCAACTACTGTGATGCTGGTTTCTGGAGGTTATCCAGAAAATTATGTAAAAGATAAGGAAATTACAGGACTGGAAACGATCGAAAATTCTATTGTTTTTCATTCGGGAACAAAGTTAGAAGGTGATAAAATAGTCACAAATGGTGGTAGGGTAATGGCAATTACTTCATTAGGAGATACACTCGAAGAAGCCTTACAAACATCGTATCAAAATATTGATAAAATTCATTTTGATAAGATGAACTATCGAAAAGATATAGGGTTTGATTTGACATGATTCAAACTTCTTGACGTAACTCGAGAATAAATTAATGTCAGGTTGAGCGCAGTCGAAATCTAAATTTATGAAAAAAGTAATTGTAGCACCTCTAAATTGGGGTTTGGGCCACGCTTCTAGATGTATTCCGATTATAAAATCATTAATTCAAAATAAGTTCACCCCTGTTTTAGCAAGTGACGGTACAGCTTTATTATTCCTATTGAAGGAGTTTCCTGAATTAGAGTATATTGAACTACCTTCATATAATATAGGTTATGCAAAAAATCTAAAATGGAGTTTAGTATTGCAAACTCCCAAGATTGTTAAAGCGATAAAAAAAGAACGGCAGATCGTTAACAATTATATTAAGAATAATAGTCTTAACGGAATTATTTCTGATAACCGATTTGGTGTGAGAAGTAAACATATACCCTCGGTTTATATTACACATCAAGTTAATATTTTGTCTGGCGTTTCAACATCCATAACCAGTAAAATCCATCAAAAAATAATTAATAAATTTGATGAATGTTGGATTCCAGATTCCAAAGAACAACCAAATTTATCAGGAGAGTTGTCCAAAATATCAGATAATAGCATCAATGCTAAATTTATAGGTGTTTTAAGTCGTTTTAATAAAGAGAGCCTTCATAAAGAGAATGATGTATTAATTATTATTTCTGGTCCCGAACCAAACAGAAGTCAATTAGAAGAAAAACTCCTCTCAGAGTTTAAAAATTTCCGCGGAAGCCTAGCTTTTGTTCAAGGAAAAGTGGAAGAGCAACGAACAAAATCCCAAATAAATAATATTACCGTATATAATTATTTGTTATCTGATGAATTGCAAGATCAAATAAATAAATCAGAACTTATTGTTTGTAGGTCGGGCTATTCATCTATTATGGATCTCGCAAAACTATCTAAGAAAGCATTTTTTATTCCAACTAATAGTCAACCAGAACAACAATATTTAGCTAAATATTTAGAAGCTCAAAAGATGGTTCCATTTGCTAAGTTGAATAATTTCAAATTAGAAATGTTGGAAAATATAAAAGATTATAATGGATTAAAAACTAAAGATTCTAATTTTGATACCAAGCTATTTGACCTTTTCAAGAGTAAAAGAAAAAGTTGAGCCTACACCATACTCACTTTCTACAAAAACCTGCTGATGATGTGCCTCAGCAATATGTTTTACAATAGATAAACCCAATCCAGAACCGCCTTGTTCTCTTGATCTACTCTGATCTACTCTAAAAAAGCGTTCGAATAAGCGTGATTTATTTACCTCTTTTACGCCTTCGCCATCATCGGTTACTTTTACAATAAATTTTTCATCGCTATAATTCTTAATATTAACAGTAGTATGACCGTTTATTTTTCCATATTTAATAGAGTTTTCTATTAAATTAATTAGCACTTGTTCAATTCTATTTAAATCTCCTTTGACTAAAAGAGGCGTATCATACAATTTATTGAAAGCTAATATTGTATTTCTCTTTTTTGCTTTTATTTCCAACAAATCGAAAACATTTTGAATTAATTCTACAATATTGAAAGTCTCAAAATTTAGGCTCATGTCACCTGATTCTAATTTAGAAATCATATCCAGATCTTTTACAACATCAATAAGCCTTTCAACCCCTTTATTCGCTCTTTCTAAATATTTATTACGAATAGTTTTATCATTTACGGCTCCTTCCAAAAGGGTTAAAATATATCCTTGGACTGTAAATAATGGTGTTTTTAATTCATGAGATACATTACCTAAAAATTCACGGCGATATTTTTCACGCATTTGTAACATTTCAATTTGTAAACTTTTATCCTCTGCAAATCGTTGTACTTCTTTAGAAAGAGTATCCATATCTGACGTGATAGATTTTCTATCTAAATCATTTACATCCAATAGGCTCACCTCATTATATATATTTTTTACACGCGAATAAATAAAACGTTCTACTCTATATTGTATGACGAAAAAAGAAATTATAAAAAAACTTAATGCGATGGAAATACTTAGCCCAGGAACTATTTTTTCAAAAAATAAATAAGAAAACAAATTTGTTAATAATAAGAGTAAAATTGAAATAAAAAAAGATGTTTTAAAGGCAAATTTATATGTTCTGGTTAATTTCATTAAACATTGAATTTATAGCCAACACCTTTAACAGTTTTAAAGTAGTTATCACCGATTTTTTCTCTAAGCTTTCTGATATGTACATCAATTGTCCTATCACCAACTACAACATCATTACCCCAAACAATCTCTAGGATATTTTCACGTTTAAAAACCTTGCCAGGTTTAGAAGCTAACAAGGCTAGTAATTCGAATTCTTTACGTGGAAGAGAGATTTTTTCTTTATCTCTTTGAACAAAATATTCGTCCCTGTTAATTATGATATTACCAATAGTAACAATATTTTCAATTTCTGCTTGACCTTGCTTTAAACGTCTTAATAAAGATTTTACTTTACTAATTAAAACCTTTGGTTTTACGGGTTTTGTAATATAGTCATCAGCTCCGGCATCAAATCCGGCAACTTGAGAATAATCTTCTCCTCTTGCAGTAAAGAAGGCAATTATGACATCTTCTAATCCTTTTATTCCCCTAATTTTTTCGCATGTTTCAATTCCATCCATTTCAGGCATCATAATATCTAATAGAATAAGATGAGGGTTTACTTTTTTTGCCATTTCAATAGCTTCGACACCATTAGTCGCGCTAAAGATTTGATAACCTTCATTTTGCAAATTATAACTTACTATTTCAAGGATATCCGGCTCGTCGTCAACTAATAATAGTTTAATGTCTTTTTTCTTCATCTAATAAAATGCTGGTTCAAAATTACTGATTAATTTTATGAATTGATAAACTTAACAATCATTTAACTATGCAAGATTAAGTTAACATTAATTTTTTGACATAAGTTTAAATATTAGTTAATCAACAAGTTATAATTCTATTTTAAATATAAACTTATGATTGAAAGGTGTTACCGGAAATAAAAGTTATAAACAGCTTGATTTTTTATTGAATTTATTTACTAAATTTACTGTTAATCAACTAACTATATAAAGCAGTCCCCTTATGAAAAAACTTTACTTTCTACTTTTTTGTTTAATAACTTCCTTTGGTTTTGGGCAAACTGTTTTTATTAATGAGATTCATTATGATGATGTTGAGACTGATAATAATGAAGGATTTGAAATTGCCGGCCAAGCAGGAGTTGATTTAGGGTCGGGATATACTGTTGTTTTGTATAATGGCAACGGTGGTAGTTCTTACAATACTATTGCTTTGAGTGGAGTTATTCCAGATGAGCAATTTGGATTTGGAACTTTATCATTTTCACTCCCAACAAATGGTATACAAAACGGATCTCCTGATGGATTAGCTTTGGTCGCAGCTGATGGAACGACTGTTTTGCAATTTTTAAGCTATGAAGGAGTTTTTGTCGCGGTTGGAGGAGCAGCAGACGGTATGTCATCAACAGATATTGGTGTAGCTGAATCTAACTCTACTCCAGAGGGAGAGTCTTTACAACTTGTTGGAATGGGAACTGAATATGGTGATTTTACCTGGACAGGCCCTGTATCCGCGTCACTAGGATCTATTAATGTAAGTCAAGTCTTTTCGACCACAGCATCAATAAGAGAAAATGATATAAATGGCTTTAGCATGTACCCTAATCCAGTTGTTGATGGTATTTTGAAAATAAACACATTAGAAAACGCTGAAAAGACAATACAAATTTTTGATGTTTTAGGGAAACAAGTGCTATCAAGAACTACTAAGAATGAGCATATTAGTGTTGCTTCATTAGACTTAGGTATTTATATTTTAAAAGTTACAGAACTAGGGAAAACTGCTACTAGAAAACTTGTTATAAAATAGAAAAAGTGAACCATACCTTAATAGCGAGTCTTTAAAGACTCGCTTTTTTTGCATAAAACTTTTATTACCTTTAACAAGAACCATTTAGATAGCCTATGCTTAACAAAATAAAAATAGAAAATATATTGTTTCTTGACATTGAGACAGTACCAGAAGTAGCTACATTTTCAGAATTATCATTAATAAAGCAAGAACTATATGCGTTAAAAACACAATACCAACGTAAAGATGAAATAAGTCCTGAAGATTTTTATGAAAGAGCAGGTATTTGGGCTGAGTTTGGTAAAATAGTATGTATTTCAGTTGGCTATTTTGTAAGCGTTGACAATAAGAGAAATTTTAGGGTTAAATCATTTGCAGGTAATGAAAAGGAACTCTTAGAAAGCTTTAAAACACTATTAAATAATCATTTTAATGAGGCGAATCATTTATTATGCGCACATAATGGTAAAGAATTCGACTTTCCTTATATCGCAAGAAGAATGATCATAAACCATATTGAACTACCTTCTAAGCTTAACTTATTTGGTAAAAAACCTTGGGAAGTGGCACATTTAGACACTTTAGAGCTCTGGAAGTTTGGGGACTATAAACACTATACTTCTCTAAAATTATTGACCAATATTCTTGGAATTCCGTCACCAAAAGAGGATATTGATGGCAGTGATGTTGCCAGAGTGTATTATGAAGAAAACGATTTAGAGAAAATTGTAAAATATTGCGAAAGGGATACCATTGCCGTAGCACAATTATTGTTGAGGTTTAATAATTTAGACTTGTTAAACGAAAACGAAATCGTATCAGTTTAGACAATTATTGTCATTTTTGAAAATGTAGATTCAGCAGAGCTAAATAATTTCTGTTTGACGACTTGCTCGTCACCCTGAATTTGTTTCAGAGTCTTATAAATATTAGTACGAAATAATTCTGAAAGTGTTGGAACAGAATTATACGCCAGCTTCAATTTAATCATTTGTCATTCCTGCGAAGGCAGGAATCCATTTTTATAGATTTATGGATTCCGGTTTTCCTGCCAGAATGAATTTGTTCAGGCCGGCACGGGAATGATAAAACATAAAATAATGTGATTCTGAAATCGAAGATTCAGCACAGCTAAATAAATTCAGAATGAGGTAACCTAACCTTCCAATTTCATCGAAAGTTCTAACCAACGCTCTTCTTTTAATTCGATAGCATTGATAATTTCATTCAGTTCTTGTGACACTTTATTGATTTCCTGACTTTCAATTTCACCAATTTCAAATTGTTTTTCAATACTATTTTTTTCTTTATTTAAATTGGTTATTTCTTTTTCAAGTTCTTCAAACTCTTTATTTTCATTGTATGATAGTTTCCCTTTCGGGGACGATTTTTTGCGCGAGTCAACCCTTTTTTCTTTAATAACTTCTTTTAACGGTTGGGAATCTTCATAGGTACGATAATCAGTATAATTACCTGGAAAGTCACTGATATTTCCATTGGTATCGAATACAAATAAATGGTCTACCACTTTATCCATAAAGTATCTATCGTGCGAAACGACCAATAAATTTCCTGGAAAATCTAATAGAAAACTTTCCAATACATTAAGCGTTAAAATATCCAGATCATTGGTTGGTTCATCTAAAAGCAAGAAATTTGGATTTTGAATTAAAACAGTACATAAATACAAACGCTTCTGTTCACCTCCTGATAGCTTTTCAACAAAATCGTATTGCTTTTTTCTATCAAATAGAAAACGTTCTAATAATTGCCCGGCAGAAATGGTACGCCCTTTGGTTAACGGAATATAATCACCAAATTCTTTAATGACTTCTATTACCTTTTGACCTTCTTTAATAATGATACCTTTTTGGGTATAATAGCCAAACTTTACAGTTTCACCGATCACAACTTTACCGGCATCAACCGGAAGACTGCCGGTAATAATATTTAAAAAAGAGGATTTTCCCGTTCCGTTTTTACCAATTATACCAATACGTTCTCCGCGCTTAAAAACATAATCAAATTTATTTAAGACCACTTTTTCATCAAAAGCTTTAGAAACCTTATGTAGTTCAACTATCTTACTGCCTAAACGCTGCATATTTATTTCTAGCTGCACTTTATGGTCTTGTCTGCGTTGACTGGCTCTTTCTTTTATTTGATAGAAATCATCGATTCTAGACTTCGATTTTGTAGTACGTGCTTTTGGCTGTCGGCGCATCCAATCTAGCTCTTTTTTAAAGAGGTTCTTAGCCTTACTAACAGTTGTTTGTTCTATGGCTAAACGCTCTTCTTTTTTTTCTAGATAATATGAATAGTTACCCTTGTAAGCATATAGTTTACCTTGATCTAACTCGACAATTTCATTACATACACGTTCTAAAAAATAGCGATCGTGCGTAACCATAAAAAGTGTTATTTTTTCCTTGGCGAAATATGCTTCTAACCATTCGATCATTTCTAAATCTAGGTGGTTGGTGGGTTCATCCAAAATTAGCAAATCAGGTTTGTTTATCAGGATAATTGCCAAAGCGAGACGCTTTCGTTGCCCTCCGGATAAACTTCCAACTTTTAAACTTAAATCATCTAACTTTAGTTTTGAAAGAATTTGTTTGTATTGTGTTTCAAAATCCCAGGCATTGTGTTGATCCATCAAATCAAATGCTTTTTGATAGACTTCAGAATCGTCCAAATTTTTCAAGGCCTTTTCGTATTGTTGTACTACTTTTAATGTAATATTATCTGAACTAAAAATAGCTTCTTCGATGGTTTGAGTCGAATCAAGACTATCATTTTGTGCTAAAAATCCAATATGTAAGCCTTTACGAGAAACGATTTGACCTGTATCGGGAGTATCACTGCCAACGATGATGTTTAAAATAGAAGTTTTTCCTGTTCCGTTTTTAGCAATAAATGCAATTTTTTGATCTTTATTGATACCAAAAGAAATATCTTTAAACAAGACACGTTCGCCATACGATTTCGATATATTTTCAACAGATAAGTAATTCACTCGCTTCTTTTAAGATGCTGCAAAAGTAAATAAAAAAAGCTGAGGCGGGTGTTTCTATTTACTAGTTAAAAAGAGTACATTTATAATCGAAATTGACACCTAAATTGAATGCTACAGGTAAAGAATCTTAATATCTCGTTTTTATCAGAAAACGGCACGGCCAAAGTTGTACATGATATCAATTTTGTGCTGGATAAAAATGAAATTTTAGGTATTGTTGGCGAGTCCGGCTCTGGTAAATCGGTCTCTAGTTTAGCCATTTTAGGATTGCTCCCTAAAAAGAAAACAATAATAGAAGGTGAGATTTTTTTTGAAGAAAAGAATGTGTTGACCTATTCTGAAGAACAATATCAATCAATTAGAGGTGATGAAATATCAATGATTTTTCAGGAGCCTATGAGTTCTTTAAACCCGAGTTTAACTTGTGGTTATCAAGTGTTGGAAATTTTATTACAACATTCTAACATTACAAAAAAAGAAGGAAAAGCCAAGGTTTTGAAATTGTTTGAAAAGGTAAAATTACCGAGAGTTGAAACAATTTTTAAACAATATCCACATCAAATTTCTGGCGGACAAAAACAGCGTGTGATGATCGCTATGGCGATTGCTTGTAAACCAAAAATTTTGATTGCAGATGAGCCTACAACAGCACTGGATGTTACTGTTCAAAATGAAATTATTTTACTGTTAAAAGAACTCCAAAAAGAAACAAAGATGAGCATAATCTTTATATCACATGACCTTTCTTTAGTTTCAGAAATTGCAGATAAGGTAGTTGTTATGTATCAAGGTAAGATTGTGGAGCAAGGTTTAGCACAGCAAGTTTTTAGAAAAGCAAGCCACGATTATACCAAAGCCTTAATTAATTCAAAACCGAGCCTTGATAGACGCTTAAAACAATTGCCAACTGTTTCAGATTTTTTAAATCAATCCATTAATGATACTATAATTTCTAAGAACGAAAGAATAGGCTCGCATGAAAAACTATATGCAAAACCTCCATTATTAGAACTGAAAAATTTAAAAACCTATTTTGATTTAAATAACTCATGGTTTTCTTCAAAAAGAAATATTGTAAAGGCGGTTGATGATATTTCTTTACAAATTTATGAGGGGGAAACTTTAGGATTGGTTGGTGAGTCCGGCTGCGGAAAAACAACCTTGGGTAGAACCATCATGCATTTAGAAAAAGCCACTGGAGGAGATATTATCTACAAAGGAAATGATGTTACCACCTTGTCTAAAAGCGCCTTAAAAGCTCTAAGAAAAGAAATACAAATTATTTTTCAGGATCCTTTTTCATCGTTGAACCCCAGAATTCCTGTAGGCAAATCTATTTTAGAACCTATGGAAGTCCATAATTTATATAGTTCAAATACTGAGCGAAAAGAAAAAGTGTTGGAAATTCTAGAAAAAGTAGGGCTAGACCATTCGAGTTACGATCGTTATCCGCATGAATTTTCTGGTGGTCAGCGACAACGAATAGGAATTGCAAGAACGATTGCTTTGCAACCTAAATTAATTATTTGCGATGAATCGGTTTCGGCTTTAGATGTTTCTGTACAAGCACAAGTATTGAACTTATTGAATAGTTTAAAGAAGGATTTCGGATTTACCTATATTTTTATTTCACATGATCTGGCAGTGGTAAAATATATGGCAGATCAATTAGTTGTAATGAATCAGGGTAAAATAGAAGAAATTGGTGAGGCAGATTCAATATACAAATCACCAAAAACTTCTTATGCCCAAAAATTGATCAGTGCAATTCCAAAAGGGATATAAATCTATGAATTTAACCAAACAAGAAAAACAAACATTTAGATCTTTACTTTTTAAACACCAAGATGGTGTAGCTATAACAAATATAATAATAGCCTTAGAAACTAAGAAAATTTTTGAATTTTTGGAAGACCAAAACGAAACTTCTCTTAAGAAAATAATTGAAAGATTTCCTGAATTTCATAAAGGATACTTAAATGTTGCATTGCGCAGTTTGGCCTCACAAGGAATTTTTAAATACAAAGTTGGTGCTTATCAAATTACCGTTAGTAAAACAT
>Ga0209344_10005321_pt1 | contig 11162 bp, 18 predicted proteins | sample Cruoilmetagenom6_FD_187293 | JGI IMG/M metagenome (GOLD analysis project Ga0209344, IMG submission 187293) | Oil polluted marine microbial communities from Coal Oil Point, Santa Barbara, California, USA - Santa Barbara Oil Seep Sample 6 (SPAdes)... | ecosystem: Environmental > Aquatic > Marine...
GCTCCTGACGGTTCGAGATGCCGCTGTGGCGGGTGCAGGAGCGGCCATGCTGCCGCAATCCATCATCGGAGGCCTGTTGGAAAGAGGCGAGCTGGTGTCGTGGGGCGCCGCCGGCAACGAAGTTGAGCTTTGGGTTCTGCATACCTCCCGACGCTTACAGAGTCCCAAAGTCCGGGCCTTTGTGGAGTTCATCTGCAACTATTACCCCAATGGATCATTTGTCGTTCAGGAATAATCTCTGGGCACGGAAAGATCACGGCCTGAATCGCTGGGGCGCGATCATCAATGCCTGTCGCCAGCGCCTTCTTCTGATCATGATGACCACCCTCGCCATGATCGGCGGGCTGATGACTTCGAATCTGCGCCTTATTACCCTGCGGACTTAGCCTAGCCATGCTCCGGGCGGCGATAGGTGCTTGGGGAGATGCCGACTTTGTGGCGGAATACCTGCGAGAAGTGGCTAGGGTTCGAATAACCTACCTCCACCCCGATATCAATGATGCTACGGTCGGTGTGCAACAGCAGATGACGCGCGCGATCCATGCGCAGACGGATGAAGTATTGCGATGGCGACAGCCCCGTCGCCTGCTTAAACAGCCGACTGAAATGGTATGCCCTCAACTGCGCCGTATCAGCCAAGTCCGACAGGGAGAAGGCTTCGGCCAGGCACTGATTCATAGAGTCGGTGACGCGACGCAGTTTGTAAGCTTGCAGCGCGTTGTTAAGTCTGTCCGTGACCTTTGGGTCGCGGTAAGTCCGGATAAGATGAACGGCCAATGCCTGGGCAAGACTGCTGACGAAAAGTGAACTGGGCTCGCGCCGTGCGACCAGTTCCCGCCGCATCTGCTCGAGCAGCATCCGCACCAAGTCATCTTGTTCGCCGGAAATGTCGAGAAAACTGATCGGGCCGACCTGGCTGCCCAGCAGATGGCGGGATGCGTGGTCGATCAGCGAATGGGTGAGATACAGATGCATCCTTCGAGAGTGTCGCCTTCCTGGCGTCAGAGCGTGCGAGCTTCATGGTCGGCTCTGTCGTCATGGCCGACGGAGGCATGACCGTTACTGCAGGCTGAGCGGAGACTCTGTGATGCAGTCCGTATTATCAGCCTTTTCAGCAACACGCTGGCACTGAATACCCAAGGTTACAAGCGAATAGTGGCATCGCTTAAGCAAGTTCAGACACTAAATACCTCAATGACCCGTTCACGGAACCAGCGCTGTGCAGGGTGAGTATCGTTGCGTCGATGCCAGGATAGCGTGAAGGGAACCGGGTCGAGTTCGATCGGCGGGCTTCCCACATAGAGACGCTCCGCTTGGCCGGAAGCTTCTACCACTCCCTCAAGAATCGTCGCGATCATATCCGAGGAGGCGACAAGAGCAGGAGCGGCGTAGAGCTGCGGAAGGGTCAAAGCGAGTTGCCGCTTCAGCCCTTGCTTTGCCAAGGCTGTATCCACGACGCCGAAACGGTCGTTCTCGGGAGAGACGAGAAGATGCGTCAGAGACAAGAACGTTTCGAGGTTCAGACCCTGACGAATGGCCGGGTGATCTTTACGCAGGATGCAGACAAAGCGCTCTTCAAACAGGGGAATACTAAGAATGCGGCCGGTCGATGTGGGCGGGACGCCGATGGTCATGTCCACTTCTCCGGCATCAAGCATTGAGATGGCATCATCCCGACTGGTGAAATTCCGTACAGCTATAGCTATGCCCGGTGCTGCCTCGCCCAGCTTCGCCACCAGCCCCGGCAAAAACCTGAACGCCGGGTGATCGGACAGGCCGATAGAGAGAGCGACGGTGGATGAAGAAGGATCGAACTCTTGTGTGAAATCCAGCGTGCGCTGGATTTCCGCCAGCGCACGGCTAATCGGTTCGGCCAACTCGAGTGCCCGTGGGGTCGGCTGTAGACCGCTGGTTCCGCGTACGAACAACTCATCCCGGAGCAGAGCACGAAGCCGCGAGAGCGCAGCGCTCATTGCTGGCTGGGTGCGTCCGATCCGTATCCCAGCGCGCGTGACGCTTCGTTCCACCATTAGGGCATCGAAAGCGACAAGCAGGTTGAGGTCAATGCCGTGTAGATTCATGAGATGGATCTTAACGGATATCAAGAATCGATTTCAAGTATGTTCTTTGCAGCCTTACGCTGTGAAAGCCCTCACAACGAGAACCCCCATGATTGATTCAACCACACAAGCACACGGCCAAAGTAGCGAGCCTACCCGCTGAAGAACTCAAGGCTATCGAAACATTCTATCGCGCCTTTGAAGGAAAGCCGGAACTGCTCGACGATGCTGTCGCGGCCGATTGGACAATTCTTCCCACTGACCTTTCCCTACACGCTAGGTACCGATCACGCCTTTGCCGAGTTGCAGAACCTGTCGTCGGCGAATTGATCTGGAAAGGTCTCATCCGTTCCTGGGGATCGGGGTTGGAGACTTGGTGGAGCGGAGCAGTCGGATTTACGCCTGACGCGCTGCGCTTTGGAAGAAGTCGATCAGCTCGAAAGGCGCTCGATCATCCAGGCAGAGCGCTGCCCCTTGGCGATCGCAGGCTCGGAAAAGTCGATGGCTTCGAACCAGTCGAGCGGGCGGGTCAACGCGACATAGGCGTGGAGGACGGCACCAGCCTCACGATGGACGAAAATGCCTTGACCGAGCACAAGCGCGAACATGCCGCCCGCACCCGCCATTTCCGCTGTGGCGGGATGGCGCCAGTTCACGTCGAGGAGCCACATTTTGACGAAGGTAGTGCCGAGATATGCCGACACAGCCTCCGAAAGCAACGAGTGAACCTTGGATCACGCGCCATCCGCGCCGATCGCTCGTGACGGTCGTTCCATCTTCGAAGGTCAGGGCATGCTGCCCGCGACCGAGCGGAGCGACGGCAGTGAGCTTGTGCCCCCATTGAACCGCGTCTTGAGGCAAGGACTCGAGAAGGATACGACGCAAGTCCCCTCGCAGCTCCTCCTGTCGGCCGCCCGAACCGTCATCACCCTGCTCGAACAACAACACGCCTTGAGCATCGACCAGGCGCGTCGCCTGACCGCCTTCATGGATGATCGCCTGAAAAGCTTCGGTCAGTCCCGCAGCAGCGAGCGCGGCTTGGCCATCCTCGGCGTGGATGTCGAGCTGGCCGCCTTGCTTCCGGGCATCAGCAGAGGGGTGGGCTTCGAAGATCGTCGCCGGGATACCATTAAGGTGAAGGATGCGCGCGAGGAGCAGCCCACCAAGGCCCGCACCAATGATCGTGACTGAGGTCATGCGTTGCTCCCTTCATGAATGGAACGACGTTCCAGTCTCATACTAATCGATACTAGCCGCTGACCGGGTGGCCCGGGATGATCGAGTTCACGGATGAAGCTTGGCTCCCCTGGTCGCCTTGTCCACGTCCTTCCGGGGCCCGCGGATCGCAATGCCCACCAACGCCGGCTTTTCCGCGGGTTCGGAAAGGAAAGCCTCGCGGTTGGCCGCGTCGTGCCCGGTTGAGAACATCGACTCGACATAGGCGGCGCAGGTCAGGCCCCTCTCCTGCGCCTGCCGACGCGCGCGGAGCAGCGTGCCCCGATCAGCCGCCAGGATCATGATTGGCTGGCCCAGCAGCGAGGCGTAGCGAGCTCCCGCCGCATCCACATAGGGCTCCCCCATTGCTGCCGGGGCGCTCCCCGCGATCCCGGTCGCCAGGAACGCGGTGACATTGAGCTTCTGCCACAGTTCGAGTTCGTCGAGCACGAGAATGGCTACCTTGGTGTCGAACATCCATTCAGCTCCTGCTGTTCAATGGGCCGATTAGATGGGCAGCGGCGCTGCCGTTCGGTCGAGCTCCGCCGCGAGGGGTGCAGCAGGTCGCCCAACCCGGCGGCCTGAAGATAGGCAGCGCGCACTCGGTCGCCGAGCTTGTTGAGCTCTTCTGCGCCGCCATCGACCGGATCGATCGTGACGCGAAGCGGCCGGCTTCCGTGGGCCATAGCAACCACCTTGACGATCGCGCGCGCGACATCGGCTGGATCGGCGGTTTCGGGCACACTTGCAAGGTCGGCCTGCTTGGCCTGCTCGGCGAGGTCGCGGGTCGGACCGTTGGCATATTCTTCAAGACGAGCCTCGTCCGCAGGTTGGTCGGCATGCGCGAAGTGGTTTGTGCCGCTGGTGTAGACCCCGGGCAAGACGATGACCGACTCGATGCCCCAGCGCGCGAGTTCACCGGCGTAGCTGATGGCAAGCGAGTCCATTGCCGCCTTCGCCGCGAAATAAGGCGCGATATAAGGTGGCGTGCCGCCGCGCGTGCTGGTCGAACCGACCCAGATGATCAGCGGCTCACCGCCGGCCGTTCGCATAGGCGGTAATGCCGAGCGGTTGAGCCGTTGAGGGCCGATGACGTTGATGTCGTACAGGGCCGCGAACTGGTCCGGCCTGAACGCCTCCGCCGGACCGAACGCCATGTGGCCGGCATTGTGGATGAGCACGTCGATCCGCCCCCGCTCGGCAAGGACATGCGCGACCGCGGCATCGACCGACGCCTGATCCTGCACGTCCAGCGCCACCGTGCGGATGTCGACGCCGTGCTCGGCCGCATGGATGCGGGCTTTCTCGACCTTGTCGTTGGAGAGCGTGCGCATCGAGGCATATACCGTGTGCCCCGCGTCAGCGAGCGCGTAGGCGGTCATCTCGCCGAACCCGCTCGATGCCCCGGTGATGAGAATGGTCTTGGCCATGTCAGATCACCCCGCCATTTGCGCGAAGCACCTGGCCGCTGACCCAGCCACCATCCGGGCCGGCCAGGAACGACACGACACGGGCGATGTCTTCCGGCTCCCCGAGGCGGCCGAACGGGTTCATCCTGGTGATCGCCTCGATCTGCTCCTGACTTTTGCCATTGGTGAACAGCGGCGTGTCGACCGGCCCGGGCGCAATCACGTTCACGGTGATGCCGCGCGCTCCCAGTTCCTTGGCGGCAATGTGCGTCATCGCCTCGATGCCCGCCTTGGTCGCGGCATAGAGGGCGTAAGTCGGCTGGTAGAGCCCCACCACGCTTGATGAGAAGCTGACGATTCTTCCGCCTTCGCGCAAGCGCCGGCCGCCTTCGCGCAGGCCGTTGAAGGTGCCCTTCAGGTTAACGGCGATGGTCTTGTCGAACGCCTCATCCTCGGCTTCGGCGATCGGCGTCAGGTGCATGACGCCAGCGTTGTTGACGAGGACGTCGATGCCGCCGAACGCCTGCTCGGTGGCATCGAACAGGGTCTTGACCGCCGCCGGATCGGAGACGTCGGCCTTGACAGCAATCGCCTTGCTGCCATCGGCCCCGATCTTTGCGACGAGCGCGTCGGCCTGCTCAGGGCTCGAGGCGTAGTTTATCACCACCGCCATGCCGTCCTGCGCCAGACGTTCGGCGACGGCCGCACCGATGCCATGCGATGCGCCGGTGACGATGGCGACCCGTTGCCGTTCCCCGATCATGAGTTTGCTCCCTGGACGATGATCTTGCCGCGGGCACGACCCGAGGCCTGGTAGGCGAACGCCGCATCGAATTGGCTGAACGGCACAGTGCGATCGATGAGCACAGTAAGCTCGCCCGCGGCGACCTGCTCGATCAGCTTCGCCAGCCGCGCGGCGTCCGATTGATGGAACACGAAGCTGGCGTCCACGCCGTGCTCCATGGCGAGTGCCTCGTCGGGCGGCGAAGGGGTGGCGACGAGCTGGCCTCCGCGTCGCAGGACGCCGAACGAACGCTGCTGCGTGTCGCCACCGACCGTGTCCAGGACGACATTGACGTCCGACACCAGATCCTCGAACGCCTGCGCCTTGTAGTCGATCACCTGGTCGGCGCCGAGGCGACGGGCGATCGCGATGCCGTCGCCCGAGGCAGTGGCGATGACGCGCGCACCGGCGTTGCGGGCAAGTTGGATCGCGAAGCTGCCGACCCCGCCGGCGCCGGCATGGATCAGCACCGTTTGTCCGGACTTGAGACCCGCAACCTCGAACAGCGCCTGCGAGGCCGTGCCGGCGGTGGTTGGAATGCCGGCCGCCTGCTCGAAGGACACCGATGTCGGAAGCGCCACAAGGTGGGTAGCCGGAACCATAGCGAGTTCGGCGAAGGCGCCGCCCGCAGGGGGGTTGGTGCGCGCCACGACACGGTCGCCAATGCTCCAGCCCGTTACGCCGGCGCCGATCTGCTCGATGGTGCCCGCGAGATCCGTGCCGAGCGTGTATGGGAATTCGACTGGGAAGAAGTCGTGCATGAAGCCTTGCTGGATCTTCACGTCGAGCGGGTTGAGCCCGGCGGCCGCGACACGAATCAGCACCTCGCCAGCGCCAATGACGGGGCGGGATGCGTCCTCCAGAACAGGCTGAGCCTTGTAGGCGGAAATGCGTGCAGCTTTCATGATGCGTTCTCCTTGTCGACCGGCCAAGCTCCAATCTGGTTCAGCCACCCGAACCAGTCCTCGAGATGCCAGGTGTGGGTAAGTCGTCCGCCGTCGATGCGGTGGAACTCGTGCAAGCTGATCGAAAAGGGGCGGCCCGTCGGCGCGATGCCGAACCACTCGCCCGTATGGGTGCCGGTCATTGCAGCACGAACGCCGATGCGGTCACCATCGGCGATGATGTCATGGACAGTGATGGCGAGGTCGGGAATGGCCTGCTTGAAGGCACGGATCATGGGCTTGACCCCGTCGGAACCCGCACCCTGACCCGGGGCGAGCGGGATGTCCTGCCAGTCAGGCGTCACGACCTGATCGAGCAGGTCCGGCTCTCCGGCAAAGGCGCGGTAGAAAGTATTCAACGTCGCACGAACCGTGTCCGTAGCGTTGTTGCTGGATGTCGTTTCGTCGCTCATGTGAGCCCTCCTGATTGTCTGAACAGAAGTATAGGGCCGCAGTGAGCGCTATTGAAATCGATAAATCATATGCGTGAGCATCCACGCCATGGATTTTCATGGCATTGAACTGAATTTACTCGTGGCCTTTGACGCGTTGATGGCCGAACGGAGCGTAACGCGGGCTGGGGGCGCGCATCGGACGTACGCAGCCTGCGATGAGCGCGGCATTGTCTCGGCTGCGGGCGAAGCCGACCTCGCGATCGGACATGATCGCGACGCTGATGGCAGGTGTCATCCTGGCTGCAGGGCACGAGAATGCCTTATCCGTCCTGACACCTCCGCTCGATCTGGATCCCGTCCCGTTCGTGCTGATGTGGCACCGCCGTAACGACACTCATCCGGCACAGCGCTGGCTGCGCGAGGCAGTCGCACAATCTCTCGATTGATCCTTCATCGGCATTCACGGGCGCCGTGCGGAACGCTACCGATCAGCTTCATGGATGGCCATCCTGCACGGCGTCGAGGCTCGGGTTGTTAAACGCAAGACCCGCGACACCTGGGCGCGCGCGCTCACCACGGCACGTTGCTCCCCTCCCTGTCGAGAAATCGCACGCCGGACTTCCCGCGCTGGGAAAGGAGAACGTCCACGACCTTGGGGACTGCTTCCTCAATGGTAAGCGGCGCGTCTGGACCACCCAACGCCGTGCGGATCCAACCCGGAGCCATCAGAACCATTGCGCGCGCAGGCTCGGGTTCTCGTGCTGCGAAGCTGCGCACGAACATGTTCAGCGCGGCTTTGCTACCTCGATAGACTTCCCGCATCCCTTTTTCGTTGTTGCTGATGCTGCCCTGTCCTGATGACATGACACCGATCAATCCATCTACAGGAACCAAGTCCTGCAAAGCCTCGATAGCGCGCATCGGGCTCAGTGCGTTAGTGACCATTACACGCGTGAACTCTTCTGTGCTCACCCGTCCGATATGAACATGCTCGTCATGCGTGGTCGTCCCCGCGTTGACGAATAATATGTCGAGCGCCCTGCCTGCGAGACGATTTCGCAATGCGCTGATCTGCTCCGGCTCGTTCATGTCAAGATGCTCGATGTCCACCCGGCCCGGGTGATCATCGGCCAGAGCGTGTAAGTCGCTCCGGACGTCGCCTCTTACGGTTCCGATCACATGCCAGCCTTTAGCGAGGAACTGGGCGGCCATGGCGTGGCCGATCCCACGTGATGCTCCGATAATGAGGATCGTATTGCCTGTCGTCTTCATGGGATAATTCCTTGTCGGTGTGGCGGCTGGACGAGCCGGGCTCGTGCCAGCCGCCGGTGATGCGCTCTGGGGTCAGGCGCGCTCGAGAACGGGGTAGTCGGTGTAGCCTTCGGCGCCGCCGCCGGCGTAGAACAGGTTCTTGCGCACCTCGTTGAACGGGGCGTCTGTCTTCAAACGATGCACAAGGTCGGGGTTCGCCAGGGGCATCGTACCCAGAGCTTCCATGTCGGCGACTCCTGTCCTGACATCGGCCCCGACCTGCTCGCGCGTGCGGCCCGACCGGCACGCCACCGAACGCCTCGCGGATGTCCTAGAGGAGCGCTTCGTTGCCGATGTACAGCACGTGCAGATAGGCAATGCCGATCTTGTCGAAGTCCGCCTCGAAGAACCGGGCGGTTCCTCCAGCCTGTTCGACGGCATGGACAACGGCCGCTCCGCGTCGCGTATCACGCCCGTGCACCAGGAAATGCATGCCGGGTCGTGCAAGCTCTTCGACGACCCGACGACCAAGGCCATCGGTTGAGCCCGTCACGAGGATTGTCTTGTGTGCGCCCATGGTGTTTCCTTCTGTGCTTCAGATTATTGTCAGAAACATCTTCTCTTATAGGGGGGGGCGGTATTACCCATGTTGCTTCCACTCAAGCTTCGCTGGCAATGCGATTGAGATTGTTGACCGACTCGTCCGGCAAAACCAACTGTGCGGCAGCCAAATTTTCCCGTAGATGTACCATGGTTGATGTTCCAGGGATTAACAGGATGTTTGGGGATCTCTGTAACAGCCAGGCAAGAGCAACCTGCAACGGCGACGCCTGCAACGTTTCTGCCTCTTGTTGCAGAGTTGTAGACTGCAGCGGTGTAAAGCCCCCTAAGGGGAAGAAAGGGACATAGGCAATTCCATCCTGTGCAAGCTGCTCGATGAGAGCATCGTCATGTCTGTGGGCAAGGTTGTAATGGTTCTGCACACAGACGATAGGCGCAATGGCGCGGGCCTCTTCGACTTGCTCTTCGGTGACATTGCTGACACCCAAATGGCGAATGAGCCCTGCTTGCTGTAGTTCTGCAAGTACTGAAAAGGGTTCAGAGATGGAGCCTTCAGCCGGACCGTGCGCAGAAAACATTGCCCGCAAGTTCACCACCTCTATCTGCTCCAAGCCTAGATTAATCAGATTGTCGTGGACTGCCTGCGTTAGCTCAGCCTTAGAGAAAGCCGGAATCCAGTCACCTTTGTCGTTACGCCGGGCGCCGATTTTTGTGACAAGCGTTAACTCCCTGGGATAGGGATGCAAGGCCTCCTGAATGATTCGGTTGGTGATATGGGGGCCATAGAAGTCGGACGTATCAATATGATCCACACCGTATTCCACGGCTGCTCTAAGTAGGGCAATGGCGCTCTCTTTGTCCTTCGGTGGGCCAAATACGCCGGGGCCGGCCAGTTGCATTGCGCCATATCCCATGCGCTTGATCTGCCGATCACCTAATTTAAAGGTGCCTACCTGTTCGATGTCGTTCATGAAAGTCTCCTGTTTTTGATTTCCGCCACAAGGGCATAAACACGGCACTGCCTTCAGCTTTCTCTTTGCTCACCACGCACAATGGCCGCCCGCTCCTGGGGATTACGCCTTCGCAGGGATGTCTGGGCGATCGCGGGCGGGACATAGGCCGCTCCCTCCAGCGGCGCCACATCAACGCCCGGCGGGACGATCTCGTCGATCCGGTCGAGTATTTCATCGCTCAACTGCACCTCCGCGCCAGCGAGCAGATCGTCGAGTTGCTTGGGCGTGCGGGGGCCGATGAGGGCGGATGTAATCGCTGGATGCGTCACGACGAAGGCCAGTGCCATGTGGGTCAGCGACAGGCCCGCATTTTCGGCCAGCGGGATGAGCTGCTCGACAGCGTCGAGGCTGGCTTCGTCGGATATCGCCTTGGGGAAATATTTCGCCCGCAGCGAGTCCGGTTGCTCTCCGCCCTTGCGGTATTTGCCTGTGAGCATACCCTTAGCCAGCGGGCTCCACGCCATCGCTCCCATGCCATAACGCTGGCAGGTGGGCAGCACTTCCCGCTCGATCGAACGGTTGAGAATAGAGTAGGGGGGTTGTTCTGTGCGGAAACGGGCCAGCCCGCGCCGCTCGGCGACCCATTGCGCCTCCACGATGGCGGAAGCAGGAACGGTCGAGGCACCGATGGCGCGCACCTTGCCCTCGCGCATCAGGTCGGTGAGAACCGACAGGGTTTCCTCGATATCGGTATCCGGCGCCAGCCGATGAATCTGATAAAGGTCGATATGGTCGGTCTGCAGGCGGCGCAGCGAGTCTTCGACCGCGCGGGTCAGCCAACGCCGCGACCCACCCCGGCGGTTAGGGTCGTCCCCCATCGGGAGCGAAGCCTTGGTGGCAAGGACGACATCGTCTCGCCGCCCCTTGAGTGCCTTGCCGACGATCTCTTCAGATTCGCCCTGGCTGTAGGCATCGGCGGTATCAATGAAGTTGATGCCGAAATCCAGTGCCTTGTGAATCATGCCGACGCATTCATCGTGATCAGCATTGGCGATTCTCCCGAACATCATCGTGCCCAGGCAGTAGGGGCTGACCTGGATGCCGGTACGGCCAAGTTGACGATATTGCATGGTGCTCTCCTCGTATGATGGCAACGGTGCAGGTGAATCATGTTCACAACAGTTGCGGGAGGGATCCCCGCTGCAGAGCGCCTCTGGCATCTGCCATGAGTCGAGTATGGCAAGCCGAAACAGGATGCACTACAATAAATCGTCCGTATTTAGTTTGCAGGTGTCCTATGTTGCTCGATCCGCTTGCCCAAGTAGTCACGCTCCTTCAACCCGCTACCCCGTTTTCGAAACGGGGTAGCGGCGCCGGTCGTTGGAGAGTTCTCCGCACAGAGGTCGGGCGCCCTTTCTATTGCGCCATTCTTGAGGGAGCATGCCGTCTCAAAGCCGACGGGCACGACGAGATCGTCCTCGAAGAGGGAGATTTCGTGCTCCTCCCCTCCGCGTATAACTTCTCAATGTCGAGCCACTCGCCCACGACCCCCGAAGACATCGTTCATACCTCCATCGTGTTACCCGATGG
>Ga0209344_10005324_pt1 | contig 11157 bp, 11 predicted proteins | sample Cruoilmetagenom6_FD_187293 | JGI IMG/M metagenome (GOLD analysis project Ga0209344, IMG submission 187293) | Oil polluted marine microbial communities from Coal Oil Point, Santa Barbara, California, USA - Santa Barbara Oil Seep Sample 6 (SPAdes)... | ecosystem: Environmental > Aquatic > Marine...
CTACAGGTAACAACGGTAACTGTTGCACAACCCTATAATTTATAAAATATCGATGCTATAAGCGGCCTTTTAGTGCCGTTTTGTTTTTTAAACGAAGGTGTTGCCACTCATTTTTATAGTGCCAAAAAGGAAGCAAATAGACAAATGGAGTACATTTTCCATACAATTGTGCAGAACTATGCTTCCCGCTCCATTTTTGGAGCGTTTTCCCGAGAATTTCAGGTATTTTTTGATGTTGTAGGCAATGGCGGAGAGCTGCATTGCCTTATTGGCCTACAGCTCGATATTCTTTCTTCATTGTCTTGGTTGATACCTTAGTTTAATGTGCCATGCATTTCGGACCAATTGTGCGATTATAAAAAATAGAAACTAGAAAAATCCCAAACTACGGTTACCCGCAACCAACTTCTCCAGAAATTATTTTTCTTTAATTCCATAAAGTTAAGCAAACGAATGATAGCCAGACCCTAGAAAATAGGGTAGGGTAAGCGGAGCCATAAACCATTTAATTAATAACGAGGCCAACGAAAAAGTTTTATTAAATTGGACTTATATTAGGAATAGTTAATAACTATACCCAATTGTAACCAATTTTAACAAATGAACTCAAGAATACTTTTTATAGTGCTATTTACAATCTTTACTTCTTGTTCTACAACAAAAGGAATTGAAGAAAATAATACTTCCAACATCAAATTAAACGGAATTACAAAAGAATTTTATGAAAACGGAGATTTAAAATTTGAATGGAACTATGAAAATAACCAGCTAAATGGAATTACAAAAGAGTACCATGAAGACGGAACATATTCTGAATGGTATTATAAAAATGGAAAAAAGAACGGAACTGCTACCAGATATTTTAAAACTGGAAAAAAAGCAATTATGTGGGAATATGAGAATGATATTATAATTAGTGGTACTGGCTATTATCCAACTGGGGAGAAAAGTGTTGACATTGGTTATAAAAATGGCATACAAGAAGGAATTACAACTGAATACTATAAAACTGGGGAAAAGATATTCGAATGGAGGTTCAAAAATGGTCAGTTGAAAGGAGAAACAATTGAGTATGATAAAAACGGGAATGTAAAAAACGTATTGAATTATTAAAGTAAACGGGTTACAACGGGTAGGGCTATAAAAAGGGGAAGCCTACATAATTACCTATATTTAAATTATAAAGGCAGCACACAAGATATTATAATTAACTTCTATCAGAAGATATTTAATGTGATAGACTATTCTATAAACTGTCCGAAACAAAACAACTATGGTCGAAAAAATTAGACTTAAAGAAGCCTCAGAAAAAGAGAAGACTCTTTATTGTTGTTTAGGAGAATCTCTATGCGTAGTTCAAATATTGGAAGATGCACTGAGTCATGCGATTGTTTTAAAGAAAACAGAGCCAGACCAAAAGAAAGAAGCAGGTGCTCTTTTAAAAGAGCAACGATCATATACACTTGGTAAAGCCATTAATATTGCAAAAAAAGAATCGTTGCTGCCTAAACCTTTGGAAATTGAATTGTCTGAATTTCTTAAGGAAAGAAATTGGCTCATCCATAAAAGCATTACAGAGAACAAAAAAGAACATAGAACTGAATCATTTTATAATAATCTTTTTGAACAAACAAAAGCGATAACATCAAAAGCTAACGAATTACGGATTTCGATTGAACTTGATTTAATTGCGTATTGCGAAAAGAAAGGAATTGATATGACTAATGTCAAAAATGACATGAATAAGCATTACGGAATTTAAATTTCAAAATCGAGCTCTGCTACAAGGTTGTACATACTAAAATACCACAGTTCTCATTCGCAGTTTCCCTTTGCGGTTTCCCGCAACTTACTTCTCAAGGAATTGTTTTTCTTTAGTTCCATGAAATTAAGCAAACGAACGAGTGCCAAACGGTACAAAATAAGGTAGGGGACAGCAGAGTCATAAACCATCTAATTAATAACTAGGCCAACTTAAAAGATTTGCTAAATTGGGTGCTTAAACCAGAAAACTTGTCTTATAAAGACCCATACCAGCTTTTGTAAAAAAAAATAAAATGATAAAAACAATATTCGATTCCGATTTTGAAATAATAGCTGATGATCATGAATTTAAATATCAGGAATCATTAACAAAAAAACTTGATTCATCAATTGATGATTTTAATCAAGATAAATTGAATGAAATAGTGCTCTGGAAAGTTAACAGATACGCTGAATTTGATGAAAGCATAATTGAATTAATCAACTCCATTGATAAAAATGAAAGAGAGATTAATATTGATAAGACTAAAGAAATTTTAAAAGGTCTTCTAAAAACTAATGGAGTGCAATTAGCAATGGCTTCAACAATTCTAAGATATAGAAATCCTAATGTGTATCAAATAATTGACCAACGAGTATATCGGGTAATTTATCCTAATCAAGTTCTTGATTTAAATACTTATCCATCAGAGAAAAACCTGAATTTTCAGATAGATTTATATATCAAATATTTACACGATTTAAATTTAATATGTACTGATTTAAAAATCCCATTTGATAAATCTGATAGAATACTTTTTATGGCAGATAAAAGAATTAATAAAAATGAGAAATTGAAAAATTATTAAGATTAACCAACTGCGATAACTAAGGCTTGCTGTAGGCAACGACGTGTGGAATACCTCGAGTCCAGTTTTCCCTTGTCTTGGGACAGTCAAATTCAACGATTGCTCAGTTGGATTTGTTCTTCTTTAAAGGCGAGAAACAAGAAACATTTTCATTTACGGTTTCCCGCAACTTACTTCTCAAGGAATTGTTTTTCTTTTGTTCCATAAAATTAAGCAAATGAACGAAAGCCGGACCCCACAAAATAGAGTAGAGGGCTGCAGGTCCATAAACGATATAATTAATAACTAGGCTAACCAAAAAGTTTTATTAAATTGGACCTATAATAGGAATATACACACTACTAATTATATACAATTGTTGTGCTTCATTATGACCAACCAATAACCAATGATAAAATTCTTTAGAAAAATTAGACAAAAAATGCTTACTGAAAATAAGTTCAGTAAATATCTTTTCTATGCTGCGGGAGAAGTAATTCTTGTGGTTATTGGAATTTTAATTGCATTACAAATTAATAATTGGAACGAACAAAGGAAAGTTGATGGAGAAATCTTGAAAACACTCACTGAAATTCGCAGTAATCTGATTAGCGATAGTTTGGGCATTAGTGAAACGCGTATCTTAAAAGCCGAGGATATAAATATCCAGTACAGAGTTATCAAAGAATTAGAAAGTAGAAATATTCCATATGACTCGATCGAGTATCATCTTGGAAGAGTAATGTTGGCGAGAAGAATAGTTCTTGTAGACAATGGTTATCAATTGATGAAGAAATTCGGGTTGGAGTTATTAAAGAATCAAGAACTCAGAAATGAATTGATAAATTACTATACCAATTCTACAAAAAAGATAAATGATGACACAGCAGACGACGAATTCGAGTTTCGTACAGTATTCCTTCCCTATATTCGACACCATTTTCTTGATTTTGATTGGAGTAAACGAGGTGTTCCCTCGGATTATGAGCATCTCATGTCCGACCAATATTTTCTTACTACTCTCAAAGCAAATATTAAAAATGAAGAAAGCACATTAGAAGCGTTGGAAAATGGGGCAAAGAAGATTCAGGAGATACTTCCTATACTCGACAAAACAGTATTGTCTTACGAATAATATTTATATAAAATCAACTTATGGGCTTAGGCTCAAATAAATCAGTATAACGAAAGCACAACACGGTGTATAATTAATTGCTTAACAGTGGGTAAAGAGTGCCACGGAAATCCTAGCGGATTTCCTAACTGCAACGCTTTTTTGCTATCTTAGTCGCTTACGCAACTAACCATACACTAGACCGTTGTGCCCCATTAAAAGAAAAGCCAACGCATAAGCAAAGAGTGCTATAGCACACATTGCTTTTTTGCCAACGCTCAGACAGAAAAGATGAAATTTGAAACAGAAAAAAGAAAATAAAAATAAATGCCAGTAGACTTATCAGAAATATTAGTAATTGGAGTATCTACTCGGGCACTTTTCAACTTAGAGAAGGAAAACGAAGTATTTGACCAAGAAGGGATTGAAGGATTTCGTAAGTATCAACTTGAAAACGAAGACGAACTTCTTGAACCTGGCACTGCATTCCATTTAGTTCAAAGCCTTTTGCAGCTGAATAAACAAGCTGACAAGCAAATTGTGGAAGTTGTAGTAATGTCGAGAAATAGTCCTGAAACAGGTGTGAGAGTATTAAACTCAATTAAAAAACATAAGCTAGATATTACACGTGTTGCGCTCTCAGGCGGTGAACCTTTAGCACCTTATATTGATGCTTTCGATATTGACTTGTTTCTTTCAAAAGATGAAAAGGATGTTCAAACCGTAATTGATTCAAGGGTTTGTGCAGCGGCAACCATTTACGCTCCACCGACAACATTCAACCCAAAGGACAATCGGGTAAAAATTGCTTTTGATGCAGATGCTGTATTGTTCTCAGAAGAATCAGAAATTAGAAACAAAACAGAAGGACTGGATGCATTCCACAAGTACGAGTCCGAGCATGAAGATGATCCTTTAAAGGAAGGGCCATTTGCAACACTCATAAAAAAGCTTTCTAAAATTCAAGAGCACCTGCCAACCAGAATCGAACTATCTCCAATCCGTATTGCGATTGTGACAGCCCGAAACGCACCAAGCCATATGCGAGTAATAAAGACGCTTCGCAAATGGGGCGTTTACGTAGATGAAGCATATTTCATGGGTGGCTTGCCAAAAGACAAGGTTTTGGAAGCTTTCGGTGCACATATTTTCTTTGACGACCAAGACGCGCATTTGGAAAGTGCTTCAAAGAAAGTACCGTCTGGCAAGGTGCCATACACAAGCGATTCCCCAATGAAGGAAATCGAGAAAAAGAAGAAAAAGAAATGAGCCAAGTAAAATCAAAAAAAAGAGTAACCGACCATGGAGAGGTTTTTACTTCTGAAAGAGAAGTGAACGCCATGCTCGACTTGGTAAAACAGGAAACGGAACGAATTGATTCCCGATTTCTAGAGCCAGCCTGTGGTAATGGGAACTTCTTGGCGGAAGTACTGAGAAGAAAACTCGCCATTGTTGAGGCGAAATATAAAAAAAGCCAACTCGAATTTGAGCGTTACGCTGTAATTGCCATAACAAGCATTTATGGCGTGGACATTCTAGAAGACAATGCACAAGAATGCCGTGAACGTCTATTTAAAATATTTGATGACCAATATACAAAGCTTTATAAAAACGAATGCAAAGAGGATTGCCGGACTTCCGTGAAGTACATATTCAATAGAAACATACTTTGGGGTGATGCTTTGGATTTTACGAATCCTGAAACCAAAAAACCAATTGTTTTTTCTGAATGGTCGGCAATTAATGGCAGTATGATCAAAAGACGAGATTATATATTTAAATTTTTAGTAGAGCAAACGCACCAATTTGCATTGTTTAACGATGAAGGCAATGCAGCGGCAATAGATGAGCCTATAAAGGATTATCCTGTGATGCACTTTTTAAAACTAGCGGAATATGCTACAGATTAATTATAACCCAGATGTGCTTTCTTGCCTTGCCAATTTGAGCAATGACGAGGTGTTTACGCCTCCAAAATTGGTGCACGAAATTTTGGATATGCTTCCTCAGGAGTTGTTTACTAGCAAGGAAACCACTTTTTTAGACCCCGTGACTAAATCAGGCGTGTTTTTGCGTGAAATTGCGAAGCGCTTGAATGACGGACTCAAAGACCAAATCCCTAACCAACAGGAACGAGTGAACCACATTTTCACCAAACAACTTTATGGTATTGCCATTACAGAATTGACTTCGCTTTTAGCTAGGCGAAGCACCTATTGCACCAAAAAAGCCAATGGAGAGTATTCGGTTTGTACCGCCTTTGACTCTGAAAAAGGCAATATCAAATATGACCGTTTGCAACACACTTGGCAAAACGGCAAATGCACCTATTGCGGTGCCAGCGAACAAGAGTACAGCCGAACAGACGATTTAGAAACCTACGCTTATCAGTTTATCCATACCGATAAGCCTCAAAATATTTTCAACATGAAGTTTGACGTAATTATTGGCAATCCGCCTTATCAATTAAGTGATGGTGGGCACGGAAGAAGTGCTAGTCCTATCTATCACAAGTTTATTGAACAAGCTAAAAAATTAAACCCAAGATATCTCAGCATGATAATTCCCTCTCGGTGGCTCGGTGGAGGTAAAGGTTTAAATGATTTCCGTTCAGAAATGTTAAGTGATAAAAGAATCAAAAAACTTGTTGATTTTATCAACTCCGCAGATGTCTTTCCTGGAGTAGATATTTCTGGTGGCATTCTATACTTCCTCTGGGAAAAAGAATATAACGGTGATTGTGAGGTAGTGACTAATCTTTCAGGACAAGAGCATCATGCATTAAGGTCATTGAATGAATTTGACACATTTATTCGTCACAATCTAGGAGTCAAGATTATCCGAAAAATCCAAACCTTAGAGAAGAAATTCATGAGTGATATTGTTTCTTCCAGAAAGCCATTCGGTATCGACACACTAACTAGACCAAGAAAGTCAGGTGATCTATTGCTTCATTGGCAAAAAGGTGAAGGCCCATTTCCTAGTACAGAGATTTCAGTCGGAAAGGAAATGATAGAAAAGTGGAAGGTCATAACTTCTTATGTTTCAACAGATCATGCAGGACAACCAGGAAAGGATGGTAAGCTGAAAGTCTTTGGAAAAATTGCTGTATTACCTCCGAAAACAATTTGCAATGAGACTTATCTTGTTATTGGAGCCTATTCTACCAAGAGAGAAGCTGAGAATTTAATGTTATACATGAAAACTAAGTTTTTCAGGTTTCTGGTATCTCTTAATATGTATTCACATCATATCACTAAACAATCTTATTCTTTCGTCCCCCAACAGGATTTTAATCAAACATGGACTGATGAGGGTCTATACAGAAAATATGATTTTGACACACGAGAGGTAGAATTTATTAATAGCCTTATTAGACCATTTAAACAGTAATAAACAAAAAAAGTAATTTATGACGCGACAAGAATTTTTTGAAATAGCAGGCTACTTTGCCAATCCCATTCGTAATACTCGTATTGAGATTGAAGCGAGAGAAAACACAATTAATGCCTATGATGCCACTTATACAAGACTAACTGGCGCAGGTATTCAGCGCAATTCAGACTCGGTTTATGTACTTCCTAACGATGCAGACAAATGGGGTCGTGAAATGAGGCTTTATTTTACGGTTACCGATGACACGGCAGTTCCAGCAATTATCGATAATTTAATGACAATTGGGGGGAGACCAGGATATGATTTATGGGACCAGCGGTTGAATAGCAAGGACATAATTGATGATTTGTTTCAAATCGGATTCACTCTTAGTCATCCGCAGGATCTTACAAGAATACAAGCTCTAATACCAGCGCCAGATCAAAACCATTTTGATCTTGGATTTAACAGGACATAGATTAGTATGCATAGAGAATTCTTTCCGAAAAAGTCGCAAGCAACACCTACCATTTACGCTTATGAGTTACCGAATGACAGTAGTCGTAATGGACAGCTAAAAGTGGGGTTCACCAACCGCAGTGCCTTAGCTCGAGTAACCGAACAGGTAGGTGCAACTCGTGCAGCTTTCAAACTGGTTTTGGAAGAAAGTGCAATGCGAAACGATGGCTCGGCTTTCACTGATTTTGATGTGCACCGCTATCTCAAAAACAATGGCTACAAAAATACAGATGGCGAATGGTTTGAGTGTTCGCTAAAAGACATCAAAGCCGCATTAATTGCTGTAAAGAAAGGCGAATTGAATGAAGAGAATCGTTCACTCAATTTCGCTATGCGCCCTGAACAAAAGGAAGCTGTAAAAAAATGTGCTCAATATTTTGAAAGTTACCGAAGCGAGAACCCTGATAAAGTGCCCCACTTCTTATGGAATGCTAAAATGCGTTTCGGGAAAACATTTACCACCTATCAGCTTGCCAAAAAACAAGGCTGGACAAAAATATTAGTACTCACCTTTAAACCTGCCGTGCAAAGTGCCTGGCAAGAAGATTTAATGACCCATGTAGATTTTGATGGTTGGCAGTTTGTAAGTAGAAACGGCTTGACTTATGAAGACATTGACACAAGCAAGCCTTTTGTTTGCTTCGGTTCTTTCCAAGATTTTTTAGGTAAAAACACTTCAACAGGCGGTATCAAAACCAAAAACGAATGGGTGCATGCCACCAATTGGGATTGCGTAGTATTTGATGAATACCACTATGGCGCGTGGCGGGAAAACGCCAAAGACTTGTTCGAGTCAGAAGATGCCAAAGAAGTGAAATTTGGTGAAGGTGAAGGAATAGACTACTTCGATGAAGACATGATTCCAATTACTACGAACGGATTTTTGTATTTATCAGGTACACCTTTTAGAGCCATAACCTCTGGTGAATTCATTGAAGAGCAAATTTTCAACTGGACATACTCAGACGAACAACGTGCTAAAGAAGAATGGAAAGGACCTGATAATCCTTATGAGAGTTTGCCACGAATGGTAATGCTTACGTATCAAATGCCTGATTCCATAAAAGAAGTGGCGATTGGCGGGGAGTTCAATGAGTTTGATTTGAACGTTTTCTTTGAAGCCATAGGAATTGGAGAAGGCGCACGTTTCAGAATGGAAAGTTACGTTCAAAAATGGCTAGACTTGATTCGAGGAGGTTTTTCAGAAACCACGCTTGATGATTTGAAAATGGGTGCCAAAAAACCGCCTATGCCCTTTTCGGATTCCAGGTTGCTCAGTATTCTGAACCACACCTTCTGGTTTTTACCTAGTGTGGCTTCCTGCCACGCCATGAAAAACCTGATGTCGAGACTAAATAATAAGTTTTATCACGATTATGTAATTGTTGTTGCAGCAGGAACACAAGCTGGCATTGGTGTTGAAGCATTACCGCCTGTTCTTAACGCGATGGATAATCCATTGAAAACAAAAACCATCACGCTTTCATGTGGTAAATTGACAACAGGCGTAACTGTAAAACCTTGGACTGGTATTTTCATGTTGCGTAACTCGTCTAGCCCCGAAACTTATTTTCAAGCAGCATTTAGAGTTCAATCGCCTTGGGCAATTAAAAACCCAGATGGAGAATCACCCAATAAAACGGAAATCATCAAAAAGGAATGTTACGTTTTTGACTTTGCGCCAAATCGTGCTTTGATTCAAGTTGCCGATTACGCTTGTCGTTTGAATGTGAATGAATCCAATCCCGAGAAAAACGTAGCAGAGTTTATTCACTTCCTGCCTGTTTTAGCCTATGATGGTAGCTCTATGAAACAAGTAGATGCTGCTGGTGTACTCGACCTAGCTATGAGCGGCACAACCGCAACACTTCTCGCTCGCAGATGGGAATCCGCTTTGCTTGTAAACGTGGACAATGGAACTCTTGAACGGATTAAGAATAATCCTGATGCCTTAGCTGCATTAATGAGCATTGAAGGCTTCAGATCATTGAACCAAGACATTGAAACGATCATAAATAAATCTGAAGCTGTTAAAAAAGCCAAGAAAGAGAAGAATGATGAGGAGATGACCAAAAAGGAAAAGAAGGAACTAACAGACGAAGAAAAGGAATACAAAAGCCTGCGTAAACAGATTCAGGAAAAGCTTATCAAGTTCGCTACTCGTATTCCTGTGTTCATGTACTTGACTGACTACCGAGAACATACTTTGAAAGATGTCATTACTCAATTAGAGCCTGGGCTTTTCAAAAAAGTAACTGGACTAAATGTAAAGGACTTTGAATTACTTGTGAGTTTAGGCGTTTTCAATAGTTCTCTAATGAATGATGCAGTCTATAAATTCAAACGCTACGAAGATGCAAGTCTTGAATATGTCGGTATAAACAAACACAAAGGACAAGCAGTTGGTGGATATGACACCGTATTGAGCCGTGAGGACTATGACCAAATATTTGTAAATGAGCCATAGCCAAGGCACAGCTCAAGCACATTGCAATCCTCGTTCCTGCGGTTGCAAAATGCTTTCACGCCAACGCACGGACGAAAAAGAAAAATAAAAAACATTTTACAACAACGGCTCCTATGAAAAGTACTAGTCCAGTTCCTTAAAGTTAATATTTTATTTTTTATCAGTCCATAATGTTGATTTTGGGGTGTTGAATTGTCGATTATTCATTGGTCGTACCTCTCTATTCTAAAGTCGAATAACTCTTTTGGATGTATATTCAATCCTACAGCCAATTCATATACTGTTGATAGTTGAATATTCACTTCACCTCGTTCATATTTAGCAATATCACTATGGTCGAGATTACATCTTTGAGAAAGTTTTCTTAAACTTAAATCTTGTGCCAAACGAATCCTCTTTATTTGTTTCCCAAATAAAGACTGAAACTCCAATTTATGTGAATCGTGTGGCATAGATTAAAAAAAATCAATTTCTTTATTTTCTTTTTAAATTCTGTGGGTCTAAAAGCCCACGTTTAAATAATTTTTATATATTTGTCTCAGTAACATATGTTTGCGATTCTTCTTTGTTTGAATTAGTCTAGAAGCAGTCGCTTGGATTCCCGGTCTAAAAACTGGTAACTTAATGCACGGGATGATAAGCAAGATGCCCATGACCCGGGGCTTGGGTTTTCTTATCAAAGTGTGCCATACCAGTACCTGGATCTTAAAGTGGGGTTTAACCCACTTTATCTGAGCGTTGTTTTACTCAGAGTTTTGCAAGCAGTAACCAAAAGGCTAAAAGAGCTATGAAACACACCTTATGTAACTTAAATGGTAAAACCGCCACTGGGCAACTTACCGTTCTTTTGCAGCATACCGTGTACGACATTCTCTTTACCAAAAAGCCCAAGAACCCAATATAGGTTTGCACTGAACTGGTTAGAAAAAGTAAACCGGTTCATTATTATGGGATTTGTGTTGTACCAATTATTCCGGAACTCGAAAATCCTTTTATCCCATAATCCACGATCCACACATTTTTTGGCATCCGGCCAAATAACGACAAAGCAGCCTAACATCATTTAAGGCCATCCCTTTGCAGCTTAACTG
>Ga0209344_10005325_pt1 | contig 11156 bp, 8 predicted proteins | sample Cruoilmetagenom6_FD_187293 | JGI IMG/M metagenome (GOLD analysis project Ga0209344, IMG submission 187293) | Oil polluted marine microbial communities from Coal Oil Point, Santa Barbara, California, USA - Santa Barbara Oil Seep Sample 6 (SPAdes)... | ecosystem: Environmental > Aquatic > Marine >...
CACCAGCGCAGCGATCATGGCAATCGCCCAGCTATATTCGACGAGAAATTCCATAATGTATTACAAGCCTTCGTGTGTTGAGAGGTCAGTGTTTTCGGCCATTTCCTCATCCAGAAGCCGCCGAATGACCCGGGCCAGAATGACAAGGAAAAGAACACCAAAACCAATAGGAATTGTTGTTTTAATCAAGAACCGGTCCAGCAACCCGCCATAGTCCGACCCTTCGGATGAATTGTAGGATCGCATGACAAACCCTGTAGAAAGCCAGCACATTACTGCAGCAAAGGGCATCATCAGAAAAACATCGCCCAAACTGTCGATCCATTTCTTTTTCGCGTCCGAAAGCCCGGCATAGATCAAATCGGATCTGACGTGTTTGTCATCCAAATAGGCATATGTGCCTCCGATCATGACCATGACTGCAAAGAAATGCCATTCCAGGTCGATCACGTCGTTGACCGTCAGATTGTCGCCGAACAAAGGGATTTCGCCCCCCCAATCCAGCATAATGTTTGCGCGCATCGCACTTGCAATGACTGCGACAATGACAGAGGCCAGTACCCCCAGAGCCAACCAGCTTGTGATTTCACCCAACCAACGCGCTATGCGCTCGATCAGCCGGGCAATCGCCACCAATAGCTGTCTCATAGTGTTCTGGCCTCCGTCTTTAGATTAAGTTTAGTCGAGGCTCTGCAGTTCGTTCCAGGCGGTTACTTTTGCCTGATGCGCCTGCAAAGATTCGTACATCTCTTTGACAACTGGTTTCGCCGCCATTTCTTCGGTCAGGACTTCATCCCAGGCTTCGCGCAGACGTGTCATAACACTGTCAGGCAGACGTTTGGTGATTGTGCCTTTTTCTGCCATGCGCGCGATCACATCCATTTGTTCCGCAGGAAGACGGTTGAACGTGTATTGGATGGTCGCCTGACACGCCATGTGAAGCTGCGCCTTACGGTCGTCACTATAGCTGTCATAGAGATCTTTGTTCATGATGAACGAGAACCAGCTTGCTGATTGGTGCCAGCCGGGGAAGTAGTTGTATTTGGCGATCTCATAGAAACCCATTGCTTCGTCAACTGTTGGGATTGCAAAGTCAGCCGCGTCTACACGTCCACGCTCTAGCGCCAGATATGTTTCACCACCAGGCACCAGCTGAGTCGATGCACCCAGTTTGGTCAGCACTTTCGCACCCAAACCAGACATACGGATTTTCATGCCGTCATAGCTTTCAGGTCCGGTGATTTCTTCGCGATACCAGCCAGCAGTTTCCTGCGGCTCAATAAAGCAAGGGAATACCATCACACCGTGCTTGGCATATTCGCGGCGGATGATTTCGATGCCGCCACCGTTCCACATCCACGAAGATGATACCTCGGATGTTGGACCAAAGGGCAAGCCACCATAGAATTGCGCCACTGGAACCGTACCGGACCAGTAGCCCATCCAGTCCCAACCAGCATCGATCGCGCCTGACGCAACCGAATCAAAAACTTCCAACGTAGGAACCAGATCGCCCGGCTCCGCCAGGTCAAGCTCCAGCTCTCCCCCAGTTGCAATAGCAACGTTTTCGGCAAACTTCACACCCATTTGCCCCAACAAGTTGTTGGTCCCGAATGTACTTGCGACATCCAGTTTGTCGGCCATCGCAGGCGCAGACAGCGCCACGAAAGCCGCACATGCTGCCGCGATTAAGTTTTGTTTCTTCATAATTGATCCTCCCAGAATTGAGTTTGCCGGGCTTGAATTCACCCAGCTTTCTAAAACAGCCACGACACCCTTGCGGATATCATGGCCAAGCTTCGCGCTGATAATAGCGTCATTGATCAGGTGGAACAGACGCCGTGTCGAGCATAGGAATATATTGAAAGTAAAAAGTATGCTCTGTAAAATAGTATATAATATTAATTAACCTCAGGTTTTGTTATAATGACCCCAATTCGCCAATTGACCTATCTCGTTGCTGTTGCTGACCACGGCAGCATTTCGGCGGCGGCAGAAAATCTGGCCATTTCACAACCCGCAATAAGCGCCGCCATTCAAAAGATTGAGGCTGAGTATCAGCTGAAACTGTTCATTCGTGAAAGGCCGCACCGCGTGGTGGTAACACCGGTTGGGCGGCGCTTTATTGCACAGGCCAGACGGTTGTTGGAAAACGCTCAGGAATTTGATGATGATGCCCGAAATTTGCGCAAAAGCCCTAGCGGCACTGTTGATGTTGGCTGCTTTTTTCCCACCGCAGCCTTCATTGTGCCGATCATTCTGAAAGGCCTTCGGGAACGCGGCCTTGATATCTCGATCCGCGTGTACGAGGCCGATCTGGATGAACTCAACAACATGCTGTCACAAGGCAGCATCGAAGTAGCCCTGACCTATAACATGCATCCCAGTCCGGGAATTGAGTTTGAAACCCTGATCGAAGCGCCCCCATATGTGCTGCTGTCCAAGGACGATCCGTTGAGCAAGGCCTCATCCGTGTCACTGAAACAATTGGCCGAACGAGATATGGTTGCGTTGAACCTACCTATCACACAGCAGTTTTTTCTGTCCTTGTTTTCGCAGGCAAACTTGCGTCCGCGGATTAAACATCAGGCAAAATCTTATGAATTGGTGCGCAGCCTCGTAGCGGCAGGAGAAGGATACGCAATCTTAATCATGCGCCCGGTGAACGAGCGGGCCTATGATGGCGGCGAGCTGGCTTATGTCGCTCTTGCAGATGATGTGCCCCCGCCGCAATATGGCCTGGCTTTCACCAATCGCTCGGTTCCCACAAAACTGATCGAAACCTTTGCTACAGTTTGCCGGGAAACGCTGAAATCCCAGAATCTGGCTGAGAAGTACTATGTGCAAGCCCCTAGGGACGGACCAGTCTGATCATCCGATCTGGTTCTGTGGCCTGCGTGCCTGTTTGGGTGTGGTCCCAAATACCCGTGTATAATTTTTTCTGAACGTCGACGGGTTTTCGAACCCACATGCTAGCGCCACTTCGGTCAAAGACATCCGGGTTTGTTCCATCAGTTGGCGTGCCCGTTTCAACCTTAGGCTTGTGTAATATTTTAGCGGTGAACCAAAGCCGTGTTCGGTAAAAATCCGCTCGATCTGACGTGTGGATAATCCAATACGGTGCGCAATTTCGGCGATTGATAAAGGTGCTTCGATCGCATCAATCATAATGCGCAAAATCTGCTGGAACCTTTCGTCCTCGCAAATTAGTGCGTCGCCGTTCAGCAGTTGCACGGATGTGCCGCTGCGCCTACCGCTGGCCAAAAAATGATTGCAGATCTCTCCGCCAATCCGCGGGCCGCACTTTTTTTCGATGAACCCCACGATCAGATCGAATGTGGCCAGTTCACCAGCACAGCTTGTGATTTTGCCGTCTCTCGCAAAAAGCACATTTTCAAACTTGAGTTCAGGAAAGCGTTCACCCAGCGGGGCTATGCTTTTCCAATGCACGGCACATTTCCCGCCCTTGATCAGGCCCGCAGAGGCAACCGCAGCGCAGGCCGCTCCGATAGCGAAAAAGGAAACGCCCGATTGAACAAGCTTACGGATAAAGACGCGCATTGGGCCCTTGTCGTGTTCCTCAAGCACCTGACCACAGCACAGGATCACCTGATCTGGCCGTTGCATGACATCGCAATGAATCAGCACATCGTCAGATCGCGCGTGACAGCTCACTGAGATTCCACCCGTTGTAACCGGGTCGACTTCTCTCAGTGAGACGAGCTGCAACTCAAATCGGCCACACCCCAATATCGCGTTTGCCTGCTGAAACGGCTCAAGCGCAGAAGAAAGAGTGGTCAGAGACACTCCATCGGCAATCAACACCATAACCCGTGTCGTCGTGATACGCGGCACAAAAGCACTGTGGTTATGTAAGGGCGCGTTCATCGTATCACGCGGTCCGCTCAATCGGTGAACAGTTCTGCACTTCTTGCAGGATGATCTCGACAAGTTCAAATTGGGACTGGCTGTTGATATCTTCGAAATAGATATGGCTGGGCCAGGATTGACCGACATGGTTGTCTTCTGGCAGGTCAACTGTTTCGCAAACCCGTTTTATAGCGGCAACATTATCACGAGCCTGCTCGGTGATTTCTTGCTTTTTGGCGTCCAGATTTTCGATGCTGTTTCGGTCAATTTCCGGAGACCCAATCCCGACGGTCAAAGGCATATTTCTCTGAACCGCCTGATCTTCGTAAAAGGATACATCCACCTTGTCAGAATCCAGCCGCATGATGAACACCGGGTTCACGCTCACTTTGGCCTCGGTCAGTTCCAGCAATTTTTCACGATTTGGCGATGATGTCTCGCCACTCACCGCCCCCCGCCGACGGGAAGAACGCGCCTTCTTTTTGACTTCAGCCACAAAATCTCCGCGATAGTTGTTGTCAAAGACGCGGTCCGCGTATTCCTTCCCCTGTAACATGTGCCGGATGGAACGGATCGACATGGTTTTGCAATTGTCCGGCCCAATGAAAAAGGGTGACCCGGAAGCATCGGACAATTCCACCCATCCGTCCGGGAACTGGTTGAAAAAGTGATCCATCCACGGTGCCAGAACCACATCCCCAAGATGATCTAGTATGGCATTCACACGGTCGGGGTCATTCACGACATCCGCCAGCAGCGGTTCCTGCCCGTAGATGTCTGCGGCAAGACTATAAGGCGCAGATATCTGTAACAGCGGGGCGACACCGGTCAATTCCTGAGTGACGCGCAGAATGCCGTCAATGGCTGCAGGTACACCGGTGGTAAAGTCAGGCGTGCCCAGATCCTGCCAATTGTCTTTGGTGATCAGGATCGCATCGGGATCAGCGCCGGGTGGAAATTTGTCCGGATACATCATGGTCTGACCAAGCGGCTCGCAGGTCCAGGCATATAATGCCCAGGTCATATAGAATTTACTGATCCCCAACAGCCGACTGACCGCAAGATTGGCCCGGACGTACCGATAGGGATCATCATGATAGTACTGTTGCGATTCAATCCCATAGAGGTCATGCAAAATTGCAAGTCCAAGCATGTGAACCGAAGCTGTTGAATGAACCTCGTTTGAAGGCGTTAGCTCTTTGAAATTCTCATCGTATTCACCAGCGATCGCCGCATCAAAGAATGTTGCCAACTCGGCTTTTGCGGTCTCATCGCCCGCTTGCCAGCGTTGCAATACATGCAGGCCTTTGGGAAATTTATAGTCTTCGATATTGGTCATGGCTGTATCACTGTTGATTTCGGTTGCTGTCCGGAAACCTCCGAACACCTGCAAACTATTCTCAAGTGGATTTACTAAATATACCCATTATCGCATTTTTTATAGACCCATTTTGCAAGAAAGCTTTCCCAGGTATGCCACTGATCCGTTGTTTCGCAGGTGCAAACTTCCCTGTTCCGATCTACCGTCAGAACGAGACGGCGCCGCGCCGCCTGATTTTGGTGCACCCCGCGACGCGTGCGCCGAGGGGTGTGATCATTTCCGGTCTTTGCGGGTCACCCGGCAAGGCAATACCAGTCTCGCTCAGATCAAAGCGGCCTGAATTTCAATTTCCCTCAGCCCTTATTAGTCAGGCAAGCCATATACAGGAATCTCTTGGGGCTTTACATACGTATCCTTGCATTGCCCGGATCATAGAATGGTTTGTTTGAACACACCGCTTTCAGCACTTTGCCAGCCAGTTCAATTTCATATTCGCCTTCCAGTATCCAATCCGTTCCGGCATCCTTTGGCATGTTCACATATCCCATAGCTACCGACCCTCCGACGGTATAGCCAAAGGCCGCCGAAGTGGTTCGCCCGACAATCTGACCATTGCGGTAGATCGGTTCATCATGCAGCAACAAATGCTCTGGATCGTCCAACCGGAAAAACGCGTTTCGCCGGGAAATCCCTGTTTGCTTTTGGGCCTCTAGTGCGGCACGTCCGATAAAGTCTGCGTCTTTCTTGAACGAAACCGCAAAACCAAGCCCAGCTTCAAGTGGTGTATCACCCGGCGAGACGTCATCGCCCTGATGGCGATAACCTTTCTCGCTGCGCAGGGAATCCAATGCGTGATATCCGGCAAGCCGAATTCCGTGTTGTTCGCCATGTTTCATCAGCAGGTCAAAGACCGGTCCAACGAATTCCGTCGGAATATACAGCTCCCATCCGAGCTCTCCAACAAATGTCAGCCGCAGTGCCAGAACAAGCGCGTACCCGAGCTCAATTTCCTGTGCCGTGCCAAAGGGAAAAGCTTCGTCTGAAAAATCTGCTGGCGACAGTTCTTCCAGCAAAGCGCGGGAGTTTGGACCCATGACTGACAGACAGGCATAGCCCGAGGTGACATCTGTAATTGTAACCGCTGCATCAGGGGTCAGATTACGCTTAATCCAGCTTAGATCATGCTGTTGTGTCGCGGCGCCGGTAACCATCATATAGCGGTTTTCACGCATGCGCGTGAAGGTGACATCTGCGACAATTCCGCCGCGCGAGTTCAGCATCTGTGTATAGACTGCCTTGCCAACTGGAACGGCCATGTTGTTTGCGCAGATACGTTGCAATTCCGCTTCTGCGTCAGGTCCTTCAATAAAGGTTTTGCCAAAGCTCGACATATCAAACAAGCCAACGGCCTCACGCACGGCCTTGTGTTCTTCACCCACGCAATCAAACCAGTTCTGTTTGCCAAAACTATAGACATATTCCGGCTTGGTATCCCCTGTTGCATACCAGTTCGCGCGCTCCCATCCGGCCGATGTGCCGAACACGGCGTTGCGCTCTTTCAAACGCGCATAGAGAGGCGTTTCGCGGATCGGACGGGCGGTTTCAAATTGCCGATGCGGCCAGTGCATCGCGTAGAGCAGTCCAAGGCTCTCGGAAATCCGGTCATTCAGATAGCGCTCGTTTATCTCGAAGTGATTAAACCGCGCGATATCGATTTCCGACAGATCAATGGTCGGCTCACCCTCAACAATCCACTCGGCCATCGCTTTGCCCACGCCTGCGGAACTCAGAATACCTTGCGAGTTAAAGCCGGCGGCCACAAAGAATTTGCGCAGGTTCGGGGCCTCACCAAGAATGAACCGGTTATCAGGGGTAAAGCTTTCGGGCCCGTTCAGGAAGTGGCGAATGCCCATATTTTCCAACGCGGGGACCATTTCCATTGCCTTCATCATTGGCAGTTCAAACTGCTCCCAGTCCTCGCCCAACTCGCCAAAGCTGAACTTTTCGGGCAACCGGCTCATCGGTAGGGATTTGGCATTTGGCTCAAACGCACCAACAAGCAGCTTGCCGGACTCACCTTTGATATAGACATAGCCATCGGTGTCACGCAGCACAGGCAGGGTATGGGGAACGATTGGATCAGGTTCCGTCGTGACATACATATGTTCAGACGCATAAAGCGGAACATTCACGCCAACAAGTTTGGCCAATTCCCGCGACCATGCCCCAGCCGCCAGAACGGCGGTGTCACATTCGATTGTTCCCTGATCGGTTTCAATCGCTTTGATTGCACCATTTTTGGTTTGGAACCCCGTGACAGAAACCCCTTCGATCAGCTTGGCTCCGCCCATTCGCGCGCCCTTTGCAAGGGCTTGCGTGGTATCAATTGGATTGGTCTGACCGTCATCTGGAATGAACGCCCCGCCCAAAACACGGCTATCGTCCAGGATGGGGTAGTGTTCTTTAACCTCAGACGGCGACAGCATATGCGCTTCAACCCCAAAGGTCTTCCCAAGGGACACCAGCCGGGCAATTTCTGTGAGGCGTTCTTCTGTCCGCGCAACCGGCAGGCTGCCGACCCGTTTGAAACCCGTATCTTGTCCAGTTTCTTCTTTAAGTGCGTCAAATAGAACTGTGCCGTAGCGGCACAGTTCTGTCATTGTATGGGTCGTGCGCAGCTGCATGACCAGGCCCGCGGCATGCCATGTGGTTCCGCTGGTCAGTTGATCACGTTCCAGCAGGACAACATCGCGCCACCCAAGTTTGGTCAGATGGTAGGCAATGCTTGTCCCGATGATTCCGCCGCCAACAATGACGACCTGTGCACGATCCGGTAGTTTCATGATCAGCTTTCGCTTTCTACAAGTGCTGCTAACTCAGCCATGCTACCAACGTGGTAGTCGGGCTTGGCATCTTCAGAAACACTGGGCGAGCCGCCATAACCTTCCTGATCTTTACGCCGCTCAATCCAGGCAACCTGATACCCCAACCGTTTCGCAATGCCGATGTCGTGAAACTGGCTTTGCGCCACATGAAGATAATCCTCCATACGAAAACCCTTGTGCGCCAAAAGGCCACGAACAAAGCCAAAGACCTGTGGGTCAGGTTTACAAGTTTCGGCATCTTCCGCCGTGACCTTGTCGTCGAACGGGTGCTCCAGCGTGTTAGAAAACTGTTCAAGCGCCCAGTTGTCGGCATTTGTCATCGCAACCAGATGATAGCGTTTGCGCAGATCTTTCATGGCTTGGATTGAATCTGGAAAGGCGGGCCAGTGCGTAATGGACAACCGCAAGCCGGCAATTGCCGTGTCATCGGCAGGCAGGTTCAGTTTCTGTGCCATTTCCCGATAGATATCCGGCAACATGTCGACAAAATTTCGGCCCGGCGTTTCGACATGCAGGCGATCTTCTGCTGTGGCGAAACACTCAAGGATCGCAGCATCTTCTAGCGCTGCGTCAGGTCCGGCAACAGACCGGATGTAATTCAGAACGCCAGCTTCAAAATCAACAAGTGTTCCAACCACGTCAAAGGTCAGGACTTTTTTGGATGTTAGGGTCATTTTTATGCACTCCGTTTGGGTTGCCTAAAGTGTTAGCGCGAAGGTAATGTTGACACAAATGGCATTTATTCATAGTTGGTATCTAAATTTGTCATGGAGAAGCAGATGCGTGTCGATATTGAATCCCTGCGAGCATTCATAACGGTTCTGGATATTGGCGGCGTCACCAAAGCGGCAAATCATCTCAACATCAGCCAGTCTGCCGTCAGCCACAAGCTATCGCGGTTGGAGGCGCGCGTCGGCCGCCAGATCCTTACAAAAGACAAACAAAAACTTGTGCCAACGCCCGAGGGCAAAGAACTGCTCAGCTATGCTCAAAGGCTGGTTTCTCTGCATGATGAAATGACCAACCGTTATCGCCAAACCGACATGGAAGGTGCCGTGCGTCTGGGGGCAACAGAAGATGCAACCGCCCAAAAGCTATCTGCGGTTTTGGCGCGTTTCAGGCGTTTACACCCACGTGTCACACTGTCTGTTCATGTTGCGCAAAGCCTGACGTTGAACCAGTGGCTTGAGCAGCAAAAAGTGGATGGTGCCGTTCTGCAGGTGTTTGCGGACGATATGCAGGACGGTGATATTGTTCTTTGGAATGAAAGACTTGTCTGGGTAAAGGCAAAGGACATGATCACCCCACAAGGTTCAAGCATCCCTTTCGTTTCTTTCGACGAGAACTGCTTTTACCGACGTGCGGCACAAAACGAACTTATCGGATCATCACGTAGTCTAAAAGTGATGATGGAGTGCCCAAGCTCTGCCGGCGTCAGATCCGGCGTGAAAAGCGGTTTGGGTATCGCGCTGATTAGCGAACGCAACTTGACAGAAGATTTGGAAGTTATCGATGCAGGCCTGCCAGCCTTTCCTGAAGTCTGTCATGTTTTGCGTATTGGTCACGGAAGCGGTGACAAACTGATGGAAGACCTTTGCTTGGCAATTACCCGGGAAATGCAAGAACACGACGCTGTCGATGTATCAAAAATTTATATGAAATAGTATTGGCGAATACTTCAGGTTTGCCAGCCCTTCGACAAGATATTGGACCAATTTGAATTTGGTTAGGATACCTGAAAAGTATAAATAGGCCCCGGCAGAGGGTATTCGGCAATCATCATAACACGAATTGCTACATAGCCCCTTGAATGGGTCAACCGGTACAAGCCAATTGTTGCAAACGATTGTTTCAGAATTCGAAATGCCGTTTTTCAGTTCGAGCCAACCCTGGTCGGCGCCCTCGACCGTAAAAAAGCCCCGTTATTCACACCTATCAATACTGCAAATCAGCAATGTAAGTACCGTAAAACAAAAAACTCTGGCGAAACAGATGTATCCGTTCCGCCAGAGCTGACTGTGCTACTCAGAGAATTTGAGCCTGAATAATTCCTACGTTATTCGAACCACCAACGGCTTGCCGCGCGACCGCCGTCCATGGCCCAACTTGCAGCCAGTTCGCCCGAGTGACGAACGTTTTTGCGACGGCCGTAAACAAAGTTAGGGAAATACGGGATTACCGCACCACCATCATCACGCAAGATCATGCCCATTTCGCGGTAGATTTCAGCGCGTTTGGCATCGTTCAACTCGCCTTTACCCATGGTCAGCAACTCATTGAAGCGGTCGTTTGCCCAATTCGTTTCGTTCCACGGCGCGCCTTCTTTGTACGTCAACGTGTACATAACGTCCGGTGTAGGACGTGCGCCCCAGTTGGACATGCACCACGGTTTGGTCAGCCATACGTCGGACCAATAGCCATCGTTTGGCTCGCGTACAGGTTCGATGTCGATCCCAGCTTCTTTGGCATGTGCCGCATAAAGGACAAGCAAGTCAACGGCACCCGTAGTGATGGATTCCGCGGTGGAAACCTTGACCGTCTGCCCTTCCATTCCCGCCTTTTTCCAAAGCGAACGCGCCTGGTCCGGATCATATTCGCGCTGTGGAATATCATCTGGGTAATACGGCATCGCAGCAGAATGGTGGAAATCATTACCAATTGTGGCCGCGCCGAATGCGATTTTTTCGACGATTTCCTCACGGTTCATCGCCAGTTTCAATGCCATACGCACATCGGGATTATCAAACGGTGCCGTGTTGGTATGCATTGGCAACGTAATGCAAGATGCGGATGGTACGTTATCGACTTCGACATTTGGGTTGCGTGCAAGCAAGCTTAGAGTTTTATTTTCAAGCAAGCTGCATGCGTCAACATCGCCGGTCACAAGCGCGGTTTGACGCGCGTTTGGATCGTTGATGATCAGGAATTCGACAGCATCAAAATATGCGCCTTCTCCGTGCCAACCATCGTGACGTTCAAGATAGGCACGCACACCAGGATTGAATTCTTTCAGAACATATGGTCCACACCCATCGCCGGATTCCCAATCAATTGTTCCGTCCGCTTTTGCAGGCAATATG